>Ga0114966_10001091_pt1 | contig 25324 bp, 26 predicted proteins | sample M_130207_XF_Meta_FD_87029 | JGI IMG/M metagenome (GOLD analysis project Ga0114966, IMG submission 87029) | Freshwater microbial communities from Lake Montjoie, Canada to study carbon cycling - M_130207_XF_MetaG | ecosystem: Environmental > Aquatic > Freshwater > Lake | place: Lake Montjoie... | reverse complement strand
TTCTTGTCTTTTGGCGTGCTTTTTATATTTGTTTCACTTATAAAAGCATTTATTGACCACAACACATGTTTTGTCGCACTTTTCTCATTAGCTTTGCTTACAAAAAGTGTTTCCAGTCTTACTTTATTGACCGACTAAGTGTATTGATCTGTTTTAAATTGGGTTATCCTTTTAAGATCTCCCCCAATTTTACTTTATTGATTAATACATCGGTTCTGCTTTATATTGGATTATCTATTGAAATGTTTTGTTCTTTTTCACAAAAAGTTCAAGTGGTCTGCTTGAATTGGATTATCTTTAAAATTAAAAATTCCTTCCAATTCTTGTTTATTGACCAATGTTTTTCTTGTATGTTTTCATAAAAAAATATACTACTTTCCAGTCTTACTTTTTTGACCGATTAAAAATTATACTTTTGTTAAAAGTATTTGGTCTGCTTTAGATTGGATTACCTAGATATGTGTTTGATGTTCGTATCTTTTCTGCTTTCTTCGCGGACTTGGGTCGTGTTTTATTTTATTAAACATTGCCGAGGGGAAAAGGTGTGGTCTGTTTGAATTGAGTTATCTGAATTATCAAATTAAACCTCTCAATTTGACGCACTTTTTATATTTGTTTCACTTATAAAAGTGATTATTGACTGCAAATGTTTTTCTTGTATGTTTTCATAAAAAATATACTATTCCAGTCTTACTTTATTGACCGACTAAAAAATATGAATGGTCTGCTTTAGATTGGATTATCAAAGAATGAAATTGGGTGGGATGTGTGAGGGTTTGGTACAACCTTTCTTAAAGGTTGAGGTTGAGGTTGAGGTTTGGTACAACCTTTCTTAAAGGTTGTGATTTATGTATGACATGTCTTATAAGATGGTTAGTCAGCATATTGCATTATTAAATATAAATAAACTTTATATTTAATAATATATAAAAAGTTATTCCCCCACCCCATAAATATTACGCAACATTATAGAATCGCATAATGAATGATCCCACTATTATTATTTTCAATTAAAATAATAATTCACTATATTAATAATAATACTACTATGCACCTTAGATTTCAAAAATATTTGATCGCACTTTTTTTATTTGTTATTAATCTAATTTTTTCAACTACCTTTATAATTTATGAAAATGACTGGTATGTCTATTTATTTGTCTTGGCGTTGGCATCTATTGTTAATGCATTCAGTGTAATTTGTATACTAGGACATAAAATGATCACAAATAAGGATAACAATCACGATCACGATAACGAGCACAATGCGAAAAATAGATTAGAATCCAGAAATTACTTATATGTTGTTCCTTGTTATAACGAATCTGAAAAAGAACTGACGAGTTCATTAAATTCATTAACTTTACAACGCGTTGTGAAAAATGATAAACGCACCATACTAATCATCTGTGATGGCATTGCTACTGGTAAAGGCAACAATGAATCTACTGATAAAATTTTAAAACGCATTTTAAATATAAATAGTAGTGAATTAGGTGAATATTACGACTATAAAACATGGGATGATAATAGAAATATTATTAAAATATATACTGGAACCTACACACATCAGACGGAACCCATTGATTTCATTTTAATTATTAAAAATAAAAACTATGGTAAACGCGATTCCTTAGTGCTGGTTCGCAAAATGTGTTTTAATTACAATACACATAATCAGGATGATGATGTAAGTTTTGCTGTATCTGAAAACCTATTTAAATACATGTTTGATTTATTTAAAAAAAATTATGATACAAATATAGATTACATTATTGGTATAGATGCCGATACTATATTTGATTATAATTGTTCCTATGAACTTGTGCAGTGTATAGAGAAAGATGCTACTATTCATGGGTGTGTCGGTTATGTGGACATTTTACCCTCCTCTACAACATTAGGCAATTATTCCCCCTTTATTTTGTATCAATATGGCGAATATATGTTTTCACAATGTTTGCGCCGTTATGCACAATCCACTATAACACAAAAAGTAAATTGCTTATCTGGTTGCAATCAAATTTTAAGAGTCTCTAATGAAACATGTGGTAATCTTATATTAAGCGTATTAAATTATTTACCAGAAGAAAAAGAATCTATTTTTAATCATATCCGATCTTATGCTAGCGAAGACCGAAATCATGTATGCCATATGTTATCTGTGTATCCATATGTAAAATCCACGCAAACATTAAAAGCAGTAGCATACACTAGTGTACCGACCAGTGTAAATGTATTCATGTCACAACGACGCCGATGGAATTTAGGTGCAATGACCAATGATATGCTACTTGTATATTTGCCAGGTATTAACATATTTGAACGCATATCATCATTTATAAATGTATTAACGTATAGTTTAACTCCCTTTATTTTTATAGCAACTGTTGCTTTCATAAAGGCAATAGTTGAACACCCTTCTATGCTAATGTTGTACTTGTCTATTATTATTTTTATACCTCTCCTTTATGCATTATTCATACCTATTGGTATCAGACCTTTATCGTTTAGAAATACATTCTATTATTATACTGCCTATTTATTTTTTATTCTATTTGGATCCTTTGTTAAATTACTAACTTATGGATATTCCACTATGTATATGGATAGTATAACGTGGGGGAAGACAAGAGAGATTGAAATGGGTGCAAATGCAAATGCAATAGACGCAAATGCAATAGACGCAAATGAAATGGGTGCAAATGAAATAGACACAAATGAAATAGTCGAAATAGGCACGATTAAAATAGACTCAAATGAATCACCATCATTAACGGATACTAAAGGAATGACCGCGGTAATAGATGAATATATCAATATATATTGTAGCAGTAACACAAAAAAAAGTAATACACCCGAAAATAATTCCATTACTAAAAGTATAGCAAGTTTAGAAAATGAAAATAATATTAAGTTTATTGTTGATGATGTTTCTTGCACTCATGATAATAGCATTTATTCTAATGAAATAAATATAAATGTAGACAATTTATCGGATGGAAACCGAGTTTCCATTTATGAAATCATTATATAATTTATTTATTATCGTCTCTATACATAATGAAGATAGGTATATGTGGTTGTGGATTTGTTGGCAATGCTATTTTACAATTTTTATTAAAACAAAAACAACAAAACATACAATTAAATGTTTATGATAAATATAAAAATTTAAATACTTTTGACGAGTTGTTAGATAGTGACATTTTATTTATTTGTTTACCGACACTCTATGATGAGAATTTGAAAACGTATAACATGTCTGAAATGAATACTACTTTAAAATTATTGTCCGATCATGATTTTAGTGGAATTATTTTAATAAAATCAACCGTGTTACCCGATTATTGTTCTACTCTTAATAATATATATTTAAATTTAAATATTATACATAATCCTGAATTTTTAAGTGCGAGTACCGCAGTAGAAGATTTTTTTAATCAAAAACATATTATACTTGGACATACCCAACAATCTATAGCGTATATTAATACGGTCATCCATTTTTATAAACAACTATTTCCATCTGCGGAAGTATCGGTATGTGCATCTGAGGAATCCGCGTTAACAAAATTAGCGTGCAATAGTTTTTATGCTACTAAAATCCAGTATTTTACAGAACTTTTTTTATTATGCGAACACATGAAAGTGCCTTATACTAATGTTAAAAATTTAATGTTGAAAAATGGATGGATCCATGCTCAGCATACATCTATACCCGGACATGATGGAAAAGTCTCTTTTGGTGGAGCATGTTTTCCGAAAGACATAAACGCATTTACTCAGTATATGATTGCGTGTAAACTACCAAGTGAGGTTTTACAATCGGTCATTAATGAACGAAATAAAATGCGTATATAATAATAATAGTATACTATAAATGAATTTCACAAACCATCATTCAAAACACAAAGATGAACATGAAGATAAACATGAATATGAACATGTAAAATTCAAACCTAATTGTTGTTGCCACGATTATCCAGGGCATTTTTCATCTGTAGATTGTAATAATAAAAAGTTAAATACATGTAAATTTATGTTAGGTTATGATAGAACAAAATATAATCCAAATATGTTATATACTACTGGTAGTAAAGGTTATAATAATCATAATAATGATAATAAATATCATATTAATAGTAAAAATAAAGATGACAATAGTAAATTTCATAATCATCATAATTCTGTGAAAAAATCATGTAATTGTAAATAATATATAATTAAGAACAATATAATATCGTTTATTATTATTATGACTACTACATTATCATTAACCGGTAAACATAATATAAATACATTAAATTTAACTGGTAAATTTACATATTGTAAAGGTGATGTGTCACCTTATTATGTTATTAGGTTTAAAAAATATATTTTTGATACTTTTATTACACCGATTATGTCAAAAAATTGGAAAATATTAAAACAAAATTCGTTTAATATTTCAAATACTATTAAAAAACTAAAAAATTATTATATATTGACACATGACGACACTCTCATATTATATGAAAATATGTTATATATTATTAAATCAACTATAGATACTACAGATGAATTAGAAACTCTTGAAAATAATTTATTTAATACAAATGGTAATAATATTGCACAATTAATGTATAAAATCCCACGTATTCGTCTAAGTCCACATTATGAGTTGTATAATTTAATTATAGGAAAACCTGAAAAGTTTGATTATGATAAAAATATATTAGATTATATTACAAATTTAATTAAGAAAGAATATATTACATTTAATGAAATTGAAGAAAATGTTAAAAAATACTTTACCATTTAAATATCAAGTTTACATAATATTATTAAATATTCATTTAGTATTAACATTATAAAATGGTTCATGTTTATTATATTTATAAAAGAAAATGATTCATTTTATTTAGGAAAATTTATTATATTAATATATAATATAATAAATGAGTTGTGCTTGCGATATTGAACTCAATGTTAATAATTGTAATTGTCATTCAGCAACATATACTGAAGATCCCACTTATACTGGAATAAATGTAAATGTAGCTGTAATTGAACAAAAAATGAATGTTATAAAAGAAGAAGATGCTAATATTATTGATCTTTCTCCAGTATATATATCATATGCTACATTTCAAGCATTATTTTATAGACAAGCAACTGATTTTCAACCACTTAACGGTGTAATCGGAACACAATGGCAACCATTTTTATCAAATGATGCTCGTAAAGTTTTATATTCTTCTTTTATTAATGAAAATGCGAATTATGGAACGGATTATCCAAATTTTAATTTATATAATATTATTACATCCGCTTATCAACATGATTTATCTATACCTATCGATTGTTGGGATACATGCAGTGTAATTGAATTTACCACAACTTTAGGAAGCATTAATTATTTAACAGATATTGGAAATCAATGTAATATTAAATGTTCCATTACATTAGATGATTTTTTTAATGGTTTAGAGGCACAAGGTCTAGTTATGGATGCTACAACCGGTTTGCCGTTAGATGCATCGGATAATACACTTATTTACACTGGTTTAGTAAATGCTGTCATTACTGCTAACTTTCGTAGTTGTACACCAGGTGTAAAAGATATTAAAATTAGATGGCCATTTTTAATAAACTTCAATTCCGTTACAGAATCTACAGCAGATGGTAGTTATAATCATGTTGATGGAATCGCTGATATTAGTAATAATGTTTACCCTCATATATATTTTGGTGAAGATGCCACTGGTAACAAACTTATTCCAACTACGTATCGTTCTCCTGGATTAGCATATGACACGGTTGATAGCACAGGTTTACCAGCAAAAAATAATGGAACCGGAACTAATACTAATCCTAAAAAGATTCCAGATTATGGAAGATATACTGCTTATACATATTCATCTATTCAAATTAAATATAATACCTGATATTTAGATAAATAATTTTTATATACATAATTAATTTGTAGTTATTTATATAAAATGAATATAATCACCTTTACGGATAGTTCAAATATATCTTTTAACATTGGTGAAGTCATACAAGAAAATGATATTGAAAATATAATATTAGCATATAATTATTCTCAAACACCTTATGCTATGTATTCCATAATTGACGTTAGTGGTGTGATTTTAGTATCTACAATTTATGAAATTGGTATCAATGCTTTTACAAATTTTACGTCGATGAAAAGTATTAAATTAAGTGCTACCATTAATAAAATTAATATTGACGCATTTAATGGTTGTTCTTCTTTACAAAGCATTCTATTACCAGATATTTTAAATTTTCTTGGTTGTAAAGTATTTTATGGTTGTTCTTCATTATCGAGTATAGTATTGAATAATACAAATAATCTAGTATGTATAGGCGATGCAGTATTTACGGGTGTTAGTTTAAATGGGACATATACATTCGGTTCTGACAATAATTTAGAAACACCCACTGTATCAAAATTAATATCTTTATTGCCAACGACATGGACTCGCTATCCTGACATTTCTTATAATATTTATGTTGATTTTGCGATTCTATATGATACATGTTTAACCGAAAAATGTATAGAAAATCAAACTTTTAATTTTGATTTATCGTGTGTTCCAATTTCATATAAAGATTTTCATACACTTTTTTTTAATAATAATAAATTTTTTAATTTAAATTGCAGTATTATTAATCAACGTAATAAAATTAATCCTACAACTTTAGAAAATTATATTACACTTAATAAACAGGTTGATGTTTGTGGAAATAAATTTAATTTAATGTCCACATTAGATAGTTTATATCAGTGTTCAATGCCTAAAAATTGTTGGAGTGTAGAATCTATTATTTATTTTAATAAACACATTAGTAAATTAAAAACAATTTTTAATTTTAATATTGATACTAAAGTAATTATCTGTAATAAAAAAGAAAATAAATGCTACTGTAATAAAAAGGAAAATAAATGCACATGTAATAAAAAGGAAGATAAATGCGCATGTAATAAAAAGGAAGATAAATGCTACTGTAATAAAAAGGAAAATAAATGCGACTGTTATAAAAAATTTTGTGATATTTTTTATAATAAAAATGATATTCATAAATTTTACAAAAGAGGTCCATCTATCATCACAATAGATGAATTTTTTAACATGTATGAAGCACAAGGTGTTGAAATGGCAGTAGATAATAGTTTTAATTCTATACCAAAACAATCACAAGGTTTACCCATTAATGCAGAAAACACTCCATATGTGGCAATATTAAATTTATTTGTTAAAAGTATGTACAACTCTGTTGATAATTTAAATATTAAACTACCCTATTTAATCGATTTTTCTGGATGTATGCCTATATCTCCAACAGATAATAATAATTATCGATATAATCCTTAGTTATAGTAGATAAATAACTTAATATAAAAATTAAACTTGATAAAAACAAATATTTATCAAGTATAATATGAATAATATTGATACAAATATTGATAATTATAGTTTAGAGGATATGGTTAACTTATTTAAAATATCTACAAATTTAACAGATGACAATATTATTGACATGACTATTAAAATGAAAAAAATTAGAGAATTATCTGATCCAGACCAACAAACTATTGTAATATTTTTTAAACAAATTGCCATGATATTATCGTGTATTCACAAATATCGTGATTATATGAAAATTAATGATACCCACTATTTACCCAGCAAAGAAGATGACAATTATATTATTAGTTTAATTAAAAACTATCATAATTTTGAAAACATCGATAATGCCAATATCTTGTTAACTAAGATTTTAGACAAAATAGAAAAGGAAGATGAGTTGAATGATGATATAATTGATGTTAAGAGTCTAACACCGGCACAACCATTAGTATTCGATAAATCCAATACCAGTATAGTAAATACATTTGAAAATAAAGTTGTTTCTGGAACTATTAATTCTATTAAACGCATCACCAATCTTGTGAATGTTCATATTGACAGTTGCTTTAGAGAAAAATATTATAATAGTAATCCGTGTAATTATGTGTATGTCTTACCCAAACAATTTAAAAACGTTATTTCTATGAAACTCGCCTCGATTGAAATACCCAATTCATGGTATCTCTTTTCCCATTTAAAAAAAAATAACATGTTTACTATAGAAATTACTACATGTAATATATGTAGTATCTATAATATTATTATTCCTGATGGAAATTACGATACAGATACTATTATTGCCTATTTAAATACCAAATATTTTAATCAATCGAATTCAGATTTGCCCTTAAAACATTTAATGATCTCCATTAATCCCAACAATAATAAAACCCTATTTGAAATAGTTGAAAGCGCTCCCGATGACTTTGTATTTTCGCTTCATTTTACAACCGATACTACATCGAATATGATGGAAACATTCGGTTGGATATTAGGATTTAGACTTGCCCGCTATTTGAAAATAGAAGGTATGCTTAGTTCGGAAGGTTTATTTGATGCGGGTGGCGATCGTTATATATATTTATGTGTAAATGATTACCAGTATAATTATAATGAAACAAATATTATTTGTTTTGATAAATCGAGTATAGATCAATACACACTCGCAAAAATATCATTGATCAATGGTAAATTTTCACTAATCATTGCCGAAAATGATTCTAATCCACTGGTTAAAATAAGACAATACAATGGTCCGGTAAACTTAACTAAAATGGAAATTAAACTACTTGATAAATTTGGTAATGTTATTGATCTTAATTTTATGGATTTTAGTTTTTCACTTGAACTGGAACTTCTATATGAACGAAATAATATTATATAATAGTATATAGTATATAGTATATAGTAAATATGGGTAGATATCGAACATTTGCCAATGATGAGCAAAAAGATTTTAATCAATATTATGATAAAATAAATGGGAAAACTATATATAAATATGCTAGAACACATTCATCTGAATATAATAATTATATCAATCCCAATTTTTTAATGAATAATTGTCCATCCACTACAGATATGAATGAGGATACAACACGTAAAGGTATTTTGATTTATAAAGATTATAAAACTTTAATTAATTTATCCAAAACCGCTAGTTATTTAAATCCAGCGTGTAATGTATGTGCAGATGTTCCAACACAATTGAATGATGGATTACAAAGCGAAATATGTTATGATAAATTATATAGAACATATAATGATAATCCTTGTAGTAATGGAAAAAAAATTGCTATAATAGATATTTGTAAAGAAAAAAGTGGTATATCTTATCCTTATGGTGTTTTTAATAATAATAAGAAAAATCCTCCAATACAAATACATTCTATAAAAGATTTACAACCATGCCAAGACAACTTGCGATGTAAATCGTATCAGTATTGTAAATGCCCTCCATGGATGGATTGTAAATTGTGTAAATATAAAGTAGTCACACCTATTGATGAAAATAGTAACATTACATATATAGAGGATAATTATAATATTAAAAACAATGAAGATAATGAATTACATAATGATGATGATTCAATAATTACTGGTTTAGACAATCCAGATTCATACTCTCACAATAAAACACAAAGTGACGTTGATTTCAGTTCTATACCGTTGTATATGAGAGAACGTGTTCTTAGATTAAAAAAAATAAAAGATCAAGCAACAGCAGAGGCTAAAAATCTTACTGCCAATGCTATTCATATTTTTAGTAAATCCAATCCTAATCTCTAACTATTTAACAATTTAACTTAAATAATATTTGTTATTAATTAACAATATATCCCAGTGATAATGTTTTATCTTAAACTGGTTATGTTATTGCTCACGTCTTTCACTAAAAATACTAATATTACTGGTGTTAAATCCTTTCCCGTAACTATTGAATATAATTATAATAATGATATTAACTATAACTATAACGATAATAGTGATATTAATGATATTCCTGTAGTTGTTTTACATGGTGTCGCGAGTTCTGTTGAGAAAATGGATGGATTTAGTGACTGGGTTTCCAAAACATTTAACAGAACTGTATTTAATATAGAAATTGGCAACGGTGAAAGCACCAGTCTCTATACGCCATTGCCAGAACAATTATTTCTACTATGCAACACGTTGTATTCTATTAAGGAATTAAAAGATGGGTTTGATTTTATCGGCATGTCGCAAGGGGGGTTATTGGCAAGAGGGTATGTAGAACAATGTAATAAATTTCCTGTATTGAATTTGATAACATTGGTGTCCCCACATGGTGGTGTTAAAAATGGATTGACATTGAATATGTATACTGATTTTTTACAGAAACATCTGTCAGTTGCAGGTTATTGGCGCGATCCAACAGAGATGGATACCTATCTAGATAAATGTGTTTATCTACCCTTGTTGAATAACGAACGTAACTCGTCGATTTCTTATGAGCAAAAAGAAAATATAAAATCATTGATTAATTTTGTGCTTATCTGGTCACCCAACGATGGAACAGTTATTCCTCATGAAAGTGGAAAATTTAGTTTTTATGATGAAGACTATAATGTAATAGATATTCGCGATACGGATCTCTACAAGTTGGATTTATTGGGACTGAAATATTTAGATGAAAATGACGGATTTCATATTCATGAAACAAATTGTAGTCATGTTCAGCATAGAGATCCTATTTGCTATGACCAAATGTATGAAATTTTGAGGTTTTATTTATGATCAACCTTTTAAAAAGGTTGTGCCAAATCAACTCCAACCGGTGTTGTTAAGATAATAGGTAATAAGTTTATATCAACTTATTACATATAAAAATAGTGTTGAACTTTACATTGTTTTGGCGCAACCTTTTCCAAATGTTGGATATAATATATACCTATTTTAAGAACACAACATATGGTTGTAATAACCTCAATGAACAACGATCAAGTATTAGATAAAATAGAAGAATATTTACCAGTTCGTACCGACGAAAAAGAAAAATTCGGTGAGGTATTTACTCCGCCCATATTAATAAATGAATTATTAGACCATTTACCTACCGATGTTTGGACAAACTCAAATTTAAAATGGTTAGATCCTGCCAGTGGCATCGGTAATTTTTTTATGCTTGTATATACTCGTTTAATGTCTGGTCTCGCTAAAAAAATACCGAATAAATCAAAACGTAGTCAACACATTTTAAAAAATATGCTCTATATGACTGAAATAAATGCCAAAAATATTAAAGTTGCGCGTTCTATCTTCGGCAATGATTCAAAATATAATATAATTAGTGCTGATTTTTTATCGCATCACTTTGCTCATAAATTTGATATTATTATCGGCAACTTACCCTTTAACGAAGCAGCATCTGACGCGAATAAAAAAAACATTGCATTGTGGCCCAGATTTGTCTTTAAATCATTAGAGAGTTTAAAAGAGGATGGATATTTGGCATTTATACATCCACCGAATTGGAGAAGTCCAGATAATAAAATTAATTTATGGGACATATTAACACATAAACATACCCTATACTTACATATTTATGGTGCCACAGAAACTAAAGAACTTTTTCACGTAAACACAAAAGTAGATTTATATGTAGTGCAAAATAGTCCATCGTCTAACAATAACAGCACACTTGTTATAGATGAAATGGGACAAGAACATCATCTTAAATTAGAAAAATTTAAGTTTCTTCCCAATTATAAAATTAAAGAAATTAAAAGTTTATTATATAATGATAATGATAATGATAATGATAATGAGTCTAATAAATCAAATAAACCTTTAAATATTATACACGATACATTTTATTCTACTTCGCATACAAAAGAAACAAAAAATAATAGTTTTAAATATCCAGTTATAAGTTCAATTACTAATGGTAATACACTGCATTTAAGATATACCAATTCTAAACAAAAGGGTCATTTTAATATACCCAAGGTGATTATAAATGGTGGTCGCTACCCCTATCCTTTTAACGACTATGACGGTAAATATGCGATGACACAAAATTTATTCGCTCTGCCAATCACATCCAAAAAACAAGGAGATGATATTGTGAAAGCAATTAATTCTGTAGAGTTTAATGCTATTTTACAGGCATCAAAATGGTCCACGTTTGCGATTGATTACAAACTATTTACACATTTCAAAACCGATTTTTACAAACCCTTTTTGAAAAAATGTAGAAAAACTCGTAAGAAGATGATAAGTTGAATATACATTTTTCATTTTTCATACATTACGCATGTAATTAAAAAAACTTGACAACGAAAGTGATCTCTTAGGTTGTCTGTCTATTATATCTATTACATTTGTGTCTATTAAATTTGTGTTGTTTTCAACCGTAATAAAATCTGGAAGATTTATTTCATTGGGTGGAGTAGTTATCTCTGGTGTTTGTGTTTGTGTTTGTGTTTGTGTTTGTGTTTCAGCATCGCGCAAATAAATTTTATCTTTATTTTTACGATAATAGGTATAATAAATCAATAACCCAGTAGTTGTTGTTATTATTATTAACGACCCCATTCTATTTAGTATCATGACTTAACTATAATAAATACTATTATAATTAAGTTTAAGTTTATTTATTTGTTATTTGTGTTTCAATAATAAACATCCGTTTATATTTCTTCTTTCCGTCGCTGGTATATCCGTCGCATATTCGTTTGGGAATTAGTTTATAATTAAATGCGCAAAGGAGTTGACGAACTAAATTCAATAAAGGCCAGCGTTGATGACTATCCGCCGTTGATTGAAGTGCTGTCATATAGGATGATGAAAAAAATTGCTTGAGTTTAGGTATATTTATTTTTATCTTTTCATATTTTACATCATCAATCAGTTGTTCTCGTGGTATTAACAACCCATGTAAACTTTGTTTGTCGGATATATTTATATTTATAATGCTTTCCAAGTCTAATAGTTTAATAATAGTAGTAAGTTGTTCTATAGTCATGTTTATATAATATTTAATATTATATTTAATATTATATTTAATATTATATTTATTTATATGCCAAACTCTGGTATTTTATACACACCGGCATCAGTCAATGACCATTTCGCAATGACTGCTGGATTTTGTTTGTTGGAGATGATGTCTTCGTGTTTATAGACATTGTTTGTGCTATCAATATAATAATTAATACCTTTAATCTCTTGAACCCAGATTTCTATTTTTGTTTTGTGTTGTTCTTTATCATCTGTAGATGTTTTCACATTTATTTCGCCATGCGGTGTCCCCTTAATGTGTGTCCCACAATAATCTCCACCAGTCATTTTCTTGCTGCGTGTGCATTGTTCACCATTTGCTCGTTTTGCCATACATAAATTATTGCTTGGAACTATATTCTTGATTCGTTTCCTTTTTTGAAAATCTTCTTTTTCCAATACTAAACTAGGATTATCAAATACGAATTGTAAAAATTCGCTTTTTAAATCGACAGCATCAGTATGGGCATCAACATCTGATGATTTAATTGTAACATTGTGTGTATCAAACCATTGCTTAATTTTATTTTTAAAATCAACCTGAAATTGTTCAATCTTCTTGTTAATTGGTTTCTCCATTTCTCTTGTAATTATTGTTTCTTTATCTCGGTTTATTTTTATTTCAATTTTATCAATTATACTTATACTTATACTTATACTTATACTTATACTTATACTTATACTTCAGGTGTAGCAAATAATGTTCCTGATTTTTTTGGTAATATAGCATATAAAATAGCTAAAGCAATAAACCATAAAAGATAGTTACCATACACGTCAAATCCTATACCAAAAAAGGCAAACAATGTGGTTATAATGAGAGATAATAAAGCAACGGATACAAATAATGTTAATGTCCTAGTTAATCCAGACATTATTATACTTTATATTATATGATATTAAATTATCTATATGATAAATCTAAATCTTAATATTAATCTTAAAAGATATAAAACTTGTTATATAGATTAACTATTCGTCAATTAAAATAACTTGACATACCATGAATTTCACACTATTAGATAATAATGTATCTCTCACAATGAATGTACTCATCATAATCGCGAATATTATTAATTTAATTTATAATATTCCACAAATGATACAAACCTATAAAACCAAATCTACGCGCGATTTTAGTGCTTTGTTTTTGGCGATGCGTATAGTTGGCAATGTCATTTGGGTTGCATATTCCATAGAAATTAACAGTTTTCTAATGTTACTCAATAATTTAGTAACTGTCTTTGCTTCTGTATTTATCGGTTATTACAAAGCATGCGAAATGTACAAGGATTACAATTCAAATAGAATTATAGAAACTTATGTATAGAATAATAATAATAATAATAATAATAATACGAAATATAGATATTATTCAATAACTCCTGTAGTTTTATTTACATAATAATATTCCAATGGTATATGTTGTTTTTTCTTTTTCACTACAAGTACATATGGTTTGCTACGAGCAATTGAATCGTATTCTTCAATAGTCTGGTCGTTATCTTTAATAACTACTTTTATTTTACCGGTAAAAAGCGCAAAACGAACTAGACCACCTTTTTCTTTTTCTTTTGCATCATGTATTGCTTGTTCATACGTATAAAAATAATAAAAAGGTCCAAACTCCGCATTTATGTCATCATTTCTGTTTCTACCTAATGAAAATGTTATATCGGTATACTTGTAATCATCGCCATAATATCCCACACACGGACACTCATATTGATGTCCTGCTTTATTATTTATGAATAATAATTCAATATTATTCAAAAAAAATTGTATAACCGAATAATCAATAGTAAAACTTAATAGTTTTTTAGTATTAACTATTTCAGTAGACAATGCCCACCACCACTTGGAATCATAATTGTTTTTACCAATTCCATGGTCGTTCTCTTTAAATTCTAAAACAATAACTATATTGCTACCATCATTATCTATAAAACCTTTATATGTTAATTTAGGATTCCATTCTTGAAAAACATGGTTCATTTTTTTAAGAATATCTTCTACTATCGTATCACTAACAGGAAACGTTGGTAAATATAATATATTATCATCCTCTTTATATAATAAAAACATAACAAACGGTTTTATTGTATCTTTTATCAACTGATATACACATACGTGTATTGTTTTATTTTTAAGATACATTTTTGTTAATTTGTTGGAATTAGACTTTGATGCTAGTTGATCACCATAATATACCTGCTCGTGCTGATGATCATGCTCATTGTAATTTTTATCACTACTTTTAGTGATATGTTCTTCGATATATAAATTCTGGATACTGTCTACATCGTATTTGGTAAAATCGTGAACATGTTTTCCTTCATCTTTATAATTTATATGTTTATTTGTTTTCTCTGGATATTCAAACTGTGTTTTTATATTAAACTTGTTTTTTATTAATTCTTTATTTGTATTGTTATTCATATTATATTATATTAAAATACTATATTAAAATACTATATTAAAATACTATATATTTTTTAATGGTTTATGCCGTATACTTTCTTTAACGTTAATTGTCCTGTTCTCTAATATAAATTTTACAACATCATCGGTTGGTATATTCGGGTTACTTTCAAAATATTTTTCTAAACACTCTACTAGATATTTTTTATTTATTGTATTTTTAGTATTGCTTTTAGTATAAATAATTTTTCCTTCACTACTGTCAAAACAATCAATCTCTTTTGATTTCATTATTTCTACTAAAGCAGTTGATAATTCATTCTTTTTAGATTTTCGCTCCTTCAACTCCTTTTGTAATAACTGAATTTCTTTTTCCAAATGTAACCATTGTTTAATGGATTGTGTAATTTTCTCTTTTGTAGACATAATTATTATTTATATTTAATAAATAATAATATTACTATAATTTAATTTATTAAACGACTATATAATTTATTATACTTTATTATAATTTATTATAATTTATTATTCGTTTTACCAAAACTTTTTTGGTTCCAGATAAGTTTAAACCTTTTTCTTTTAAAATTTTTTTTAAACCAATGATGTGTGATGCCTTGAATAAAAGTTCCATTTCATTTGTCCAAATATCATCCTCTTCCACCTTTGAATTTTTAATAATATTCACATTCCAATGCTGATTACAGTAACATTCTGCGCCTTTTTGATATGCATTATTACTACATAATTCTCCCTTTTTTTTCCCCGTTTTATAAACCCAACTACAATCCATGTGTTTCATACAATCTTTCTCAGGCCAATTTACACCATTTTTTTTCTCAATTCCCTCATAATTTATAAACGGCAGTAGTTTATTAAATTTTTTACGACAATATGGGCATTTTATTTCATTATTATTTAATTTAACCGATTCATAATTATTATTTATAAATTTAGTAGAAACTTCATGATATAAAGGTATATAGTTAAATTTATGTTTACATGGTAATGTAATATAGTTTTCAGTTAGCGGTTGTTGTGTTAACATACACATATTATCTTCGTTTGTATTAGTAGTTATAGTTGATTCTATTTTATTCAACTCTTGATAAAAATCAATATTACCTTCGGTGCAATATATCATTATGTTTAGTTAATACTATAAATTATATCTTTATATATTAAATGAAAAAAAAGGTATGGGGAAATGCAACATGGTATATATTTCATACTCTTGCTGAAAAATTAAAACCGGAATATAAAAGCGAATTACCTGTCTTATTTTCCTATATTAGCGGTATATGTAATAATTTACCTTGTCCAGACTGTCAAAAACATGCCACGAGTGCCATGCAACGCGCAAATATAGGGCAAATAACATCGTCGCAAGAAAATCTCATAAACTATTTGTGGGCATTTCATAATAGTGTTAATAAACGCATTGGTAATAAGGAATTTACAATGGCAGAGATGTCTATTTATAAACGAGCGAATACTAGAAATGTTATTGCTAATTTTATAAATGTGATGAGTGAAAATTTACGATCAGATAAAGCAATGTTAAATACATTTTATCGGAAACAATTTGTCAGTAAATTTATTGAATATATTAATGCAAATGCTTATAAATATAATAATTAAATCTAATAATTAAATCTAATAATTTAAAATTAAGCAATAACTATATTAAACTATATTACTACTAATTAAAGTTCCGCCTTTGTAAACACTACATTTAAATGTTTGTTTAGATGGTTTTGAACATATTACTTTGTTACTTTGTAATTCATCAAAATAAAGAAGTGAGTCATACCCCGACTGATGAAACAATGTATACCACGCTGTGCCCAAAACTAATCCGACTAATGTTCCCAAAATACTACCACTAGATGTCGTGCATTTATTTGTAATTTTTGTAACAGCGTCCATCGCCAACAAACACAATAATGATGCTAAAACCACATAGTTTATTTGATTATTATAATACATGGGCAATACTAAATAAGCAATTGTAAAAGCAATAAATAAACTGGTCGGTGCAGGACTATTAAATTCAGACAATATAGGTAATTTTATTAAATCACACGACATGGAAGCATCTTCCAGCATACTACTACCTATTTGGTTCATTAAAAAAATATTAATACACGACGCGAGAAGCACACCTGCTAAATAGACAATACCTTTTAAATTTTGATTAAACAGTGACGACATGACTAAAAAAAATACTAACAAAAGTGGTGATATCAAAGAAAATAATTGTAAAATGTTATATAACGTTAATTTAATTGCCATTCTCTATATTAAATATATAATATAATATATTAAATATATAAAACATTACAATCATATAGTAGACTAATATAAAGGTTTCACTATAGTATTATATAATTTGTAATGGGTATTCCCAGTTATTTTTCACACATTGTTAAAAAACATCGTCATATTATTAGAAAATTTGATACTCTGAGTAAAAATAATAAACTTATAATTAATAATCTCTATCTTGACTCGAATTCAATCATTTATGACGCAGTTCATGATTTATCGAAAGATATTCCCTATTCGCAAATTGAAGACAAACTTATTCAATCCGTGTGTGATAAATTGGTTTATTATATAACTACTCTCAAACCTAACCATACTGTATTTATTGCTTTTGATGGTGTCGCACCGATTGCCAAGTTAGACCAGCAACGCCGTCGGCGTTATATGACCTGGTTTCAAAGTCAAATGGCAAATGGTAATGGCAATGCCAATGACATATGGAACACGTCTAGTATTACACCTGGCACTAGTTTTATGAACCTTTTGGGTGAAAGAATTAAATTGCGTTTTTCCAAACCGACTGAATTTGGATTAACCAAAATTATGATTTCTGCTACAGATGAAGCAGGTGAAGGTGAACATAAAATATTTGAATATGTCCGTAATTCACCCGACTATCACAAAACTTCGGTATCTGTTATTTATGGTCTAGATGCGGATCTAATCATGCTTACATTGAATCATCTACACATTTCCGATAAAATATATTTATTTCGTGAAACACCACATTTTATCAAAAGTTTAGATAATACATTAGACCCAAATTCACTTTATTTATTAGATATTCCTGTGTTTGGAAAATTTATTATGAATGATCTTCAAGGCACGGATACAGAAAAATGTATAAATTATAACGTATTGTTTGATTATATTTTCATCTGTTTTTTCTTAGGCAATGATTTTCTTCCGCATTTTCCTTCACTCAATATTCGCACCAAAGGTATTGATCATTTAATGTATGCGTATAAAAATAGTTTAGGTGGGAAAAATTTGTATTTAACCGATGGCAATAAAATTGTATGGAAAAATTTAAGAAAATATATTGAATTCTTGGCAGCGAATGAACATGACTATTTACTTGATGAATATAAGTTGCGAGATAAAATGGCAAAAAATATTATTACTAAGAAACCATTTCATAAAAATGAAGAAGTAATCGACGATAATTTATTGTTACTTCCAATGAAAGACCGCACAGTTGAATTGTATATTGATCCTTTCGAAGCAGGATGGCGTGAACGCTATTATAGCAGTTTATTTGACATTAAAATCAATGATGACCGTTGTAAAGAAATTTGTATTAATTATCTAGAAGGACTAGAATGGACTATGAATTATTACACGAGTGGGTGTGTCGATTGGCGTTGGACTTATAACTATGATTATGCTCCACTGCTGGTCGATTTAATTAAATATGTCCCTTATTTCGACACCTATTTGTTGAATGCAAAAAGTAAAAATCCTGTTTTACCGATCGTTCAATTATGTTATGTTTTACCCAAGAGTAGTCATTATCTGTTGCCGCAAAAAGTAAATGCGTTAATTAGCAAAGAACATACTGATTGGTATTCTACCAATTGTCGTTTTCAATGGGCATTTTGTAAATACTTTTGGGAATCACATATGACTATGCCTGATATTGATATTGGAAAGTTGGAACAGATTCTTGTGAAAATCTAATAATAATAATAATAATAATAATAATAATTAATTAATTTATTATTATTATTATTATATATATATGCTGCCTATAGACCCTTCATTTAAAAATAATATTGATGTTGTATTTAATATTATCGCCGAAATTAATAATTGGTCACCAGAAAGTGCGGTTATAGCATCAGATGAATATTTTGAATTAATTGATGAAGTTAATAATGAACTATCACTGATTAAAATGCCTATGATGGGTGGAGAAAAATATAGCACCCTTGCCACATTTAAAAGTTGGATGACAACTGGTGTAAATTTAGGTAAAGGTGCTTTAAAAACAGTCATTGGTTCATGGGATACTCTATGTGATAAAATTTTATTTTTAATAACTGTCGGAATTTATGCAGTATGGGTTACTAATCTTATTTCTGCTGTTCCAATTGTTGCCCAATATACGTGGGCTGAACCAGTGCAATATATACTATCTAATTATGGTGGTGGTTTAATAATGAAAAACAGCATTATTAAAATGATTGAAAAATTATCAAATGCTTTACAAAAAATATATAATAGCACCTTTTCAAATGTAAAATATATGAATTCTTTAGATATAACAGCAAATGTAAGAACCCAATTTTGGGAAGGAGGTCATGGAATATACGGTAATGTAGTTCTTCCTATTGTTAGTTGTTCATTAAAAATAATAATAGAATCATGCGAAAAAATATGTGCACAACCATTACCAATAGTAAAAGACGTCAAAGGTATTGCCAAAGGTGTTAAAAATGTATATAGTAGAGTTAAAGATAAATATAAAGATAAAGATAAAGATAAAATTTCTTCTTACAATATAGGTGGTCGTTATAACCATAGACGTAAACATAGACATACTAAAAAAATTAAAAGAAGACGTATAAATTTTAAACTTCGCACATTTAAAACGCACACTCGTCGGCGATAAATGAGTAATATAGATAACATTACCATAGTTATTTTACACATTTTCTCATTCAAAACACACACTTTCTGGATGTAAATGTAAAAATATTTAAAAAGAGTATAAATATAAATTAATACATATATAATATAATGATTTTTCAAATTAATATTGGATCTTCGACCACAAATGAAATATTTATAAACATTGGGAAAATTTATTCTAATGATAAGTTTGAATGTATAATTAATGATCATATTTTCCCTGATACTTTTAAAACATGGTTTGATGGTTCTTTTTTATATATTAAGCGAACTGATTCTATTGAAGGGTGGGGGCATAACCATACTGCAAATATTGTTGAAAAAAAAATATATCAACCACCACTATTTAATAGTATTATTCCATTAAATATTTTTCAAACTTGGCATACATTAAATTTATCACCAAAAATGAAAGAAACTGTTGAAAATTTAAAATTTCAAAATCCTGAATTTACTCATTATTTATATGACGATATAATGTGTCGTGATTTTATATCAAAACATTTCGATAAAGATGTATTATATACATTTGATAGATTAAAACCAGGAGCATACAAAGCAGATTTATGGCGATATTGTATACTATATATAAAAGGTGGTATTTATTTGGATATTAAATATAATTGTGTTAATGGATTTAAATTAATAGAATTAACAGATAAAGAATATTATGTTAGAGATATATTTCACTCTGGAATAACAGGTATATACCAAGCACTTATTGTATGTTTTCCGAATAACAAATTAATGTATAATTGTATCAATCAAATTATACACTATGTTAAAACAGATTTCTATGGTTATACTTCTCTTGATATCACGGGACCACATATGATGAGTCTATTTTTCAATGAAATAATGATTACAAATTTAGATTTAAGTTATTCTAACAATACTATTTTTAGAAATAATAAAAATATACTATACACTTATGACAGTTATAGAGATGAACAAAATGACTATTATAGAATAAATAATATGTGCCATTATAATAATTTATGGAATATAAAAAATATTTATAATTATAAGTTATTAAAACCACAAAAACTTTATGATTTTTCGAGACAAATCACTAAATTTATTAATAATGAAAATTATTTGTTTCATTCTAATTTAATAAATATAATTGAACTACCAAATAATATTTATCTAGTAAATTTAAGATGGATAAATTATACTCAAATTAACAAAGGTGTTAATAATATATCATTAAATAGTAGATTTAAGATAAATGAATTTTTTGAACAAATAAATGATGAAATTTTTATGGATGAAGATTATAATTTACTATTAAATAATGAATTTATGGGATTAGAAAACGTTCAAATATTCAATAATAACGATAAATATTATTATACTTCTACAAAAGGTAATAATATAAGAGAGCATGAAAAAACATTGGCATTTTTAAACTATAAAGGTGAATTATCAATTATATATAAATGGTTTCCTCTTCAAATTGGAAAAATTAATGATATTAAAAAAATACTTGATATTATAGAAATTAAATATAATATTCCTGATTATTTTAAAGATTTGAGGTGTAACACTAATGGATACATAAAAAATAATGAAATTTGGTTTATATTACACAAAGAAGATACATTTAATCAAAATAATTATCGACATTGTTTTGCCATTTTTGATTTAGATTTGAATTTAATACGTTATTCAGAACTATTTAAATTTGAAAATTTTAAAATAGAATTTTGCACAGGAATAATAATTAAAGAAAGAGAAATTATTTTATCGCATAGTTTACTGGAAAAGAAAAATAATGTAGAAATATATGATATTGACACTATTAATACTACTATAAAATGGTATACAAATTAAATAATAATATTAAATATAAAAAAATATAAACATAAATATATAATATAATAATTAAAAATATGTCAGAATCATTGATTAATATCATTACAGAATTATCGGTTAAGGACTTGACGGATTTACAGAAAACAATGGGCAGACAAATACTAGTCATTAAATTTTCGGCAAAATGGTGTAGACCCTGTAAAACCATTGCGCCGACATGGGACTATTGGATTCAGAATAATAAACAATCCAATATTATATATTGTGAATTAGATATTGATGAAACGATGGACTTGTATGTTGCTCTTAAGAAATTTAAAATGGTCAATGGTATTCCTGCCTTGTTAATGTATCAAGGCAACTTAAGACGTGACCATTGGTTTATCCCGGATGATAGTTTTGTCGGTGGCGATATAGAAGGGTTTAAACTCTTTTTAAATAGATGTGTGGTAAAAGCGAAGAGTATGTAAATGTAAATAAATAAATAAATAAATAAATAATAACTATTTTATAATAAATAGTTAGTATTTATAGTAGTTAAATGGCTTTTGAAAATGTCGAAACTATTGATTTAGATATAGACAATTATGAATTAGATGATTTACTTGAGTTATTTCAGTTAGATTATAATTTTAATGCAGAAGATTTAAAACGTGCCAAGAAAGCGGTCTTGATGCTACATCCGGATAAATCTGGTATGGATAAAGAGTATTTTCTTTTTTTTACATCTGCTTATAGAGTCGTGCTGTCTATTTATAATAGTAGGGCAGGCAAAACCAAATCAACCAAGTATGTGGTAGAAAATGATGAACAGAAAGGTGTCCTCTTGGAAAAATTTAAAAAGGATTCTAATTTTAATAAACGATTTAATGAACTCTTTGAACAAGCAAAAATTAAAGATGACGCAGAGGCCACCGGATATGCCGATTGGTTGAAATCCGATGAAGACATGGACCACCGTAGCACCACGATGCAAGCAATGAATGAAACATTTGAGCGAAAAAAAAAAGAAATTCAGGCACTGGTGCCCGTAAACGATTTGGCAGATTCTTATTTTAATAAAGGTTCTTGCGCGGACTTGACCGGCGAACGCCCCGACTATTATTCCGCCGATGTTTTTGCGCGACTGCCCTATGAAGATTTAAAACGGGCGCATGTCGAATCTGTGATACCGGTCACGCATGAAGATTATTTATCGCGACCGAAATTTAATAGTGTGGATGAAATGCGACGCAATACCGATTACAACGATACCACACCGATGTCACTCGATCAGGCGAAAGACTATTTAAAACAACGCGACCAAGCACAGAATAAAAGCGATATGAATCGGGCGTATAAATTGGCAAAACAGGATGAGGTGTATGAGCAGGTGAATAAAAGTGTGATGAGTCGCTTCAAGCTTTTGGAAAAAGATTAGGCAAAAAATTAAGGAGGGGTGCATGAGTTCCCTTTTTAAGGAGGGTCTAAGGGAACCTGGGTTCCCTTTTAATAATGGTATAATATAATATAATGGCACAAGAGTTGACACCGAAATTTATTAGTGAAGATATATTTAGGTTTATTCCATCGCAATTGAACATTGAAGGGTGGGGAGTGCGTTCCAAGGCGGGAATGACCCGTTCAATGATTAACCATTATTCTACTATGGTATCCTGTAGAATCTGGCAACTCGTCTATTTTGTTCTTTTCTACTACAATAAATATACACAATATTCATTTATTGAACGTCTGAAATCCTATATAGCATCTTATAAAGATATTAGTTTATTAAAGTCGGGTAGCGAAATAAGTAAAGACTTTCGCACTATTTCCAATATTTTAAATTTTATCTTGGACAAACGTTATGCGAATCCACTCTACACTATTGTTATAGATGGAAAGATAAATAAACGCACAGATACTTTACGCGAATTAACATCACTTGCTGATATACAACCTTATATTGATCCGAGTTTACAAGTAAATAATTTTTCGTGTTGTCTTTTTTCAGAAATTCAAGAAGGTATGTACAAAGATGTCTATATTTTAAATCACTTTTTTAATATAATTTATATAGATAATGTATTTTATATAAACTCGGCATATGGTTCAGATTTTGTAAAAGTTCCACAATATTCTACTATTTTATCCGCAGAGGAATTTAATAATTTTTGTAGTGCCTCAAAACATTTAAAAGATGGCAATGCTCAAGCAGAACAAGTGATCCACGATTTTTTTATTAAATATTTCCTTACAGGAAATATAAGTTTACCGCGCCCGAATGTCAGCGATGACGATGATGATGACGATGACGATCGCCGTAAGCGCCCACGCCCAGTTGATATGATGTCGCCACAAGAAGGCATTCAAATGGAAATAACTCAATATATTAATGCAGGTAAATATAATACATTAGGTGTAGGATTTATTCCTACTTATAATTCACTCGTGACCAGTTCAATAGAAACTTTTTTAGCGCAACAACCGCAAATGGGTGGTCGTCGTCGTAAGTATAAAAAGACGGGTAAGCATAAAAAGAGTAAAAACATTAGAAAAACGGGTAAGACTAGAAAGACTAAAAAAATGTATATATAATATATATAATGGTTGACATTTCAAAATTTTATAAATATATTCCCTATTTAATTATGATGATGGGAATGACTATACTCTATGATAAATTTAAATTGCACCAACAGACGGAAGAAACAATGGAGAGTTACGATGTGGTCCAGAAATTTCTACTCAACGATTCTAGTTTAGCAACAAATAAACCGATTCTTTGGATTCACAACACGTATGATATTAATGCCCGTCAGTGGCAGAATTTTTATTCCCGCAATAGTACCGATTTAAATCAACCTTATATCATGCTCGTTATTAAATCCATCGTCGATAAAAATGGCGCCGATTGTAATATCTGCCTCATTGACGACGACTCTTTTCAAAAACTTATTCCTGATTGGGCCATCGATTTAAACATGATTGCCGACCCCGTTAAAACAAAAATTCGCCAGTTAGCATTGTCCAAATTATTATTCATTTATGGCGGGTTTCTCGTGCCCAGTTCTTTCATCTGTTTTCATCCGCTCAAACCCGTCTATAAACACGCCACCGCCAACGACAAAATGTTTGTCGGCGAACTGGTGGACCGCAACAGCACGTCACAATATGTCAACTTTTTTGCCAATACTAAATTT
>Ga0114966_10001090_pt1 | contig 25335 bp, 27 predicted proteins | sample M_130207_XF_Meta_FD_87029 | JGI IMG/M metagenome (GOLD analysis project Ga0114966, IMG submission 87029) | Freshwater microbial communities from Lake Montjoie, Canada to study carbon cycling - M_130207_XF_MetaG | ecosystem: Environmental > Aquatic > Freshwater > Lake | place: Lake Montjoie... | reverse complement strand
GCTCGCGCACTCGCGCCAATGCCACGCGCAGCGCCCGGTTCTAGACTTCCAGATCCGCCCGCTGCGGCGTGGCGTCACCACCGGAGCGCCGCTTCCACTCCGTGAGGCTCGGGTCGCTGATCCCCAACTCCTCCGCGATCTGCGTGCCGTTCTTGCCACTGCGCAGCCAGTGCTCCACGGCCTGGCGCTTGAAGGCCTCGTCGTAGCGTTTCTGTTCCACGACCGCGGTCGCGGCACCGCTCTTTTCGTTCTTGGTCTTGTTCGTCGTCGTTCATTTCACCCTCTGCCCCTCAGGGTGTCCATCAAACCGGGGCAAGCTCACTGGCGGAGCCGGGCTTTACCACGCCCCGCCGCCGACCTGCCACTCCTCCAGCAGCGCTTTTGGAACTTCGGCGAGGAAGCGGCTGGGGCGCTGCATCATTTCGCCGTAACCGGCGTTGAGGCGCATGTGGGGGTAGGTGAGGTAGAGTTCGTCCTTGGCGCGGGTGACGGCGACGTAGAAGAGGCGGCGTTCCTCCTCGATGGCGTCCTCGTTTTCCAAACTGCGCGAGGACGGAAACATGCCGTCGGTCATCCAAATGACGAAGACGATTTTCCATTCGAGGCCCTTGGCTTGGTGGACGCTGGAGAGGGTGGCCATCTCGTTCTCGTCCTCGTTGGCGGTGGCTTCGTGGTCGAGGTTGGTGAGGAGGGCGAGCTGGTCGAGGAAGTCGCCGGGGCTGGTGTACTGCTTGGCGAAGTTGGCGAGGGTTTTGAGGTCTTCGCGGCGGGCTTCGTAGTTGGGGTACTCGGCTTTGGCGTAGTCGTCGTAGATGGCTTCGATGACGCTGTGGATCATCTCACCGGGCGGCTGCAGAACGCCGGCGGGGGCGATTTCGTCGAGCGTGTGCGCGAGCTGTTTCCAGGCTTTCGCGGCTTTCGCGGGGACGGGGATGGTCGGGAGTTTTGGGAGGAGCGCGGCGAGATCGGGGAACGCGGCGACTTTCGCCCAGAGACTCTCCGCGCTGATGGCGCCGATGCCGGGGAGGAGGCGGGCCATGCGTTTGAAGGCGACCTCGTCGCGCGGGTTGACGGTGAATTTCAGGAACGCGGCCACGTCTTTCACATGCGCCTGCTCGAAGAAGCGCAGGCCGCTGGTGATCTGGAACGGGATGCCGTGGCGGGTGAATTCCATCTGCACTTCCATGGAGTGATAGTGCGCGCGGTAGAGCACCGCGATGTCGCGCAGCTCGATGCCTTCCTCGCGCAGCTCCAGCACGCGCTGGGCGATGAAGAGCGCCTGCTGCGCGGAGTCGGCGAGCGGGACGAGCGCGGGCTTGACCGGCGCAGCGTCGCGCACGGCGACCAGCTCTTTGCGAAACTGGTTCACGTTGGCCGAGATGGCGGCGTTGGCGACTTCGAGGATGTCCGGCACGCTGCGGTAGTTGGTCTCGATCTTGTAGGTCTTCGCGGTCGGGTAGCGCTTGGGAAACTCGAGGATGTTTTTGAAGTTTGCGCCGCGCCACGAGTAGATGGACTGCGCGTCGTCGCCCACGACCATGACGTTGCCGTGGTGCTTCGCGAGGATGTCGATGAAGTCGGCCTGGATGCGGTTCGTGTCCTGATACTCGTCCACGAGCACGAACTGAAACTGCCGCTGGTAGTGCGCGGCGAGTTCCGGGTTGTGCTGGAGCATGAGCAGCGTTTTTTCCAGCAGGTCGTCGAAATCGAGCGAGTTGGCGGTCTTCTTCTTCGCCTCGTATTTTTTCTGCGCCTCGGCGATCTGCTCGCTCATTTCGAGGAAATGCGGGTGCTTTTCCACGAGCACATCCTCGATGCTCCGGCCGGTGTTGATCGCGTAGCTGAAGACATCGGCGAGCACCTCGCCTTTGGGGAAACGCTTGTCCTTCGGATCGTGGCCGAGCTTCGCGATCACGGCGTCGAGCAAATCCTGCTGGTCCTCGCGGTCCATGATGGAGAAGCCGGGCGCGAAGCCCGCGGCCTCGGGGTTGCGGCGGAGCAGGCGGTTGCCGACGGAGTGGAAGGTGCCGCCCCACAGCCCGGAGATGTCGTTGGGCAGGAGGTTCGCGACCCGGTCGAGCATCTCGCGCGAGGCTTTGTTGGTGAAGGTCAGGAGCAGGATGTTCGACGGCGGCACGCCATTCTCCACGAGGTAGGCCACGCGATAGGTGAGCGTCCGCGTCTTCCCGCTGCCCGCGCCCGCGATGACCAGCGCCGGCCCCGGCGGGGCGGTCACGGCGGCGCACTGCTGCGCGTTGAGTTCGGCGGCGAAATCAATGCGCGGTCCCGCGGCGGCGGGGCGCTGGAGCGTGTATTGGCGGGCCATGATGGGCGGGGACTATCGGCGCGCGCGCGCGGTGCGGCCAGCTTCATTCCCCGGTGGTGTGCGTTTCGGGAGGTAGCGCCGAGTGGCGCGTGCGTTTTGGAGTGCGCCGGCTCGCTCGCGCGGCCGGTCACGGTTGCGGACGCGCAAAGCCGCAGCTCCAGCACCTCGATCGCGCTGACCATCAGCGCGGGCGGCGGAGTGACAAAGATCAGCGCCATCCAGGGCACGATCAGCAATCTCTACAACCTCACCCGCTTCGCCTCCGGCGCCACAGTGACCGTGCTCAGCAGCGGCCACGCGCTGCCCGCGACCGTCACCCCGGGATTCAAATCGCGGACTTACATTTAATCACACCCCGGTAGGCAGGCAGCGGCATTTGCGTCTTGCTCACGCCGGTCAGCCGAGGCAGAGTTCTGGCATCCGCAAGGATGCGACAAGCCGTGAGAGTCGCCAGAGCCGGGGGGGCTGTTAATCGCCCCGTTTTCATAGATCGCGCGCCCCGATCCGGCTATCCACGGCGGGCGCACCTCCCCCCCGCGAGTCCGAAGGCGCTTTTTGAGAGGGCGTCTTAAAAGTCGATGGCAGCAATTTCTTCCGCTTCCGCTTAATTTTTCAGCGGGGAACTGAGGAAGATTAAGAGGAAGAGGAAGAGACGGCCCATCCCCGACTTTTTAGATCACGCCCGCCTACCCGATCTTCGTCCCGGCCCGTTTGCGACCGTTGGCGTCAAGGATCTTTTTGCGGAGGCGGAGGCTCTTGGGCGTGACTTCCACGTATTCGTCGGGGGCGATGTATTCGAGCGAACGCTCCAGCGTCATGACGAGCGGCGGGGAAAGAGTCACGCCTTTGCCGTCGCCGGTGCTGCGCATGTTGCTGAGCTTTTTCGCGCGGCAGGGGTTGACGGGCATGTCGTCGTTGCGGGCGTTTTCGCCGATAATCATGCCCTCATAAACCTCGGCCTGGGCTCCGATGAAAAGGCGGCCGCGCTCCTGGATGGTCTCCAGTGAGTAGGCGGTGCTGATGCCCTGCTCCATGGCGACGAGGACGCCGTTGTTGCGGGTGGGGATGTCGCCCTTGTGCTCGCCGTATTCCTTGAAGATGTGGGACATGATGCCGTGACCTTTGGTGGCGTTGACGAGGTCGGTCTCGAAGCCGATGAGGCCGCGGGTGGGGACGACGGCCTGGACGGTGACGCTGTGCGGGTTGTGCTCCATGTGGGTGATCTCGGCTTTGCGCCCGGCGAGGGACTGGAGGATGTCGCCGAGGGTGTCGTTCGGGACATCGACATACAGCGTTTCGAGGGGTTCGAGGAGGGTACCGGCCTCGTCGCGGTGGAAGATGACCTCGGGGCGGGAGACAAGGATTTCAAAGCCCTCGCGGCGCATTTGCTCGACGATGATGGCGATCTGCATTTCGCCGCGGGCCTGGATTTCAAAATGGCCGGCGACATCGGTGTCGGCGAAAAGAATGGAGACGTTCGTGCGGGTCTCGCGGACGAGCCGCTCGCGGACCTGGCGGGCGGTGAGGAGTTTGCCTTCACGTCCGGCGAGCGGGCCGTCGTTGATGCAGATTTTCATCGTGATCGTGGGCGGGTCGATATCGACGAAGGGAATCGGCAGGCGCTCCTCGCTGTCGGTGATGGTCTCGCCGATGAAGGCGTCCTCGAAGCCGCAGAGTCCCACGATGTCGCCCGCGCTGGCGTTCTTGAGTTCCACTTTGGCGAGGCCGACGTGGCCGAAAAGCGCGGTCACGTTCGCGCGCGCACGTTTCCCGTCCTTCGAGATGTGGACCACGTTGTCTCCAACCTTCACGCGGCCGGAAACGATGCGGCCGTAGGCGATCCGTCCGAGGTAGTCGGAGTAGTCGAGGTTCGAGACGAGCATTTGGAAATACTGCGCGTCGCTCTTCGCGGGTGCCGGGATGTATTTGATGATCGCCTCAAAGAGCGGCTCCATGGTGGTGCTCGCTTCATGGATTTCCTTCATCGCGTAGCCATCGCGCGCGGAGGCGTAGATCACGGGGAAGTCGAGCTGGAGGTCGGTGGCGTTCAGCTCCATGAAAAGCTCGAAGACCATGTCGAGCAACTTGTGCGGGCGGGCGTTTTCGCGGTCGATCTTGTTGATGACGACGATGGGCTTCGCGCCGTTTTCCAGCGCCTTTTTCAAAACAAACTTCGTCTGCGCCTGCGGGCCGTCATAGGCGTCCACGACGAGCAGCACGCCGTCGATCATCTTCATGATGCGCTCCACTTCGCCGCCGAAATCCGCGTGACCGGGGGTGTCCACGATGTTCACGTGGTAGTCGTGCCATTTGAAGGCCGCGTTCTTCGCCTTGATGGTGATGCCCTTCTCCCGTTCGAGGTCCATGGAGTCCATGATGCGGATCTCGCTGGCCTTGGCTTCGTTCGCGCGAAAGGTGCCAGCCTGCTTGAGCAGCTGGTCCACGAGCGTGGTCTTGCCGTGATCGACGTGAGCGATGATGGCGATGTTGCGGATGTGTTCCATGTCGATGTCCTGGTAGGTGTGGTTTTGCAAAAGGGCGCGGAATATGGGGGCGGTCGCGGAGGGCGTCAATGGGAGAGAAAGCGAAGATTGTGCGGCGTTCCCGGCGCGGCCTCGTCCGCCGCATGACGGGCTCACGCGCTGCCGATGAGTGGATGTCCGTCGCCGACTATCTCAAACGGGAGGCGAGCGAAGAGCCGCGGCATGCATCCGTCGGCGGGATGTTTTTTCGCTGGCGGGCAGCACCCTGGCCCACACCGCGATCTCGACGAACGTGGCGGATATGCTGCATGGCCAGCTTCGCGGAAAGCCCTGCCGCCCCTTCGGCCCGGATCTGAAAGTGCGATAGCCCCGTCATCATCATCGAAGTGCTTTCGCCTTCGACCCGGCCTACCGACGGGTCGGAGAAACGCGACGCCTACTTTCAGATTCCCAGCCTGCGCGTCGATGTGCTGCTGGAGCAGGAACGGGCGGGCGCGGTCGTATGGCGGCGCGGGGATCCGGGCTTCGGGCGCGAAGTCTACGACGGCCTCGCCGCGGTGCTCGAACTTGCCGGGATCGCAGCGCGGCTCCCGCTGGCCGACGCGCATGAAGATGTGCGCTTTGCTTGACCGCACCGCGGGAGCAGCGTAAGCACTGCGCTCCCAATCCAAAAACCAACTCTATTTCTATGGGCCAGCAAACGAACAAAATCCAAAAACGCCGCCGCCGTCTCGCCTATCTCGAGCGTCTCAAAGTCAAATCCAAGGCCGCTCCGGTGAAGGCGAAAGTGGTGAAGAAGAAGGCTGCGCCGAAGAAGGAGAAGGCTCCCGCTGCAGCGGCGGAGTAGCGGGGAGAAAGCGATCGGTGAGGGGTGGATGGTGGCGCAGTGACCGCCGCTCACCCATTCCCAATCACGATTCACCATCCCGGCGCAGCCATGCGCTACCTGATCGTCGATGGTCACAGCGTGATCTTCGCGTGGCCGGAATTGCGGAAACTGCACGCGCGGCGCACGGCACTGGCGCGCGATGAACTGGTGAAAATCCTCACCACGTACCAGGACGCGAGCGGCGTCCGCGTGGTCGCGGTTTTTGACGGTAAAGGCGTGGTCTCGACCGAGGCGACCGAGCCGGGTGGCATCCAGATTTTTTACTCCGGAGTGGGGCAGACTGCGGATGAAATCGTGGAGCGCCTCGTGGCCAAATACGCCAGCCAGCACGAGATCACCGTGGCCACCTCCGACCACATGGAGCAGCAGACCGCCACCAGCTTCGGCGCGCTGGTCGTCTCGGCGGAGGGCTTGCGACCGTGGTTGGACGAGGCCCAGGGCGATCTCCGCCGCCGCCTCAAGAAATTCCGACCAAAATAAAAGCGGCAGCCAGCATGGAGCCGGCTGCCGCTGAAAGGTGCGGGGTGCAAGGTTTTACTTCTTCAGGAGGTCGCGGATCTCGATGAGGAGCTTCACGTCCTCCGGCACGGGAGGCGGAGCGGCGGGCGCTTCCGCTTCCTTCTTCCTGGCCATGGCCATCAGGACGTTCATCGGCTTGACGACGAGAAAGAAGATGACCGCAGCGAGGATGAAAAACGCTACGCCGGCATTAATAAAGCTGCCGATCATCAGGGGCCCGAGCTTGATCGCGGCGAAATCCGGCTGTCCGCCGATGGCTCCGATCAGCGGAGTGATCACGTCCTTGACCATGGACTCGACCACTTTGCCGAACCCGGCGCCGATGACCACGCCGACGGCGAGGTCCACTACGTTTCCTTTGAGGATGAATACTTTGAACTCGTCGATGATTTTCATAGTGCGCGAGGTTTTACCCGCGCAAAGGCAGAAGAGTAAAGTGTTTATCCGCTATTTCTTTGGTTCAACCCGCCCGGGGGTGAAAGCATTTGCGGCGGGCGGACCATCGGCTAGCTTCCTCGCCCCATGAATTTCCAAGAGCGCATCGATCACGATTTGAAAGAAGCAATGAAGGCGCGCGAGGCCGAGCGCCTCGGCGTCATTCGCATGCTCAAGAGCGCGCTGACAAACGTCGCCATCGAAAAAGGCGGACTGCATTTCGTCCTCGACGAGGCCACCGCGCTGGCCGTGGTGCGCAAGGAAATGAAGAAGCGGCAGGACTCGATCGAGAGCTTTGAAAAAGGGGGCCGCCCCGAACTCGCCGCCAAGGAGAAATCCGAGGCCGCCATCCTCGCCGCGTATCTCCCGCAGGCGCTCAGCGCCGAGGAACTCACCGCCCTCGTCGCCGCCTGCATCGCCGAGACGGGCGCAACTTCCAAAAAGGAAATGGGCGCCGTGATGAAACTCGCCAACGAACGCGCCTCCGGTCGCGCTGATGGCCGCGCCCTCAGCGCCGCCGTCAACGCGGCGCTGGCCTGAAGTGGGACCGGGCACCCGCTCACCACTTCCCAACTGCTCAATCCTCAATCCTAAATTCCACCATGGTCAGCGCCATCATCGTCGCCGCCGGCAGCAGCCGCCGCATGGGCTTCGACAAACTTTTTGCCCCGCTCGACGGCAAACCGGTGCTCTGGCATTCGGTCAAAGCCTTCAGCGAGGTGAAGGAGGTGCATGAAATCCTCATCGTGACGAAGGAGGACGGCATGGACGAAGTGGAGAAGCTGGTTTCCGACGAGAAGCTGCAAAAAGTCACCAAGGTCATCAGCGGCGGCGAGGAGCGGCACATCTCCGTGTGGAACGGCCTGCAGGCCGTGAACAGCATCGGCAGCGAGTACGTGGCCATCCACGACGGGGCGCGCCCGCTGACCACCCCGAAGCTGATCCGCGCCTGCCTCGAACTCGCCGAAATCCACGGCGCGGCGTGCTGCGCCTCGCAGATTCCCGACACCATGAAACGCGCGAGCATCGAACAGATGGTCACGGAGAGCGTCGAGCGCACGGGGCTGTGGGCGATGCAGACGCCGCAGATTTTTTCCAGCGGCCTCATCCTCCAGGCCTACTCCGCGCTCATGGCGAATCACGAGATGGTCACCGACGAAGTCTCCGCCGTGCAGAAGCTGGGCAAGAAGATCGCGCTGCTGAAAAACGACGACTGGAATTTCAAGATCACCTTTCCCCACGACCTGGAACTCGCCGAGCACGTCCTCGAACTCCGCGCGAAGAAAAAAGCCAAAGCGAAGAAGTAACGCCCGATTGTTCACCTGATGGAATATCCCTACCACCTCACCAAGCTCGCCAACGGCGTGCGTCTTGCCTCGGTCGAGATGCCTTACATGAAAAGCGTGAGCGTGGGGTTGTGGGCGGCCATCGGCGGACGGCACGAGACCGCGCAGCACAGCGGCATCTCGCACTTCATCGAGCACCTGCTTTTCAAAGGCACCAAACGGCGCAGCGCGAAGAAGATCACCGAATCCGTGGAAGGCCTCGGCGGCTACCTGAACGCCTTCACCACCGAGGACCACACCTGCTACTACGCCAAAGCCGCCGCGCAGCATCTCCCGCAACTCTGCGATGTGCTCTGCGACATGTATCTCGACAGCCAGTTTGCCCCTGCCGAGATCGAGCGCGAGCGCGAGGTCATCCGCGAGGAGATCCTCATGTATCGCGACCACCCCGCGCAGCACGCGCAGGAGTTGCTCACCTCCACGATGTGGCCCGGCCACCCGCTCGGCCGCGCGCTCACCGGTACCGTGGAAAGCATCGCCCGCCTGAAACGCCCCGAGCTACTCGGCTTTCAGCAGCGCCACTACAATGGCGCCACCACCATCGTCACCATCGCCGGCCCCGTGGACCACAACCGTGCCGTCTCCACCATCGCGCCCCTCCTCGCCCGCCTCCCGCGCGGACGCTCCCCGCGTTTCGTCCGCAGCCGGCCCGAGCACGGCACCGCGCGCGTCTCGCTCGCCACGCAGGAGACCGAGCAGACGCACCTCGCCATGGGCTTCCACGCCTTTGGCCGGGCCGACGAACGCCGCTTCGCCCTCAAGCTCCTCTCCGTGATCCTCGGCGAAAACATGAGCTCCCGGCTCTTCCAGAAACTCCGCGAGCGCCACGGCTTTTGCTACAGCGTGCAGAGCGGCATGGTTACGCTCGCCGACACCGGAGCCATCCACATTTCCGCCGGACTCGACGCCGCGAATCTGGAGAAAGCCGTGCGCATGATCCTCCGCGAACTCCAGAGCATCTGCGACAAAGCGCCGGGCCGCGCCGAGTTGAAAAAGGCCCAGGACTACACCATCGGCCAGACCTTCATGGGCCTCGAATCCACCTCCAACCAGATCATGTGGATGGGCGAAAGCATCCTCGCCTACAACCGCGTCCTCTGCCCCATGGAAACCGAGCGCAAACTCCTCGCCGTCACCCCCGCCGACATCCAGCGCGTGGCCTGCCACTGCCTCCATCGCTCCCGGCTCGCCGTCGCCGTCGTCGGCCCGGTGAAAGGCGAGGAAAAAATCCGCGGCTGGCTCGCCTGAGCCTCGCTTCTCCCACCTTGAAACCTTTCCAAAATCTCGCGCAGACGCGCACCCCGGACGGCTCGCTCTTCACCCTGCACGAGCACGACGGCGACTACTTTCTCAAGCTCAACGGCCGCCAGCTCATGAGCACCACCTCCACCACCTCCGAGCTGCTCCTCGCGCAACTCCCCTGCGTCCGGCTCGCCCGCCAGCCCGACGCCCGCATCCTCATCGGCGGCCTCGGCCTCGGCTTCAGCCTCCAGCGCGTGCTCGCCCTCGTCGGGAAAAGCGCCGCCGTCCACGTCGCGGAACTCCTCCCCGAAGTCGTCGCCTGGAACCGCGAATTCCTCCGCGCCGTCAACGGCAAGCTGCTCAACGATCCCCGCGTCGAAGTCTTCGTCGGCGACGTTTTCGAAGTCATCCGCAAAGCCGGGAAGTCCGCCTACGACGCCATCCTCCTCGATGTCGATAACGGCCCCACCTCCTTCGTCCAGCCCAAGAACGCGCGGCTCTACGACCGCCACGGCTTCGGCCTCCTCCGCCGCGCCCTGCGCCCCGGCGGCCAGGTCGCCTTTTGGTCCGCCTGCGAAGAACCCGGCTTCATCCGCAACCTCAGCCGCGCCGGCTTCACCACCGAAGCCATCCCCGCCAAAGCCCACGACCGCGCCAAGCGCGCCGCCCACGTCATCTACCTCGCCCGCCGCGCGGAAGCCACCCTGGCTGCTCCCGCCGCTGGTCGCCCTCCCAAAAAATAACGCCGCCAGGCTTCCCCGGCGGCGTGCTTGTTTCGAGCGTCTAACGCCCCGGCTTACTCGTCGTTCGTCGGTCCCACGCAGACCAGCCAGAGCTTGAAGAAATTCATGATCTGCACCTTCGTGAGCTGATTGGCTCCGAGTTCGTATTTGATCTTGCTCGACCCCGGCACCGGCTTGTCGCCCACCGTCGTCATCTGGTCCTCGTATTTGATCGTCCCGGTCAGCGCCGGCACCGTGTTATCCACCGCGAAGAACGCCTCCTCATCGCTCATCTTCGCAAACGCCGCCGCCTCACCCGCCGGCTTCGTGTTCTTCGCCTCGTTAAAGCGCAGGTTGAATTCATAGTGCCCCTTGCCATTGCTCGCACGGTTCGCGTCCTCCACCCACTTGATCGAGCCCGTCAACACATCCTCCACTTCCTTGCCATTCTGCTGGTAGAGAAAGCGGATGCCGTTCGTGTAGTAGTTCCCCGTCTCGTAATCGTAGTCGAGGTTCCCATTGACCACCGTGCGCGGGTAGGTCTGCGCCGGGCCCATGGCCAGCGCCAGCGCTTCAAAGCGCATCGGGTCGCTGTTCTTCACCTCCACCTTCACCTGCTTGCCCGCGAGTTGGCGCAGATACGTCACCGCGCCCGCCGCCTTCTTGCCCTTGCCGACCAGCTTCCCGCCAAATTTGTCCACAAAAGCCGGCGCCTTCCCGATCGCATCCACCGCGATGCGCTGGAGCGAGTCCGGCAAGCCATCCGCATTGTATTCCCCCGTCGCCGCCACCGGCACCGTGCCCACCCATTTCCCCACCGCCCGCTTTTGCGCAAGATTCGCCGGGTTCAGCACCGAGAGATCCACCGAATACACGAGTTGCGCCTTCTGCCCCGTCCCCAGGATGCCCGCGACCGGCGGCTGCCGCAGGATCGTGCCCTTAAACTCCGTCGTCTGCGCCACCGTCAGCGCCAGCGCGTACTGATCGGTCACGCCCTTCTGCGGCTTGCCCTTTTCGTCCAGGCTTTTGCGCGTCTTGAAATCAATATCCATCGTGCCGACGATGGCATTCGGGATGGTGAGTTTTTCCGGATCCTGCGCCCGCGCCGCCGTGGGCGCAAAAGCGGTGAAACCGGCGACGAGCGTCGTGAGGGAGAGGAGATGCAGTTGTTTCATAGGGTTTGGTTAAAAGTGCAGGCCCACCAGCTTGGCCGCCCGCCCCGCCGTGGCAAGCCGTTTCCCGCGCCTTCCGCGCGGCTGGCGCGAGAGAGTTTTGGAGTGCGGCGGTGCTCCGCCGCTTTGGGAAAGCGGGCCGCGAGAGGTCGGATTCGCGGACCTGCAATCGCGTGTCACGCCGACCGGGCGATATGAAGCCGCGCGACCCGCCGCTACCTCCGCCGCCGCACGGCCCGCAAGCCCGCGCTCGCGGGCCCGGGAGCGGGTGTCGGCGCAATGCCGTATTTTAGCGAAACTTGCGAGCCGCTTTCCTGCATCCAGTAGACGCTCTCGAGGCTGGGATTGAAGGTCTTCGACTCACCGGCTGTCTCCGAAATCAGCAGGGCACCGGCGGTGTTGCCGAGGCCAAGGACAGTGATCAGAGCCGTGTCGAAGTCCCCAATGATTGCGCCCACCAGAAGTCCCCGGTCTGCACTGCCGCAGTGGCACTCGGCAGGGTGTTTCCAGTGAGGTTGAATTTCACGCCCGCGGCGATATCGAAGGTGCCTTCGAAGGTGAACGAAGGAAGTGTCATCGGTGCTAACTGAGTTTTGAGGATTTCGGGACTGAGGCTGGCTGGGGCGCGGGGAGATCATACGAACTAGCTTCGGAGGCAATTTGTCTGTTGTGAAAATTCTCTCACTGCCCCGGAGGGTGGACTTTTCCCCAGCGCTGGTGGCTGAAAACCGAACCCCCAAGCCTGAACGCCCAACCGCGAACAAATTATTCCCGAGCGCGAACTTCGCGCATTCGACGTTCAGATTTGAAAGTTCTGCGATTTTTCCAACACCTCACTCCAGCGTGGCGCAGAACCGGCGAATGCGCCACTTTCACGGCTTCATGCCCACTCCATCCAATCACCCTCGCGATCCACTCCACGGGGTGACGCTGGAGACGATCGTCCGCCGCCTCGTGGAGCGGCATGGTTGGGAAGTCATGGGTTCGCGGGTTCCGATCCGCTGCTTTCTCCTCGATCCGAGCGTGCAATCCAGCCTCACCTTTCTGCGCAAAACGCCGTGGGCGCGGACGAAGGTGGAAGACTGGTTTGCCGAGGAAGCGACCGACTTTCCGCCGGAGGCGAAGGCGGGCTGAATCGCTTCAGGCCGCAGCGAGTAGTGTGCAGCGCCCGATTTTCGGCAACTCGCCGTCGCGCTCCATGCAGCGCGGCGGCACGCCGAGGTCTTTCGCCAGCCGGTATTCGGTGAGCCCGAGGGGCTTGAGAAACTCCTCGACCAGCATTTCGCCGGGCGTGACGAGAGGGAGTTGTTTGGTTTTCGTTTTCATAGTCGGTGTGCTGCTGAAAGGCGGGACGGTCAGTGGTAATCCACGATTTCGCCATCCGCAGGGCCGCTTTCCACCCAGCGAAAGCAAATGCGCCTCTGCTGATTCACGCGAATGCTGTGCTGCCACTGCGCAAGCATGACCGAGTACGCACCGCGTTGCTAACGTCAAGATGCCATCGCCGGATAGAGACGGGCATTTCCAAACTCGGAGATCGCCCTTAGCTTCCGCGCCTTCGCCATCATGCACACTCTCGCCGCCAAATTTCTGATCAGCTCCCCGCACCTCGACTCCTGCCCGGCTCTGGAGGTGCCGGAGTTTGCCTTCATCGGGCGGTCGAACGTGGGCAAATCCTCGCTGCTCAACATGCTGGCCGGGGTGAAGGCGCTGGCCAAGGTCTCGGCCACGCCGGGCCACACGCAGCTCATCAATTTCTTCACCGTGGGCCCCACCTGGACGCTCGTGGATCTGCCCGGCTACGGCTATGCGCTCAAGGCGCGGACGGAGCGCGACCGTTTCCAGCAGATGATCGCGGGCTACCTCTGCGGGCGGGCCAATCTGAACTGCGTCTTTGTCCTCATCGACTCGCGCCACGAGCCGCAGACCATCGATCTGGAATTCGTGGGCTGGCTGCTCGGCGAGCGGGTGCCGTTCGCGCTGGTTTTTAGCAAAGCGGACAAGGTGGGCCCGGGCCGCGTGCAGGCGAACATCGAGCTTTTCCAGGCAAAGATCGCCCCGTGGTGCGAGGAGCTGCCGCGCGTCTTCATCACCTCCGCCGAGACCCGCGCCGGCCGCCCGGAGCTGCTCGCTTTCATCCGCGAAAGGGTGGCCAGTGCCGCCGCCGGGGAGTGAGCGGAGGGGGACGAAACGCCTCGCCAAAGCCGCCGCCGCCGGCTGAATCTCGGCCCATGACTGAGCCCCAAAACGCCGTCGAACTCCTGCAGGAGCTGATCCGCATCCCGAGCGTAAACCCGGAGGGCGATCCCGGAACGGAGAGCATCGGCGAGGCGCGGATCGCGGAGTGGCTGGCGGGATTTCTGCGCGGGCTGGGCGCGCACACCGAGCTGCGCGAGGTGCTGCCGGGGCGGCCCAATGTAGTGGCGCGTTTCCCCAGCGACCGACCGGGCAAGCCGCGCCTGCTCCTCGCCCCGCACACCGACACGGTGAGCGTGGTCGGGATGACGATCCCGCCTTTCGCCGCCGACCTCCGCGACGGCCGGGTCTGGGGCCGCGGCGCGAGCGACACCAAAGGCTCGATGGCCGCGATGCTCTGGGCGCTCCGCGCCATGCGCGAGCGGCTGCCTGCGCTCGGCCACGAGATTTGGTTCGCCGGGCTGGCCAGCGAAGAGGCCGGGCAGCACGGCTCGAAGGCGCTGGCCCGCGAGGAGGCGTTCGATTTCGTGATCGTGGGCGAGCCGACCGGGCTCGACGTGGTCCACACGCACAAAGGCTGCGCCTTTCTCCAGCTCCGCACCACCGGGCGGGCCGGCCACGCCGCGCGCCCGGAACTCGGTGAGAACGCCATCGCCAAGATGCTCGACGTGCTCGCTTTCGTCCGCGGGGAGCTGGCGCGCGAATTCGCCGCCATTCACGATCCCGTGCTCGGCTCGCCGACGATCAGCATCGGCACGATCCGCGGCGGCTCGAAGACGAACATCATCCCCGACGCCTGCGAGGCCAGCGTGGACATGCGCTTTGTCCCCGCGCAGTTCGCGCCCGGCTTCGTGGAAAAGATCATCGCCCGGCTCCGCGCCATCTGCCCCGACCTCGCCGTGGACCTCTCCCCTGCCCCGCCGCTCGCCACCGACCCCGCGCACCCGCTCATCGCCAAGCTCGGCGAGTGCGGCGCGCGGCCCGTGGGTGCGCCGTGGTTTTGCGACGCCTGCTTTTTCGCCGAGCGCGGCACCCCCGCCGTGGCCCTCGGCCCCGGCTCGATCGCCCAGGCGCACACCCGGGATGAGTTCATCGAGGTTGCGGACTTGGAGGAAGGGGTGGAGTTCTTTACGAACTTTCTCGGCCGGCTTTAAGCCGAGGTGTGGCTTGCGGGACACGACCGCGCCATCTAGCCTCGCGGCCCTTTTTCCAAAAACCCATGAGCCAGCCCCAACAGCCACAGACCGCCATCACCCCGCGCCGCGACCAGGATTTTCCGGAGTGGTATCAGCAGGTCGTCAAGGCCGCCGACATGGCGGAAAACTCCGACGTGCGCGGGTGCATGGTCATCAAGCCGTGGGGCTACGGCATCTGGGAAAACATGCAGCGCGCGCTGGACGGGATGTTCAAGGCCACCGGCCACAAGAACGCGTATTTCCCGCTCTTCATTCCGCTCAGCTATTTGGAAAAGGAGGCGTCGCACGTCGAGGGCTTCGCGAAGGAATGCGCGGTCGTCACGCATCACCGGCTGGAGGTCGGCGCGGATGGCAAGATGCGGCCCGCGCCCGCGAGCCAGCTCACGGAGCCGCTGGTCGTGCGGCCCACGAGCGAGACGATCATCGGCGCGAGCTACGCGAAGTGGGTGCAGTCGTGGCGCGACCTGCCGATCCTCATCAACCAATGGGCCAACGTCGTCCGCTGGGAAATGCGCCCGCGCCTTTTCCTGCGCACTGCGGAGTTCCTCTGGCAGGAGGGCCACACCGCGCACGAGTCGTCGGAGCAGGCGCTGGAGGAGACGGACCTGATCCTCGGCATCTACAGAAAATTCGCGCGCGACTGGCTGGCGCTGCCCGTTTTCACCGGAGAAAAAAGCGAAAGCGAGCGCTTCCCCGGCGCGGTGAAGACGCTCTGCATCGAGGCCATGGTGCAGGATCGCAAGGCCATCCAGGCCGGCACGTCGCACTTCCTCGGACAGAATTTCGCGCACGCCAGCGGCATCAAATTCCAGTCACGCGAGGGCAAAGAGGAGTTCGCGTGGACCACGAGCTGGGGCGTGAGCACGCGGCTCATCGGCACGCTCATCATGGCGCACGCCGACGACGACGGCCTCGTGCTCCCGCCACGCATCGCCCCGGCGCAAATCGTTATTTTGCCCGTCACGCCCAAGCCGGAAACCCGCGACGCCGTGCTCGCCGCCGCCGACCAACTCGCCACCGAGCTGCGCGCGCAGACGGCGTTTGGCGAAAAGATCACCGTCGAGGTGGACAAGCGCGACATCGGCGGCGGGACGAAGACTTGGGAGTGGATCAAAAAAGGCGTGCCGATCCGCGTGGAGCTGGGGCCGCGCGATTTGGAAAAAGGCAGCGTCGCCGTGGCGCGGCGCGATCGCGGAGCAAAGGAAAAGGCGTTTGTCCCGAACGCGGAATTCGTCGGCCAGGCTGCGGCGATCCTCGAAGAGATGCAGGCCGGCCTTTTGGCCAAAGCCACCGCCTACCGCGACGCGAACACCGTGAAGATCGACACGAAGGAGGAATTCTACGCCTTCTTCACCGCGCAGAACCCGAACAAGCCCGAGATCCACGGCGGCTTCGCCCTCGCGCACTGGAACGGCTCGCGCGAAGTCGAGGAGAAGATCAAGGACGACCTCAAAGTCACCATCCGCTGCATCCCCTTCGACGGGCTTGAGGAAGCCGGCCAGTGCATCCTCACCGGCGAGCCGAGCCAGCGGCGCGTGGTGTGGGCGAAGTCCTACTGAGCGCGCAAGCGCCCTCCAAAAAGCGCCGTCATTCTGAACGGAGTTTCGCCGTGGGCGAAGGCGGTGGCGAAACGCAGTGAAGAATGACGGGGCTGTGCAATCCCGGCTTGCCGCCGCGAGCGCACCAGGCGCACCCCCCTTATGAAAACGCTCCTTCTCATCCTCGCCCTCATCACCACCAGCCTCGTCACCGCACGGGCTCAGGACGCCACCTCACTCCCCTTCCCCGTCAGCGTGGGCGGGCAGGCGGCGACCTACAAAAAGGGCGAGCCTTTTGCCAAACTGGCCAAGCCGGTGAAGAACGACGCGCCCATCGAAGTCACCGCGAAAGCCGACCAGATGATCATCATCAACGTCCACAAAACCGACGCAAAGGGCACGCCCGCCCCGGGTGCGCAACCCGCAATCATCCTCCTGCAAGGGACCAACAAAGGCACGCTCGCCGGCACCCTGGACAAGCAGAAGAACGCCGCGGGTGACTCCATCCTCAGCGTCGTGGCCGATGGGAAAACTTCGTCGATCCTCTTCAAGATCGAGTGACCGCGGCGCGCATCTGCCGGGTCAGGTGCAGGCAGTCGAGCAGCGGCAGCGCGCCGCTGACACCGAAGCTGCAATCGATCAGCCGCCAGCGGGATGACTCCGGCACATGCGACGAATCCGATTTTCAGCACCCACGCATTGGTCACCGGCTCCCGCCACGGACCGAGGAAAAAGAGCGCGATGGTGAGGTGGCCAAACGCCAGCCACGGATACTCCGCATGCGTCGCCCGCAAACCCCCGCGCACCGTGGCGATCCAGAGCGCCAACCCACTCTTCGAAGCGGGAGCGGCGTCGACTGGGATGCCGAGGAGTTGCGCGAGTAGTTCGAGTTCGTGGAGGAGCGGAAAGGCGGTCGCGCCGCTGAGCACCAAGCCGAGAATGAAGGCTCCAGAGCGAAACGGTAGCGGGTCAGGACGACGGCACGTGGCATGGACGCGAGGACATCTCAACGAACGATTCCAGGCAACCCCGCGGAGCGCAGCTCCGCTTTATTTAGAATTATTCTTGATATGCTTTGGCGGTAGCCGGATGCTGCACCCCTGCCATGAGCCGCAAACCTGAACCGAAGTCCTACGCTGAGACGATCCATGAGAAGGGATTCCGTTTCACCGACCAGCGGCGTGCGGTTTATGATGCGCTGATGAACAGGCGGGATCACCCGACGGCGGTGGAGGTCTTCATGCGGGTGAAGGGCAAGGTGCCTTCGATCTCGCTGGCAACGGTCTACAATTGCCTGGAGACGCTGACCGGCTGCGGGCTGGTGAAGACGGTGAATCATGACCGCGAGTCGGCGCGCTACTGCCCGAATCTCGATGAACACGCGCATCTTTTCTGCGAGGGCTGCGGCGGGGTGACGGACATCCCGCTGCGGGCGAAGCGCCGGGCGCACGACATCTGGGAGCTGCCCGAGGAGGTGACGATCTCCCATCACGAAATTTCCTTCCGCGGACTGTGTCCGAAATGCGCGAAAGCCGCGGCGCGCAAAACGACAAAATCCAAATGAGTTCACTCTCGATCAAAAACCTCCACGTCAGCATCGGCGACAAGGAGATCATCCGCGGGCTCACGCTCGATGTGCCGAAGGGGCAGGTCCACGCCATCATGGGGCCGAATGGCTCCGGGAAGAGCACGCTGAGCAAAGCGATCGGCGGCCACCCGGACTACACGGTGACGGCGGGCGAGGTGCTGCTCGATGGCGAAAACATCCTCGGCCTGGAGCCGGATGCGCGCGCCCGCAAGGGACTCTTTCTCGCCTTCCAATACCCGATGGAAATCCCGGGCGTGAGCAATGCGAACTTCCTGCGCGCAGCTCTGAACGCGCGACAGACGGAGGGCGAAGAGGTGGAGGCGACGGAGTTTTACGCGCAGATGTATGCGGAAATGGACAAGCTGGAGATGTCGCGTTCGTTCACGGCGCGGTCGGTCAATGAGGGCTTTTCCGGCGGAGAGAAAAAGCGGAACGAGATTTTGCAAATGGCGATGCTGAAGCCGGCCTACGCGGTGCTGGATGAGACGGACTCGGGGTTGGACATCGATGCGCTGCGGATCGTGAGCGCGGGCGTGAATGCGCTGCGCGGGCCGCATCTCGGGGTGCTGCTGATCACGCATTACCAGCGGTTGCTGGACTACATCGTGCCGGACGTGGTGCACGTGATGGTCGAGGGGCGGATCGTCCGCAGCGGCAGCAAGGAACTCGCGCTCGAACTCGAAGAGCGCGGTTACGATTTCATTAAAGACGAACTCGGCGAACCCGCGCTCGCCTAACCCGGAGGCCAACCCATGAGCACTGAAACTGTCAGCCAAATCGACATCGACCGCACGCGCGGCGACTTCTCGTATCCCGAAAGCCACACCTTTGACGCGGGCACCGGCCTGACGAAGGACACGATCGACTACATCTCGAAGGTCAAGGGCGAGGCCGAATGGATTCGCGAGTTTCGCCATCGGGCGCTGGAGGTTTTCCAATCCAAGCCGATGCCGACACATTGGGCGTCGAAGGATTTGGAGAACATCATCTTTGAAAACATCCGCTACTACCTCGCGAACGGACAGAAGCCCACGCGCTCGTGGGACGAGGTGCCGGAAGATGTGAAGCGCACGTTTGAGCGGCTCGGCATCCCGGAGCAGGAGCGGAAATTCCTCGCGGGCGTCGAGGCGCAGTTCGATTCCGAGGCGGTGTATTCCAACATCAAGGCGGCGGTCGGCGAGCAGGGTGTGATCTTTTGTGGCTCCACGGAAGGGCTGCGCGAGCACCCGGAGATTTTCCGCAAGTGGTTCGGCAAGGTCATCCCGACGGGCGACAACAAATTCAGCGCGCTGAACAGCGCGGTGTTCAGCGGGGGGTCGTTCATCTATGTGCCGCCGGGCGTGAAAGTGAAGCACCCGCTGCAGGCTTACTTCCGCATCAATGCGGAGAACTTCGGCCAGTTCGAGCGCACGCTGATCATCGCCGATGAGGGCAGCGAGGTGATGTATATGGAGGGCTGCACGGCACCGAAATTTGAGACGGCCACGCTGCACTCCGCGGTCGTGGAACTCGTCGCGATGAAGGGCGCGAAGATCCAATACGTGACGGTGCAAAACTGGTCGGCGAATGTTTTCAACCTCGTGACCAAGCGCGCCATCGCGCACGAGGAAGCCGAGGTGAAATGGATCGACTGCAACATCGGTTCGCGGCTCACGATGAAATATCCGGGCGTCATTTTGAAAGGCCGCAAGGCGCGCGGGGAGGTCATCTCGATCGCGCTCGCGAGCGACGGGCAGCATCAGGACACTGGCGCGAAGATGATTCACGCCGCGGATGAGACGACCTCGAACATCGTGTCGAAGTCCATCTCCGTGGGCACCGGGCGCGCGACGTATCGCGGACTCGTCCACATCCCGAAGCACCTCAAAGGCTGCAAGAACAACACCGAGTGCGACGCGCTGCTGATCAACTCGACGGCGCGCACCGACACCTACCCGGCGATCACCGTGCGCGGCACGGGCAACTCCAGCCAGCACGAGGCCAGCGTCTCGCAGATTTCTGCGGAGCAAATCTTTTACATGCAGCAGCGCGGCCTCACGGAAGCGCAGGCCATGAGCCTCTCGGTGAATGGTTTCGTCAACGATCTCGTGCGCCAGTTCCCGATGGAATACAGCGTGGAACTCAAGCGCCTCATCGACCTCGAAATGGAAGGCAGCGTCGGCTAGCCCATGAGTACCGCGATTTTGGAATCCGCAGCAGTTTTGCCCACGACCGCCACGCCCATCCTCAGCGCGGGACCGGCGTCGCCGGAGCAGGCCGGGGCATGGGAAAAATTCACCGCGCTGCCGATGCCGGTGCGCACCGACGAGGAGTGGCGCTTTGCGAAAGTGAAGGACCTCGACCTGAGCGGCTACGTGCAGGCCCAGCCGGTCGATGATGCCGCGCGCGAGGAATTGCTCGCCCGTTCGGAGGGGCTCGCCGCCGTGGCCGGGCGCATGGTTTTCGCCAATGACCAACTGCTCGCGCAAGAAACACTCGGCGCGGCGCTCCGCCAGCAAGGCGTGCTCTGGCTGCCGCTCGAGCAAGCCGTAGCCGAGCATCCCGAGCTGTTGCACAAACATTTCATGCGCGAGGAGGCGATTCTCGGCGGGCAAAAATTCGCGGCGCTCCACGCGTCGCAGGTGCGCGCCGGGACGTTCCTTTACGTGCCGCGCGGGGTCGAGATCGACCTGCCGATCGAGGCGTTCCACTGGATGCATGGTGCGCACGCTTCCGTCTTTCCGCACACGCTGATCATCGCCGAGGACATGGCGAAGGTGACGCTCATTGATTACTACGAAAGCGCCGACGCCGCTGCGCCCGGCCTGGCCTGCGCCGTGAATGATCTCTGGCTCGGCGCCGGCGCCAACGTCACCTATGTCTGCGTGCAAAACTGGAGCCGCACGGCGCACAGTTTCCAGATGAATTCCACGGTCGTGGGCCGCGACGCGCAGTCGAAATCGCTCTTCGTCCAGCTCGGCGGCCAGCACGTCCGCAGCGAGAGCGTGAGCCATTTGCGCGGCCCGGGCGGGCGCAGCGACATGCTCGCCGTAACGGTCGCCGCTGCCGCGCAGGAAGTGGATGCCCGCACCCTGCAAATCCACGAAGTACCGAACACGCAAAGCGACCTGCTTTACAAAAACTCACTCGACGACACCGCGCGCACGATTTTCGCCGGGCTCATCCGCGTGGACCCCGGCGCGCACCGCACCGACGCCTACCAGAAGGTCCGCAACCTCCTCCTCAGTGACGAAGCCGAAGCCAACAGCGCGCCCGGCCTCGAGATCGAAGCCGACGACGTCCGCTGCACCCACGGCGCGACCTGCGGCCAGATCGAGCAGGAGGAGCTTTTCTACCTCCTCTCCCGCGGCATCCCGAAAAATGAAGCCCAGCGCCTCATCGTCTTCGGCTTCCTGAACGAAGTCTTCGAGCGCCTCGGCAACGAGCCGGTGCAGGACAATCTCCGCAAACTGGTCCGCGCGAAGTTTGCCGCGCCCCGCCAGCGGTAACCCGCCGCCGCGGGGCGAACCGAATATCCCCACCCCGACTTGAACGGGGATAACACGTTTAGGAAACGCGTGCTCTATCCAGTTGAGCTATGGGGACGGAAAAATTGCGGTCAGCGGCCTCGTGGACCCGTCCTTTTGTCCCGTGCGAAATAGGCCCGCTGGACTCCCCGCGCAAGGCCGAAAAGGCGCTCCGGTCGGAGTCAGGGCACAACCCGGAGTCTGTCGCGCCTGTTGCCAAATGGGCGCGCCTCACCGAGCATCGGCCCGATGAAAGACGAAATGATTCTGGTCGTGCGCCGGGCGCTGTTCGATGAACTCGGCGCGTTTCAGGGGCTGAATTTTGCCATCGACCGCTATCTGCCCGCGCTGCTCGCGCGGGAGAACAATTTCTTCACCGCACGGCCAGCCGCCGAAACGGACCAAACGCTCAAGCAGATCATCCCCTACGTGCTTCTCGTCCATGATGGCCGGGTTTTGCATTACGTGCGGGGGAAAAAGGCAGGCGAACAGCGCTTGGTCGCGAAGGGCTCCATCGGCATCGGCGGGCACATGAACGATCACGACGAGGGACTCTTCGCGCTCGACCGCGCGGCCTACGACGCGGCGGTGCAGCGCGAAGTCGGCGAGGAGCTGAAACTCGGCTCGCGCTACACGAACCACGCGGTGGCGCTGCTCAATGACGACTCGAATGAAGTGGGCCGCGTGCATCTCGGCGTCGTCCACATTTTCCACCTCGAAACGGACGACGTACAAAAGGGCGAGGCGATGATCACCGAGCTGCAGTTTCTCGACCGGGCGGGCCTTGTGGCGCGACGCGAGGCGCTGGAGTCGTGGTCGCAGATTTGTTGCGGCCAGCTCGATCAACTGCTGGCGGCCGCGCGTTAAGCCGTCATGGAAATCTTCGAGCGAATCCTCCAGGGCGCGATCGAGGCGGGCGCGTCGGATGTGCATCTGAAAATCGGCGCGCCGGTGATCTTCCGCATCGCGGGTGAACTCGTGCCGGTGGACGCGCCGCCGCCGGCTGCGGAGTGGATGCAGACGGTGCTCGGGCAGATCGTTCCGGCGCATTTGCGGGCGCGGCTCGACGCGGAGCACGAGGTCGATTTCGCCTACACGCCGCCGGGCGGCGGGCGCTTTCGCGTGAACGTCTTTCAGCAGCGCGGCGGCTACGTGCTGGCGCTGCGGCTGGTGAAGACGGCGGTCCGCACTTTCGCGCAACTCCATCTGCCGGAAACTCTGCGCCGCATCGCGGAGTCGGAGAGTGGGATCGTGCTGATCACGGGCGCGACCGGCTCAGGAAAATCGACGACGCTCGCGGCGATGATCGACCACATCAATTCGACGGCGCGGAAACACATCATCACGCTGGAAGACCCGATCGAGTTTCTTTTCGAGGACAAACAATCCGTCATCGAGCAGCGCGAGGTGGGACTCGACACGGCGAGTTTCGACTCCGGCTTAAAAAATGTGCTGCGTCAGGATCCCGACATCCTCGTGATCGGCGAAATGCGCGACGCCGCCAGCGTGGTCGCCGCGATGAGCGCGGCGAATATCGGCCACCTGGTGATTTCCACGCTGCACACCGTGGACGCCGCAAAATCGGTGCAGCGCATCCTGGAGTTCTTCCCCGCGAACGAACGGGAGCAGGCGCGGCAGCAGTTCGCGACCGCGCTTCGGGCGGTGGTCTGCCAGCGCCTCGTGCGCACTCAGGCGGCGGAGCAGCGGCCCGCGCTGGAGATTCTCACGAACAACGCCGCCGTGACGAAAATCATCCACACCGGAGCGCTGGATAAGCTCCCCTCCGCGATCGAACTCGGCGGCGGCGAAGGCATGCAGACTTTCAACATGGCACTGCACGCACTCGCCAGCGCCGGACACATCACCCAGGCGGAAGCGCTCGCCAACTCCCCCAGCCCGGAGTCGCTGAAAATGCGCTTCCAAGGCGTCACGCTCAACGAAACCCGCCGCATCCTCGGCGCGCGGGAATAGCCGACCGGACCCGCGCGGACGGGCCGTCGCCGAATGACGCCACCCAACGCCCTTTTTCCCGCCGCTCGACCATCGGGTGGTCCACGCCAGTGAGGCACTCCACGACCTCCCACGCCAGGGTCATATCCGACGCGTAGGCGCGAAATTCAAAAGCCACGCTCAACTCGTTGTCCAGCCGCACGCCGTCCGGAAAGCACCGCTGGAAATACGGATCGCCGAGGGTCTTGAGCGCCTCCTCGATCGAGTCAAACCGCGGGTAGGAATGGCTGTCTTCCCAGAAAGTCTGGGGCGCATCGCCGGTCAGATACTTGCCGACCAGGGGTCCAGTTCCCGCAACGTCGCGATCCGAACTGGGGCGGTGACGGAGTCATTCCGGATGTTCATGACCAGCTAATTCTGAGGGTCGGCCTCCGATGCGCTCGTAAACCGCAAGGCGTGCCGCTCAAAAGAAGAAATTTTCCAACAGGCGCAATTTTCCGGCGTTACCTCCGGCTCATCCGAAAAAAGAGCAACCCGCCGAGCGCGAGGCAAAGCACGTTGGGCAGCCAGATCAAATATTCCGGGTAGATGCGCGCATTCGTGCGCAGCGCATAGACGGACATGCTCACGAAAAAATAGGTCACGCCGACCACGACGCTGAGGAGGAATCCGACCGAGGTTTCCTTCCTTTGCGCGGTGATTGCCAGGGGCACGCCGATCAAGGCAAAGGCGAACGCCGCCAGCGCATACGCGTAACGCCGGCTGAGTTCGGTCCGGCCCGCCGACAGCGCCTCGCGCCGGTCCTTTTCGTTCATCTTCGCGTCGGCCTGGTCGGCGTTGATCCGCGCCAGCAGTTCGCCCGCCGTCATGCTGCCAATCCCCTTCCCGCGCTTCTTCTCTGAAAGTTCCTCCAACGAAATTTCCAAGGTGTTCTCCCGCGCGGTGGCGGTCCTGATCTTCAGCAGATTCTCCGGCTCATCGGAATCGCGCTGCTCGTAGCGGGCGTCGAAAAGGTGGAGCAGGATTTGTTTTCTCTCCCGATCCGTTTCCAGTTTTCCCCGCTTGGCGAAAACGACCTTCACCGGCAGGAAGTCGTCATCCGTTTCATAGATGAGCAGATTGGAGAGTTCGGCTCCCACATGGCGCTCCACAAAGATTTTTTTGCCCGGAAACGCCTCGATGACCTTATCGCTACCAAACATCGCCATCGGGTTGCTGGTGGCCATGGTGTAAAGGGCCTCCTTCATTTTGGCCTGCGCGCGCGGAGCCACGTCCACATTGATCCAAAGGCAAATCGCCACACTCGCCACCGCCAAAACCAGGACCGGGAAGGTGATCCGCGAGATGCTCACGCCGGTCGCCCGCAACGCGATGAGTTCGTTTTCGCCCGACATTTTTCCGAAGACCAGCAGGACCGCCGTGAGAAAGCCCCACGGAATTGTGAAGGTCAGCGAGAACGGCAGGATGTAGGCGAGAAAGGTGAGGATCTGCTCGGGCGGCGTGTCGCTCCTGACGAGCAATTCGAGCAGTTCCTTAAAAACCTTTCCGAGCACCAGCACCATGCTCAGCACCGCCACCGCGATCGTGGATGTGAGTAAAACCTGCCAGCCAACGTAGCGGTCGATGAGTTTCAAAAGCGCGCGATTTACGGCCCCGGCTCCGGCGAACGCAAGCAGTTTGGCGCGCGTCGCGGGCGGCGGGTCGGGCGTTCGCTACTCCGTGCCAAAGTAGCGGTCGCCGGCGTCGCCGAGGCCGGGGACGATGTAGGCGCGGGCGTCGAGTGTGGGGTCGATGGCGGCGGTGAAAATGTGGACGTCGGGGTGCGCCCCGCGGAGTTGGGCGAGGCCGGCGGGGCAGCTCACGATGCAGACGAACCGCACGGACCTGGCGCCCGCCGCTTTCAACTGCGCGACGGCACCGGTGGCGCTCCAGCCGGTGGCGAGCATGGGATCGACGAGGAGCACGTCGGCCTCGGCGAGGTGCGCGGGGGCTTTGAAGTAGTAGCTCTCGGGGCGATGGGTCTGCTCGTTTCGAAACATGCCGATGTGCGCGACGCTCACCTGCGGGAGCAGCCGGAGCATGCCTTCCACGAGGCCGAGGCCGGCACGCAGGATGGGCGCCACGATGACGGGCCGCGCGAGGGCGTATCCCTCGAACGGCGCGAGCGGCGTGCGAATGGGCGCGGGCCGGGTGGCGAGGTCGCGCGTGGCCTCAAAGACGATGAGGG
>Ga0114966_10001089_pt1 | contig 25352 bp, 25 predicted proteins | sample M_130207_XF_Meta_FD_87029 | JGI IMG/M metagenome (GOLD analysis project Ga0114966, IMG submission 87029) | Freshwater microbial communities from Lake Montjoie, Canada to study carbon cycling - M_130207_XF_MetaG | ecosystem: Environmental > Aquatic > Freshwater > Lake | place: Lake Montjoie... | reverse complement strand
GGACGCGATAGTTTATTTCAAGCAGAGGCACGACGGTGTAAAGATATTTTAACACATATAGCATCCTCTCAACCCACTCATCGGCATTTTTGCGTATTTGATGAACTTTATTCGGGCACCAACCCCTATGAAGCAATCGGTAGTGCATTTTCATTTCTAACCTATCTAAATAAACACGATAATGTCACGTTTATGTTGACCACACATTACTTGGATTTGTGTAAAAGGTTAGATAATGACACCAACATCGCGAATTATCACATGAAAATTGAACAACATGGCGTCTACGAAACATGTGCGGATATAAATTTCAAATATACCTATAAAATGTGTAGAGGCATTTCTACTATTAAAGGTGGTATTAAGGTTTTAATGGATTTAAACTATCCCAAGGAGATAATCGATACTACTCATATGATTATTAAGGAACTCGTGATTTAATATTATTATTATTATTATTATTATTAGTATTATTATTATTATTATTATTATTATTATTAGTATTATTATTATTAGTATTATTATTATTATTAATATTTCGTTTAATAATAATTTAAAAAATATATCATAGTTCTAATTATGAGTATGTTTAGAAATATGAATAGCAGTTTAATCATTTCTATTGGAATATCAATAATCTTATGCGGAGCAATTGTATATTATTGTAATACGCGGTTAAATAATGTTGAAACTGCCATTATGCGACAAAATCAGGTGCTTTCGTCTTTTATTGCCAATATGCAAAATGAACTTAGAGGTGGATCACTACGAGGCGGACACGTTGAAGAAGATGTTCCATCCAAAGATGTATCCACACTTGAAGCGCGTGAATCTGCTGCAAAACAATCTAAAATTGTTGTATCTGATGATGAAGAAGATGACGACGATGATGATGACAGTTCGAGTGAAAGTGATACCGATGACGACGATGACACTGAAAACGAAAACAAAATTATTATTAATAAAGATGTGAATGTAGACAATGCTATTAAAGAAATTACATTGAATGATATCATTAACAGCAATAACAGCAATAACAGCAATAACAGCAATATCTACAATGATACACATTATATTAAGATCGTTGATGTCACTGATTTGTCTATGTTTGTAGAAGAGTTGCAACATAATTCAGACACTAATGTGCAATCCCAATCTCAATCTCAATCAACTATTTATGAGATTGAAGATGACGATGAATCCAGTGAAAGTGAGAGCGACGATGAACATCCATTAAATGTTATAAATTTAGGCGAAGCTACAATTAAGATTGAAAAGATCGATAAAATAGAAGAACAGACGACACAAACACCCTTAAAAATCGATCAAATGCGAGTAGATGATTTAAGAAAAATGGTTATTGAAAAAAATTTATCCACAAAGGACGAAGTTAAGAAACTTAAGAAACCAGAGTTGTTATTTTTACTACAACAACAACCCAACCTTTAAAAAAGGTTGCGCCAAACAACCTTTAAAAAAGGTTGCGCCAAACAACCTTTTAAAAAGGTTGCGCCAAACAACCTTTAAAAAAGGTTGCGCCAAACAACCTTTAAAAAAGGTTGCGCCAAATCCAAGTTAAACTTTGCCTTTAAATATTGTGTTGAATTTGGCGCAACCTTTTTTAAAGGTTGTATATATACAAATGAGTTGGGGAACGTGCTATTCTGGATCAAATAATATTCATTTTGATTTTCCTGCTATAATGTCGGATGGTAGAAATTTTGCCACTTGGCAACCCGGTAATGTGATTAGTGAAAAAATTCGCGAAGAAGCCAACATTAAAACCAATTGGAATTATCGTAAATATTTAACCGAAAATGCCGACCAAATAATTAAGCATAATCAGTTGAGTGCCTGCGATGAATGCTGTGCCTGTCCTGCCCGATATGGTGATAACCAAAACCAATCCAAGTCTAATACACCCTTTCTCTACAAATCATGTAGCGATGCCACGCAACCACATGGTTATGAAACGAGTGATTTGAAAAATATGTACTTGTCGTCTTTTGAGTTACAAGCAAGAATGGTGACGCCGGTGCTTTCTCAAGATCAATTGTTACAGAGAACGGGTGGGAGAAGTGCTTAACGCATCGCATAAAAGTATTTCATTAAATTTAATAGTATAGTATAATAATAAAATGGACAACACACCAATAACCAAAACAATCATATATTCTTTTACAGCAGGATATATGGTCTCACAATTTAATATTTTGGGTTTTGCTGCAGGATGTGGACTTATGTTGGCATTAAATTTTATTCCTGAAGATGTAAAAAAATTCAATATAGGTGTTTATACGAATGTTGTTTACATGATAAATCATATTTTAGAAAAAAAACCCAAAGAGATCCCTCCTTCGGACATTTGAAACACTGACTTTTATAAGAGTTTAATTCTTAAATATATATTTAATAAATAACTAATATTAAATATATATAATATGAAAAAAGTTTTAAAGACATTAGCAATACATTTATTTTGTATAGTTTTTTTTGCTTTCTTTTACTACTATTTTTCAACACATTTTAATAACAATAAATTAAAACACAATAATGATTCAAAATTAGAATCACTAATAGATTTTTTACTTTTTAGTACAACAATACAAGCAGGTGTTGGTATTAGCGATATTTTACCAATATCAATCTATGGTAAACTATTGATGATACTACAACAATTAATAATGATATCAATAAGTGTAATAATGATATATGTTTTTACACGGTAGGGGAACCCAGGTCTGGTTCACTTGCCCCTAGGACCCCTCCTTTAAGGGGAACCCAGGTTCCCCTTGGACCCCTCCTTAAAAGGGAACCGAGGTTCCCCTTGGACCCCATCCTTTAATTTTTGCCATGGTTTTTGGGAATGTATCGCAAAAATTAAAAGAAATTTAAGGGGGAATGTATCGCAAAAATTAAAATAAGTTTAAGGGAGATGTATCGAAAAAATTAAAAGGAGGGGTTCAAGGGGAACCTTGGTTCCCCTTTTGTAAAAGTGATATAAATATAATAATTTAACTAACTATTATATTTACACATGAGGATTGTCAGTATAGATGTGGGTATAAAAAATTTAGCATATTGTATCATGGAAAACTCTACTATAAATAATAATAATATTGTAGATAATAAACTATTTAAAATAATTAAATGGGATGTTATTAATTTATGTGGAAAAGAAATGAATTGTAATTGTTTAATAATAGATAAAGTAAAAAAGTGTAAGAAAAACATCATTATTAAAAAAGAAAGTGTAAAGAAAATCTGTAATAAAAAGGCGGTGTATTCAAAAGATCTAAATTATTATTGTAAAACTCATGTTAAAACCCAGAGCGACTATATTATTCCTACCACTAAATTATGTAATAAAAGATTTAAAACAATGAAATTAGTAGAGTTACAAGAGTTGTGTTTGAACTATAATATCACTTATCCACTGGGTAGTAAAAAAGAAGTCATCGTATCTAGTGTTATTGCTTATATGCAGAATAAATTTTTAGACACTATAGGCAAACAATCTGCCAATGCGATGACGATGATAGATATTGGTATAGCTATCAGAAAAGAATTGGATAAAATTCCATCTATACTAGAAGCTGATTGTATTATTATTGAAAATCAGATTAGTCCTATCGCTAACCGCATGAAGACCATTCAAGGGATGATTGCGCAATACTTTATTATGAATGATAAGACGAATATTGCGTTTATATCCTCGGCCAATAAATTAAAGGCATTTGCCAAACCTGTAGAAGATACTATAATAGTAGAAGAAAACACAAAAACTAAAACTAAAACCACTTATGCCGAACGGAAAAAAGCAAGTGTAGACATTATGTTGAACTTCTTAGAAAATGATATTAATAAAGAATTTAAAGACTTTTTCACTACGCATAAAAAAAAAGATGATTTAGCGGATTGTTTTTTACAAGGGGTGTGGTATCTGTCCAAAGTGTAATTTAAATTTCACTGGAAGGTTTACGTTGATTTTGGTTCAACCTTTTAAACTTGTTTCACGGCGAAAGGTTGAATATTAATATCGCGTAGTGCTTAAAGTTAAAATTTATAACTTTATCATAATAAACATGGTTGATTTTATGCCAGAAGAGATTGAGATTATTTCTTTGAATGACTCTCCCGTCATTAATTTAAATAAAAGTGAGAGAAAACCCAGTGGTTCGGTCAATTTTGGCGGTGGTATTGAACTACTTATGAACGAAAAAAGAAAAAATGATGGGTCAAAAACCCCGCCCACCGACATTGATTTAGGCGATTTAACCGAATTGGAAAACGAATTAAATGATTTATCCAAGGACATTGGCAATGATGATTCTGAACCCAGAAATTTGCGCATGAATTCGAAATCCGACATGTTTAAGCAAGCGTTTAGTCATGGTTCTAATGTGATGAAACTAAATTCGCACAGCAATGAGGAAGAGGAAGAATCTATTAAACTGAATATAGATGATATTAATATTGGCAAGGCCACATCTGGCAATAGCAGTTCCGGTGCCGATGCTAAAACCTGGGATGGTTTCGGTAAATTCAATAATATTCCCGTCAATCCCGATAAACACATGTCGGATAAACCACGAATGACCGCAGAAGAGACATTATTGGAGAAATTCAAGATTCTCCGCAAACTGGAAGCGCTTGAAGCAAAAGGCGCCAAGTTGACCAAAAAATATACCATGGAATCTTCTCTTGCCGAAATGCAAGGCGAATACGAATTGATTATTTCCGAAAAGGAAAAATCCAACAGTTGTAAGTTTCAAGGGCGTATGCTTATGGCAGCAATCACAGGTATGGAATATTTAAATAATCGATTTGATCCATTTGATGTTAAACTCGATGGTTGGGCAGAACAACTGAATGAAAATATCGAAGATTATGATGAGATTTTTAGCGAACTTCACGAGAAATACAAATCCAAGGCGAAAATGGCACCCGAACTCAAACTCTTGTTCCAACTCGGTGGGTCAGCAATCATGGTGCATATGAGCAATACTATGTTTAAATCCGCCATGCCAGGCATGGACGAAATTATGCGGCAAAACCCCGAACTCGCCCAACAATTTACCCAGGCGGCGGTCAATACAATGGGACAAACCAATCCGGGATTTGGCAACTTTATGGGCAATTTTATGCCAGGTGCCAATAACACACCGCCTCCTAATACCATGCGCGGACCGCCTCCGGCACCAGTACAAACGCAGGTGACTAAAAGTCAGCGTATGAATGTGCCCAGTGGACGTCCGGATGTAGCACGTGCCCGACAAGAAAACGATGGAATAAATATTCAAGAGAATTTTGGTCCCTTTGGCAAAGAACAACCGATGGAGCGGTCTATACGACAACCATCACAACAAGCAACACAAAGTCCCCGTCCAGAGATGAAAGGACCCACAGACATCAGCGATTTATTATCGGGATTGAAAACCAAAACAGTAAATATGAATAATAATAATATACCCAGAGCAGCACCACAACAACAAAAAAATACAACGATTGATTTAAATAATTTTAATGAATCCACAATGTCTATTAAACGCCCGGCGTCTGCCAAACCGATTCGCCGGAAACAGAAAAGTGATAAAAATACGGTAAGTTTGGATTTCTAAAAGGGAACCAAGGTTCCCTTAGACCCTCCTTTCAGGTGAACCAAGGTCTGTTTCACTTGCCTTAGACCCCTCCTTTCAGGTGAACCAAGGTTCCCTTAGACCCTCCTTTCAGGTGAACCAATGTCTGTTTCACTTGCCTTAGACCCTCCTTTCAGGTGAACCAAGGTTCCCTTAGACCCTCCTTAAAGGGGAACCAAGGTCTGTTTCACTTGCCTTAGACCCCTCCTTTTAAATTGGGTTTACCCCTTTTCGTATTGAAAATTCACAAAGTAACGTTACCTTCATGACTTATTTAACGCAGGCGTGTCGGCGTTTTACACCATTGAAGATTTACATCAATGAATATGCCAATTTACTTCTTCATTGGTGTAGATTTTCATTGAAGCATATAGACTTAAATATAAAAATTATTTCATATTTAACATGAATGAAAATTTAGTTATAGCATATTCTGCTACATCTATTTCTATTTCAGCACGACTTGTATTTATGTATTTATTGTATACAAAAAAATCTACAAATCTAATTTCATTATTATTTTCTGTTATGAATATCGTTTCATCCTCATTATGGATTGTCTATAGTCAACGTGTTGCCGATATGCCATTATTAGTAAGAGGTTCATCTGACATAGTATTTTTTACATTATCCGCTTCTTATATTTTATATAATCGTAGAGTTCAAGAAAGTCTGTCTAAAAAAATAATTATTCATTCTTCCTGGGTATAAAATAATTATATGAATCGCCGTATAAAGAATGTAGAAAGAGCGAATAAGCATCCACCCCATAAAGTATCCAGTATAACTGAGGTTATTGGCCATTTATCAAGTAGTGTGTAATTGGTCGTCTCGTAAACACCATAAATAACCACACCCAACATAAACGCATCCCATACCGTTTTCCCCTGATCTATAATAAAATAATTTAATCCATAAATAAGTAAAATGTAACAGAGTATTGCACCGATAATATTGAATTTAATTGCACTGCCCTGAATGTCGCGAATTATTTTATTGAAAAACTTACTAAATGTAGTTAAATAAATAAAATCCAGGCACAAGAAAATAATACTACTTAAGAAAATTTGTCGGATATTCATATTATATAATATATAATGTGAATATTAATTATATAATAATATTATATATAAACTATGGAGGAAACAAAAATACAACTTGTTGAAAGATTATTATATACTAAACAATATACTCCACATATCGTAAATGAGGACAGTCAATTCATAATGACTACTTATTGGTGGGGGAGAGGAAAATATAATTTAAACACTGCTCGACCTTGTAATAACTTTTATGAATTATTGTTAAAAATAACCACAAAATTATGTTTAAACACATTAAATTCAGTAAGTGGCAATTATAAAACAAAAGTTTATAATAATCTTGAAAATAGTGTTACTGAACTTGATGATTTTAAAAAATTTATAAAACAACAATCCAAAAAATATAATTCATTAATTTACGAGTATTTAAATATAAATTTGAATGCGAATATGGAAGATACAGAACCAGATCCATTACCGGTTTTAGCAGATACCTTAGCAGGCGAACTAACCTCTAAAGCACTTAAAAATGCACTCAAAACAGTAAAATTAAGAGTAGCTGGATTTCCAGAAGCACCACCCGTTCCGATACAAGTGCCAACAGGACCAAGACCCAGAAAAATTAAAAATTTTGCTAATCTTCATCGGACAGCATTAGAAAAACTTGAAGCATTAAAAACACCACCTGTCCCACGTCTAAACTATGTTGACCCGACATATAGTCCAACACCCGCTACGTTCAACTATACTACTGCTGCTAATACACAAAAAATGTTTACTTTAATATTGAAACATGCTATTAAAATTTCAAAGCATATTATTATTGAATTGTATTTTGCCAGAAAAATATTATTCGAAAAAGTATTAAATTATAGAAACAATATGGATAATGGCACTTTCTCCTATTACACAAAAAACATTGCTAAAAAAGAATTATCGATACAAAATGCGAAGGTAAGTCAATTGGATGGTCAACTTAAAGCCATATTTAAAGAACCTATTACTGTCGCATTTATTGATGACCTTAATAAAACAGTAAGAGCAAAATTTAAGTCACCAGAGATAATAGATTATGATTATTCGGGTGAACTAAGTAATTATAGAAATAGTGGTCTATCTATATATGGATTATTAAATAAAGTATTTCAGTTTGTTGCCCCATTAAAATATGATCAAATGATACAAAAGTGGGAAGAAGAATGTATAAAATTTAAATGTAACTATATGACTGTTGAAATTCCTGAATTTGATGCGAAAGGGGGTTACCAACTGGCTATTAATGGCAAATGTTTTTTTTGTAAAAAAGCATTAGAATCCGCCGGTGGTCGGTCGATTGTTTATATTGATGGTGATATGTTTGTGCGAAAATATCCGGAACTGTTTGATTTAAATAATATAGATTATATGGCACGTGGGTGGTGGATGGATCCGCGTTCGAGTTCAAATTTAGATCATAGTATATCCTATGATCCTTATACGTTCGAGACATCGGGTGGAATTATGTTTTTCTCTCAATCGCCTGAAGCATACATGTTGTGTGATTTATGGATTAGAGAAACTCAGAAAGCATCACAAACGGGGAAAGCAGACGACCGACTTATATCGCTTGTTATTAACACGTATAAATTATTGCTAAGTATGAAAATTCTACCTTTACCGATTGAATATTTATGGCTTTCATTAGATTATGATAATCGCTTAATGGATACAGAAATAACGGCGGATTTATACGAATATAATTATGAAAACATGAAAAAAACTGTTATTATTGAACATCCGGAATGTTTAACGAGTGAAGATACCGCCACGGGTGCTGGTGCTGCGTCAGATAGAACACCCAAATATTACTCGTTCTTAGAAGAAAACATTGATCCCGTCTCTGAAAATTTCCATGAATATTTAAATTTTCCTTCAAAAGAATTTTCAATAAATGTTTATGGTTCTTATTTAAATTTTATGAGGAGTGCCTATTATTTAGACGATGAAAATGAAGTGCTTGTAGAAAAGGAATTTGTTCGTCCGGGAATGGAAAAAGATTATAATGAACAACCTTTATATATCGTTAAATACGATGACAAATTCGGCAATATAAAATACATCAATCGACGAGACTATCCAAAAATGACCTATGCTAAAGTAGCGGATACAAATAACAGAAAAGCGCAGAAAATGAATTTAAGTTCCCTTAATTTATACCACTTCAACGAGGATACAATTGAAATTAATGATTTATCCAAATTACAACTTAGAGGCAGTAATGATGAAGCAAAAATAGTTTGTTTAATACTTAGATTGTTAATGGAGGGATTTAATGTTATTTATAACCCCGTTGGCGATGAAGGTTATAATCCTATGTATTATGACTTGTTAAAAACAAAATTAAAGTCTACTTTTAGAAATATGGAATTTATTTTTGCACCGATACTTAAAATAAATGACATATCGCCCTTATCTATTAATTATTTTTATAAACCAGGGATAATGACCAACCAAGCAATGTATTTTAAACCAGGGATAATACTCGTAAGATATCTTCATATGTATTTATCTCTAAAAGATTTATCGAAACAATTGGCATATGGTTCGTATCAATTTATGTCACATGTGAGAGTTGGATATTTGATTAAAGATATGAAATTGAACCTCATGAAATTTCCTGAAGAGTTGGTGACTTTAAACGTTCCACTGCCATTGCCACCAGCACCTGCCGTAGTGCCACCTATGTCATACTCCGAAGCATTACAAAGTAACAAAAAAAATTGGTTACGTGGAGGAATGAAAGAAAAACCGACGTCGTTTATAGATTTTGAATATGTAGATCAAGAAGATCTGGAAACAGATCCCTCTAAAATGTTGGATTTATATAATCAAGGATTAGACATGTTAAGTAGAGACGACGTAAAGACTACAAATACTCCACTATCCACTGCTGATATATTTGAAGGTGGGTCGAAACGCAACAAACAGTCACACAAAACAAGAAAACATCGCCATAAATATACACATAAAAAGGGTCATAAAAGAGTGGTTAGAAACACAAAAAAACATTAATATAATATATTATTAAAGACAGACAGATAAAATTGATTTTTATTATATTAGTTTAAAAATTTACAACTACTAATATAATAAATATAAATGGCAAATAATTACATCCTTATTGACGGCAGTTATTATATATTTTATCGTTATTATGCGCTGAATATTTGGTGGGGGCATCAGGCAGCAATGGGGGGAGACCCCCCGACCCCCCAACCGCAAGCACAAGTGCAACAGATGGGTCTCCCCCTAGAGGAATTGCCCCAATCACCGGCGCATGGGGGGTCAGGGGGTCTCCCCCTTGAATTCATAGAAAAATTTAAATCTACGTTTGTCAGTAAAATAAATGAGATTGATAAAAAACTCAAACTTAAAAATACAATTAAATATGTGGGTAAAGATTGTAGACGCAGTGATATCTGGCGAACTGCACTCTATCCAGACTATAAAGGGACACGAGACTCAACCACACCATTTTTAGGCGCACCGTTATTTCAAATGGTTTATGATGAACAGTTGTATGAAAATGCCGGTGTCAAACAACTTTTATCCTATCCTTCTCTGGAAGCAGATGACTGTATTGCTCTCACTGCCAAGCATCTTTATGCGACAGAACCCGATGCGCATATTTGGATAATTGCCAGTGATATGGATTATCTACAAATTACCAATGACCGTATTCATCTCTACGATTTGAAATTTAAAAATATCTGTGATAAATCTTCTGGTGACCCGGCATGCGACCTCTTTTGTAAAATAGTTGCTGGAGACAAGAGTGATAATATTCCATCCGTGTTTAAAAAATGTGGCATTAAAACTGCCCAAAAGTATTTCAAGGATAGAGACCTCTTTGCAAAGAAACTGGCAGCGGATAAAGAAGCGCAAGCGGTTTACAAACTCAACACCACATTAGTAGACTTTAATTGTATTCCGGCAGAATTGGTAGAAGGATATATGCAAATGTATCTATCAACTATATAAACATAAAAGAATATGAATAATTAAATATAAATAATGACTGAAGACCCACTTAGTGTAGACTATTGGATTAAACATACTACTTTTGGTATAGATAAAGATTGTCCGTACTATAGTGAAGCACAAATTTTTTGGTCTAATAGAATATGTTCCTTATCCGATATATATAAAGACCGACCAAAAGTAGTAGAATTTATTAATAATATAACTATAAGTAGATTTCATGAAAAAGACGATTGTTACACTATCATAGGAATTATTAAATTAAATTGCCCACTACCTGAAAAATTAGAAGAATATTACTTTGAATATTATCATAAACATTTTTCTTTAATTTACGACCCCAATATGATAATGCGGAAACAAATAACAATAACGGATTATGATGGGTTTACATATGATATGGCAATGCGTATAAAATATAAGTGGGATTATATGTTTGATATGGAAGATCAAAATGCTATAGATGAAGAACTTTATGATGATTTTAGTAAAATGACAGGTTACAAAGATATAAAAAACGAAGAATTTTCTACTATTTTTACGCGATTATTCGATTTTTTTAATGATAAAATAAAAATAAAATTTTAACTAAAATTAAAATACATATATATAAATATATATAAATATATATAAATATATATAAATATATATAAATATATTACTATCTATTACTATAATTATATATCAATAATATGTCAGATGTAATTACATTAGGAAATACCCCCCAGGAAGATTATTTACAAAGTCTCGATTATTGGATTAAATATGAAACTTTTGGTATTATTGATGAGAATTACCAAGAACAATCCGACTATAAGGAAGCACAGCAGTTTTGGGAACCGATAAAGTTAGAACTGATTGATAAGTTTAAAGATAAACCAGAAGTGCTACGCTTTTTAAATAATCTCACGCTGATGTGTTTTTATAGAAATGAGGGTAATGCGTATTGTGTTTCACTTATCATTAAAGACGGTGGTAAACAGCGACCATGCTGTTCACATAATTTTATAGATTTAGAGTTTGACCCCAAAGCATCTATGAAGAAACGAATAAAAATATCTGAATATGATGGGTTTCAATATGATGTATATGATGATCTTATGGACCCGAATTATAATGATGCTACATTTGATGACGCACGTATTGACCGGGAAGTTTTACTGGCGTATATAAAAACAACGGAATGGAAAGGATTGACACCTGAAGATGTGTCTATTATTTTCACACGATTGTTTGAATATCATTATGAGTGTCTTTCTTCTTCTATAAAATTTTAATGTGAAAAACAACATTCAATGTGAAAGGTTGCATCAAACTAACTTAAACATTAACATAAATATAGCATATACTATAAATGCTATATTTATTATTTTTATTTTTATCTACTACTAATAGATCTGTGTTTGCATCCGGTTTTGGTCCAACCTTTTCCCAAAAGGTTGAGTGTATGAATGAACACGGCGACCCCGTAGATTATTGGGTCATCCTTAAAAAACCTCAAGGGACAGATTATTTTTATTATGATTCAGATACTCGTGATTTTCATACCTCACCCCATTCATTAAACGCTACTTCTGTAGGTGCTCTTGCCTATACTACAAAACAACTATGGCAGGCAGAAATGAATTATGTCATGTATAATGATCAACCACCCAAAGATATTTTTATATATGATGACATTTATGCCACCAAGTTTGGTCATACCAAGGGTTTTTTTGCCTTTGCCTCTGACAAAGGTTTCTGGTTAACCCACTCGATACCTTTATTTCCAGTGGGACCAAAAATGACAGATGACTATCAAGGATTGAGTAGTAATGCAGGAATCTATGCGCAACATTTATTGTGTTTAAGTGTGACTGTGGCATCCATCAACAACCTATCCAAACAATTTTTATTAAATAGACCACAACTCTATGAATCACGACTCTATGATTCACGACTCTATGAATCACGACTCTTAACCGAAAACTACGATTACATCCGCCAATTAATTGACGGCAAATATTCTACATTAAATATCTGTGACACTTCATTATTAGTGACAACCGGTGGTCACCCCTTTAAACTCTATGCAAAAACCGCCGAATGGAACAACGACCTCTATGCGGGTTGTGTCACCCCCACCGAACAAGACACGCTGTGGGTGGAAAGTTGGATCCGGGGCAGTGCCGAAGGTCCCACTTGCCCAGTTTCCGATTACGATACCCTCGATATTAAAAACCTCGAATTCGTTATAGGTGACCGCATATACTCCTGGAAGGAAACACAAGACCATAGTAAATGGGCGATTACCGCCAACCGAGATGTCGTTTGTATGGGTGATATCAATAGAATGACCACTCAATATTCACGAGGCGGTGGCACCGCATGTTTTTCAGATAAAATATTTCATTCTATTCTTAAAAAAGCGACGACCAAAACGAATAAATGTGTACTAAAATAATAATAATAATAATAATAATAATAATAATAAATTAAAATAAATATTCTATTATTATTTTTTCTGTTTTCTTGTCTGGTTCCTTTTTTTCAGTAAACCTTTACGGTTACTTTTTTTAATTTTAATTATATAACGCTTTTTTTTTGTTCCACCTCTATACGTATTCCAATAATCTCTATACTGATTTTGATTATAATAGGGTTGACGTTTATTTTCAATATTTCTAATATATTGTTCGGATTCTTCACGTTTTTTATCACTTTCTCTTTTTTTTTGTTCTTTTAATTTTTTACGATTATTATATGCTTGTTCTCTTATTTCATTTTCATGTTTATCATTATATTCTTCTACTTTACTATTTACAATCTTAAATTCATTCTCTAATTGTTTTGAACCTTTTATAGGGTATTTTTTCTGAATCACATAATCCTTTACAAAATACTCTATATCATTATTATTATCATTATTATTATTATCATTATTATTATTATTATCATTTCTATTCATATTTGTATTATTAAAAATAGAATATATATTAAATGGTATTTCTAATTCATTCGCCTGTGATTCTAAAAACAATGCCTTGTCTTCACAATTTAATTTTAAAAAAGAAGATGTATTATACTTATTATATTTATTTATATCATCACCTTTTAAGTGAATCTCTTTTTTATATTGTAGTTTTTTATAATCAGACAGATTCAGTTTTATAAAAACGATATAAGTTGCCTGTTCTATAACTTCATATGCCAAAGTATATTTATTTTGTTGTTCTATGTAGTTGACAGATGTATAATAATTTATATCATTGCTATTTATTTTAAATATCTTATTAGTAGGTATAAAAGCGTTAGATGTTATAATATATTTTTTATCATTTATATTAAAACTTGTATTCGTTTTAAATAAACTATTTTTCAAAAACTCAATATTTTTATCAATTATTTCCTTTTTTGATAATGTTGATAAATTTTTAGTATCTAATTCTATTTTTTTTTCTTTTACTTCAAGTTTACCTATATTTTTATCAAATTTAGTTATATCTTCTTTTAACTGGGTTAATATAATATTTAAATGTTTAATTTCTAGAATTAGTTGTTCATTTTTTAATTGGTCATTTTTAAATGTTTTATTTTTAAATAAAGTATTTCTTTCTTCTAATAAATTTGTATATTTTGTATTTTTTTTTATTGTTTCTATTTTTTCTTTTTCCAACCCATCTTTTTCTGTATTAATTCTTTTTAGTTGTGTTGTTTTTAATTTAATCAAATCTTTGACATCATTTTTTGATACAAAAATATTACTACTAGATGATTTGCTTCCAGTTAACTCGTATATTAAATCACTATTTGCTGATAAATCCATTTCCAATGGCATATAAAACACACCTTTAATATAATTAATAGATTCATCTTTTCTTGTCACATAATCACCCGATGTTTTAATAAAAAATTTAATTTGTGCAATTGACATCGCGTATGTTTATCCTATACTATACCTATATAAAATACCTATTACACATTTTGATAAGCATTCATATAACTCAAAAATGTTCCCTGAACATCTTTCATTCTCTGTTGTTTTGCTCTTTCTAAAATTTCTATAGCACGTTTCTCTTCTTCGGCACTTACCATACTATCGCTATCTGTATCCATAACCTCTTGAATTTTTTTCATTTTATTAGGAATAATACAATATTTGCTACTTTCATTTAATAACATATTGGACAATACTGTAAAAGAAGCAGTTAATATAATTGCGGTAGGAATATCACGAGTACCCATAAATGATATAGCAAAAATGAGCATCTCTCGTGCTAAACCTTCTCTCAACACTTGTTCTTGTGTTTTGCTTAATCCTAAATCAATATATTTAGATCCCACATTTAAAAAAATCATCATCATACCTACTAATAATTTACTTTCATTGACAGGTCTTAAAAAGGAATGAATATAGTCTAACATATGTATTTTTATTAATATATATATATAAAATATTATATATTAATATGTCTTATATTGATTTGAGTTTATGCACTATTGCTACATTTTTAACTATTGGAACAGCAGTTATAATATGTTGTAGAAATTATAATACTACTAATAATAATACTAATAATACTACTCCACCACACTATTGTGCTACAATTGTAGACGCACCCACCAAATATGATACACCGCCTAAGTATGAAGATATAGGTACAAAACCAACACCATCTGTTTAAATATGTGCTTTACGCATAGCAGATTTAATCTTGTAAACTATATTACTTTTAAAATTTTCCATGTTTTTACGAGCATTACGTTTTAATTTTCTCGCGTTACCTATCATTGACTCTGTTCTACTATGAAAATTTTCCCGCACTGTATGCATATTGTATAAATAAATTAATAATACAATAATTAGAATACTTATTAATAGGGTCTTTGACAATTTCATTCTATATAATATACTTTTTAAAAAAGTATGGCAAAAACATACAGGAGGGATTTAAAGGAGGGATTTAAAGGAGGGATTTAAAGGAGGGATTTAAAGGAGGGATTTAAAGGAGGGATTTAAAGGAGGGATTTAAAGGAGGGATTTAAAGGAGGGATTTAAAGGGAACCTTGGTTCCCTTTATTTATAATAAATATATATACTATATAGATGAAAAAAGGAGTTAAATTATATCGTCGTCGTCCTAAAAAAACATTAAGAAAAAAAAAGGGTGGAGAAATTAAAAAATATAATATAGATGTTGATATAAAAAACGAAGGAGATGAAAAAATATTAAGTTTATTTGTAAAAGAACGACATGCCATTTTAAATCATAATAAAGGGAAAACCAGTTATTCGCGCATCTTATATTTTATTTATACAGTTTGTTTAATAAATATGTTTAGTGCTTCTGGTAGTTTTATTTTTCATATGATGGATAAAATTAAGTATTTTACCACAAGTGAATCTTTTTCTATTCCCGATCAATTAGACTATGATGAAACTATTCATAAAGTTGCCCCTGAAGCATTTGCTAATAGTAGTTATAGTGATGCGTATGAAGAGGATATAAAAGAAACTATTCGCAAAAATTATCTACGAATGGGTCATATTGTATCCCAAATTATTTTTACAACGAGTAAATATAAAAATATTATTGTCATCTCTTACAGCGATAATATGTTATTTATTACTATTCGTGCCAGTGTAGAATTGTATCATTATTATACCGATGCCAAATTAGCGCCGTTAGCGATTGATTTACCCGGTATAGAAAATGCTTTTGTACATACTGGATTTTATCAACAAACAATGGATGCTTATCCAGAGTTGATTCAAGCATTACAAAATGAATTTTTAATCAATCCTCCAGAAACCTTTCGGAAGATTATATTATCAGGATATAGTTTAGGTGCGAGTGTTGCTGTGATCACTGCTACAAAGTTGTTACTAGATAATATAATTCCGGATAAAAATCAATTATATATTTTATTATTTGGTTGCCCAAATACCGGAAATACTGCATTTACTGATTTTTTCGAAACAGAATTTAAAGATCAATATATTTCTATCATCAATGAAAAAGATTTTGTTGCGCGTATTTGTGATGGTAATTATAACCATTTAAAAAATGTATTAATTATTTCTAATACACCGGAAACATTCGACGAAACAGTTTCATTTCATCAACACGAAACGTGTGCGCCGCGAGGAATATTAAGTCATTTATGGAAAGCAAAACTTAAAGCGAGTGATGACTTGAATTATCATTTTATTACTCATTATGCTCGTTCACTTTATCATCAAATTATGGATGAAAAAGTAAATATTTCTCAATATATGTATGATCATCAACCCGTTAGTAATAGACAATCTTTACGCGAAAATCCTGATTTTTTATTTTATAAAAATCTATTTGATTTACGGCAAGTTTTACAAACTGCAAGAACTTTACGAAAAACTGCCACAAGGAAAAAAAGAACAGTTTTAAGTGTTACATCTAAAACGCCAAAAAAGTCACCTTAACTGAAGATGCAACAATCTAAATCTCCAAAGATGAAATCAAAATTTATTGAAAATACTTTTTAGGAAAAAGTATTGAAAAACTTTTTATTGCAAAAAATTCTTGTTAAAATTAAAATAATAATATCTCAATTTCATATAGGTATGAGTTATTTAGCATTTAATGCTTCACCATATAATGAATCATCAAATAATACAGTAGTGGATGACATTGATAAAAAAAGACAACAACGTAATACAACAATTAAAAAACGTCCAGAGATTAATTCAAAGGTAAAGACCATGTTAAATACTATTAATGATAATGATAATGTTGAAATACACAACGAAGGCGGTAACATGGCAGATTTTAATCCCCCTCCATTAAGCGTGTCTACTGCACCGAATAAAAAAGAACCGACAACATATGCTATACCACCTTGGCATGAACAAACAATGCCTATACAAAATAATAATCCTGTAAATAATAATCCTGTAAATAATAATCCTGTAAATAACACTACAAACTATAAAGACGCCCCCGTTGGAGTAGAAGCCTTTAATAATTTACCCAATACTTATTCCAGCGATTATACCAAACAATATGTCCCTTATTATAACCAGATGAGTCAAGGCAATGGTAATAAAGACCAACTTTTAGATAAACTCAATTATATGATTCATCTTCTCGAAGACCAAAAAGATGAAAAAACTGGACACATTATGGAAGAATTAATTTTATATTCATTTTTAGGCGTTTTTATGATTTTTATTGTAGATTCTTTTGCGAGAGCGGGGAAGTATGTTCGCTAATAGGGACGCTGCCCATCTGTCGCACTTGCCTAGGACCCCGTAGGCGGAGTATTGTCGATACAATTAAATAGAAATAATTACCCCTTATGGGGGTCCAAGGGGGCAGTGCCCCCTTAGTAGAGTATCATAAATTTTCTATTTTTCACACTATAGCATGCATAATTATATAAAAAAAATGCCGTGGGACTCTGAAACATCACTGGTATACCCAGCATTTTAAAATTGTCAATCAGTCCATATGCATGGGCAGTGTCTTCCATTAAAATAATGTCCATGTTAACTCGTTTTTTCAATTTGCCCATCACAATATTAAATCCAGTAATAAAAAGTTCCTTTGTATAACTATACAATGCCATTATGCATTCTATTGCTCGTCTACCATTATAATAAAGTTGAATATTTCTAAACACATAAATACTCAACAACGCCCCATTGGTCATCAGACCGTAAATAATAATATTTTCAGTTTTTAGCATATTTGCCAAGTTGGTAATATCCGGCAAAATAACGCAATCAAACTCGCCCTGCCGTGCTTTAATAAACTCGACAAGTATGGTGAGTTGTGGCACTCCAATTTCAATCACTTTCATAGCCGCGTGCAATGCCGTCTCATCCGGAAATATAAAATCCGCCACATTAAAAATAGTCGTATCATAGGTGGTCAGTGGCACGATCGCAGTCATATCGCCCTCGCGTTTAAAGAGGCATGTCCGGATTTTACTATTGTTTTTGCGCAGGTTATAATAATGCGTCTGTATCAGTTCGGGCGCGATGCCCGACTTTCGAAAGTCGGGGTGAACACACAAATTGTCGACATAATAGAGAGGGAAGGTTTGTGCGCTTGTGCTTGCGCCTAACGAAATATTCAAAACCCGCGCACTGATCACCCCTTTGATACACTCCACCGAACTGATCATTTCGCCCCGTTGAAATAAAAACTGCGGCGTCTGATACACCGAAATATAACTGGCATGATTCGCCCCCTCCATATGCCCGACAATATTATTTTTACTGGGGCGGTAGTCCACTTCTAAAGTTTGCGTAGAACTATGGAACGCGTAGTAATTCTTGATAAAGTTACAACATTGGTCTAATATCAGTGAGTCTACTATTTTATATGTTTTAATATTCAGATGATTCATATATTTATTATTTTCGGTGGGGGGTAAACCTGCTTCTATTATTCCGGGCGTCTTGACCCAATAGGATAAATTATAAATATGAAACACGGGTTGCGTCCGCCAAAAGCGTAATTTAATTTTTATATAGGCAACTAAGAAAATATAGAGGAGTAGCAGAGCAATTATTATGTATAAAAGTAGATAATAGTTGACTTTGTTGTATAAAAATAGTAGCACTTCATTTGCCATATGTTTTTTATTTTTATTATTATTATTATTATATAATAAAAATAGGTCTATTCTACGTTAATGTAAACATTAACATTAACATTAACATTAACTATACTAAGTAGGTTTTTGCAATATATAAATATATTGATGCGTATACTGGCATTTTAACATGTCTATTTTTGCCGTCATTATAAACCCGACACTTTTCGCAATTGCTAATATTGCAGTTTGTGTTGCCATATAGAACTTGTGATTATTTTTGCGGACTTTACCATCCTTCTTGTTTTTAAAAGTCTCTCGTAAGGAGGCGTTGGCGACAGCGTCAGCATCTCCTGCGGTGTTGGTGTCCTCAAGTTCAAACTCGGATTTATAATCAAACCCTTTGAATTTTACAAGCGTAGAGGTAATGCGTTTTTTCGCATATTTTTGTGGTGATATAATGCCAAAAGGATCACCTGCGGGTAAGATGGGATCAAATTTATCACGGTCGACTAAATGTATTGCTAAATATCCGCCTGGTCTTAACCAATGTATACAATTTTCAAAAAATTGGCGTTTATTTTTAATGTAGTAGAGCGTAAAATACAGACAGGTAATGTGCGTAAATGAATTGGCGGGATACAACATGGTCTCTAACACATCGCCCAGTTTAAATTCTGAATCCGGATAATTCTCTTTCGCCTTATTCACCATTGCAGGTGAAATATCCACTCCGACGGCAGCAAACCCATTCGCTTTGAAATTGCTGACGTGATGACCGGTGCCAGAACCTATATCTAAAATGCGACTTTCACTTGTCGGGCGGGTAGTATTAATAATTTCCCCAATTTCAAAGTCGTCCTTCATCTTACAAAAGACCAATTCATCATAGATGTTGGCATAAAACTTGTCGTAAATAGCGGGTCCTTCAATCAATTCGAATTTGCTTTGGTCGGTGCCTTCGACATCGGCGCCTCTGAACCCTTCTTGCCCCACATTATTATTAGCAAACAATGTTATAACAAATACTACTGCCAATACATAAAAGACTTTTTGAATTTTACTGGATTTATTAAAAAATTTATATGTGTTTGTTAGTATATTTTTTATTCCCATAATGGTTTTTATATATATATGTATTATACTTATTTTTTTTGTATATAAAACTATTATATCAATGAATGACACGGAAATTAATGATATTAGAAGTTCAAACGAGTTTAAAGGCATTACTTTCTCTAAATTTCAAAAATTAAAAGTTAAAACTGAATTAATCAGTTGCCTATTGGCATCAAAAGTAGAACCGGCATGTTATTGGGCAGGCGAACTCATTTGCGCAGGGCATTTTATTGATCTATGGGAAACCATCATTCTCTACGTCAGTAGATATATTCATTTAGGCAATCCTAAATTACCCATCTACATCGATATGCGATTTGGTAACTTTAAAGAAATAATGTCGGGTGGTTATGTCGGTAATGAACTCAATTTAAGAAATAATTCGAAAATACGGCAACTTTTTGCTGAAGTGATTAGTCTTTTATGTCATTCTAAAAAAAAACACAGTTTAGTATCTATTAAAATACAAAAAAAAGAGGAATTTAATATGACGTATATGGCATCACGATTAAAAGCAACCTCTATTGATTTTGCGCGAGATATATTTAAGGCAAACGACCCGAAAGAATTGTATATTGCTATTAATGAATTTGCTTATCATCTCTGCCCTAAATCCAAAAATGCGGTAAGCGCCTGTTATTGGTTGGAATGGATTCTCGAATATGAAACAATTTGTAAACAGACCAAAGAATTGTGTCTCTGTGAAACCCGCTCGTTTGCACCGGTCAATGATAAATTTAGAAATGATTCTATCTGGATCGTATGGGAAGTGATTCTTGCCGAGGCAAAAAAAAAGAGTGATCCGCTTATTTTAAAGACAATCCATGCACTTTTAGACATGTTTAGTATTAAATTCACAACGGGTGTTAAACGCCGACGCCGGTATAGTATATATTTTGCGGTGGCATTACTGACTGAACCGGTAGACTTTAGTATAGATATTATTACCAATAAAAATGAATTGGAATCTATTGTTAAGAAAATTAATATTATTTATAAGGATATCAAAAAGAATGAAATTTCCCCGCAAACCGATTATTTATTTACGGGAACCTCGGCAAAACAATCTAATTTAGAAAAAACGATTGATAAGTTGGATCGGATGAATCAAGCAACAAAGGGGAACCAAGGTCTGTTTCACTTGCCTTAGACCCCTCCTTCAATTTTGCCAAGGGTTTATCCTTTTAAGAGGGGGGTACCCTTTAAGGGGGTTTTAAAGGGGTTTACCCCTTTTTTGTAAAAGCGTTTTTTAAAAATATATAATAAGTAGGTTATTATATTATTATATGGTCGCCCCCAACAGAGTTTTTATTGTCCCCTATAGAGATCGACCTGCCCAAAAGGAAGAATTTATCAATAGATTTACAGTGCTACTCGAAGATGAAGCAGTTTCCAATCCTTATGAAATTTATTTTGCCCATCAATCGGATACTCGTTCTTTTAATAGAGGTGCCATGAAAAATATCGGGTTTTTAGCAATTAAAAATAAATACCCGATAGAGTATAAAAATATTACTTTTATTTTTCACGATGTAGATACATGGCCTTCTCAAAAAGGATTGATTGATTATAATACTACACCTGGTATAGTCAAACATTTTTATGGTGTGAACTTTGCTTTAGGCGGAATGTTTGCTATAAAAGGTGCTGATTTCGAAAAATCGCTTGGATTTCCAAATTTTTGGGGATGGGGTTTAGAGGATAATGTGATACAATCAAGATGTCTGGGTGTGGGTTTAACGATTGACCGGAGTAATTTTTACGCAATGAAAGATCCAAAAATATTGCGCGCATTTGACGGGTATAATAGACAAGTATCCAAACGAGATGGGTATATTTATAAACACGAAAACCCTGACAACATTCTTTCTCTACAAAACATACACTATTCCATTCATAATGAATTTATAAATATTACGAATTTTACCTGTGGAATGGATATTAAAGAAGTTGAATTGTATAATCATGATATTCGAGGTGGTAACAAAATTAGATATCCACAGGGTTATTGGCGACGATCCTGGTCGATGGGTGCTTTAATGAAACGTTAACGTAATAAATATAATTTTATATATTATATATAATCAACTATGAGTTCTGATAGTTATTCTGAAAATTCAATATTATCAACACCAGATCTTTCGCCAAAACCGACTGTAATAGCGTCACCGACTTCGTCTTGGTTTTCAACTGCAAGTTCGTCTTCGTCTACAACTGTAAGTTCCCCTTCGTATTCGTCTTGGTTATCATCCATGTCTATTTTCCGTTATGCTCTTATCTTTTTAATTTTAGCATTTTTAGGTTTTAATGTTTTCACCTATTTAGGTAAATCTACCGATTTTATTACCAATCTATTTAGACCCTTGTTAACTTTTTTGGGTTATGGTGTGACAACTGTGGCGAAACAAACCATTGATACTACTGCTCAGGGCACCAAAGAAATTGTAAATGTAACAGCTGGCACGGCAACCGGTGCTATTAATGTGTTGGAAAATTCATTAGTTAAAAAAAATATTGAGAAAGATGCTATACCGACGCAAGTAAGAACTCCTTTACCCGATGATGCGGGAAGTCGCACCCAGGCCAGCAAAGCAAAATCCAAGGCGGGTTATTGTTACATTGGCGAAGATAGAGGGTTTCGCAGTTGTATTGGTGTAGGCGAAGGTGATTCATGTATGTCGGGGGATATTTTCCCGACAATGGAACAATGTATTAATCCGAATCTGAGATGAAGCTTTCGCTGTGTAAGCGAAGCAAATGAAACAAGTTTAAAGCTACGGCAAAACAACATAATAAAAAAAAACATGTATAAAAAAAAAGAAAGAGAACAAAATATAATAAAAGTAGAAAGTTTAGAAAAAGATAGAAATTATTATTATATTATTATATTATTATATTATATAATAATGTCTGACACTATTGCTAAGATTAAAACGGAAGACAAAAAAATAGAAGAATCTGTAAAACTAATTCAAACTATAATAGAGGATGAATTAGAAGCACAAGCACCAGATATTGATAATCCTAATTCTGAACAGGATGAGGAATTGATAGAAAGTTTATATAAAATTAATGATTATGCGGGTGAAATATTAGAACAAGCAGGCAATATAAAAGCAACTATCGAAGTTCCGGATATAGATTCATTTGGAGGTAAAAAACATCGAAGACATCATAAAAAAGGAGGTAAAAAAACCCGTAAGAGTGGTAGAAAAGGACGAAAAAGTAAAAAGACCTATCGTAAAAAATAGATGTATAAAACTATAATATTTACAATTATTTTTATTTTTATAGGTATATTAGTATTTTTATAGATATATTAGTATTTTATATTTTAAATTATAAAATACTAATATAAAATATTGATATAATAGAATACTATAAATGAATTTTTTATTTACAATGCTATCAAAAAAATGAAAATAAAAATGAAATAATAGATAATCTCTTTATTGGAAATAAAGAAGCATCACAATATTAAGCAAATAATTTCGCATTGATAGTAAATTGTAGTAAAGATATACCTTTCTCTCCTAATAGTAAGCAGACCTTGGGTTAAGGGGCAAGTGAAACAGACATTGGTTCCCCCTTTTATATAATTTTATTTTAGTGTATTAAGGTATATATGGCACATCGTATCATATTTACCAATACACCAAGTATTAATACTAGTTTAAGACAAAAATTTGTCGTCGGTAGTGGTGTAGGTAGTCGCAATCGTTCCGTCTATCGCGCACTACAAAATAGAGCAAGTAATGATGCGCATGGGAAACCATGCTGTATTCCAGCAACGAATATCGAACAAAATGCTCCTCCAGTAATAATTATGATTGATATTGCAGATATTGCTAACTTAAATCCTGATGGTACTTATACTTTAAAAGAAAACACTACCATCCCAGCAGGTTATGAATTGGATATTAATGGTGTTACTCTGACATTGGGAGAATTTACCTTAACAAATAATGGTATAATAATTATTAGTGGAAAAAATGGACCTGATGGATTGTTTCTTATTGATAATAATTTTACAAATACTAGCACTGGTATAGTTACCAATAGTATTGATCCAGGAACCATAACTATAACTGATGTCGGTTATTTTTTAAATGAAGGTATTTTTAATAATGAAAATATATTTAATATTAATGGTTCATTAAATAATATTGGAACTATTAATAATATTGTTACTACTGGAATTATAAAAGTAAATAACACCGGTAAATTTTATAATAATAATATTTGTAATAATGAATACAATATAATATTTTATGGTAATTGCTTATTTATTAATAATAAAATCATAAATAATGGTAACACTGCTTATATTGAATTCCGTGGAAATGATATTATTAGTAACACTACAGGTTGTATTAATAGTGAGACTGGTTCAATTATTAATAATGGTGACATGTTAATTTGGTTATATTTTACAAATAATGGTAGTATAATAAATGATAACCTATTAAGAATTCAAAATGATTCTAATTCAACATTATACAATAATAATAAATTATATAATAATGGAACTTTAGCTGCTCAAATCGTTATAAACAAAGGTGATATATACAACTATAACACTATTAACGCTTATGAATATCTGTTTAACAATAGCGGTAATATTTATTACTTTCCAAATTCCATTTATATTGGTTATATTAGTGGTGATAAACCGTACCAAACAGTTATTGTAACTAATATTGCCACCACAGAGGATAGCATTACATACACTTTATTATCCAATGTAACTACACCTGTGGCGTCTACTCTGACCATTGAAAATGGTATTACCTTGGTGGTGACTGTTCCATTTATTAATTCAGGCACAGTAATCATTGACAATGGTGGAATAATCACCAATCAGAGCACCATTACAACTTTTGGAAATATGACAAATAATGGATTAATAGATAATACGGGTGTAATACGTAATTATGGAATATTAACTAACAATCAAATTATAAATAAT
>Ga0114966_10001088_pt1 | contig 25377 bp, 22 predicted proteins | sample M_130207_XF_Meta_FD_87029 | JGI IMG/M metagenome (GOLD analysis project Ga0114966, IMG submission 87029) | Freshwater microbial communities from Lake Montjoie, Canada to study carbon cycling - M_130207_XF_MetaG | ecosystem: Environmental > Aquatic > Freshwater > Lake | place: Lake Montjoie... | reverse complement strand
GAACCGGACGGACGTGAGGTGCTTGTGGCGGTGGATGCCAAGATGAGTTTGGATGATAACGCTCTCTACCGACACCCAAAAATTCAAGCCATGCGAGATTTGGCTGAGGAAGCTGATTTGGAAATCGAGGCCAGCAAATTCAATCTTAGCTATATCAAACTCGACGGTAGCATTGCCTGCTTAGTCAACGGCGCGGGCCTAGCGATGGCCACTATGGATATCATTCAGCATTATGGTGGCAATCCGGCTAATTTCCTTGATGTCGGGGGTGGAGCCAGTCGCGAGCAGGTTACTGCAGCGTTTAAAATCATTCTGAGTGATCCTAATGTCCGAGGCATTTTGGTGAATATTTTTGGTGGAATCATGCAATGCGATATCATCGCGAAGGGAATTGTGGATGCGGTGCGTGAAACGGGCCTAAAACTGCCTCTCGTCGTTCGACTTGAGGGGAACAATGTTGAACTCGGCAAACAAATCCTCCGCGAATCTGGGTTAACCATTATCAGCGGCGACACGATGGCTGATGCCGCACAAAAGGTTGTGAATGCCGTTCGCAACGTGTCTCCTTCTGCAAACTAAACAGATTTACTCATGGCGATTCTAGTAACTCCACAAACCCGCGTCTTGGTTCAAGGCATCACGGGCAGTTTTGGTGCCCGACACACCCAACTCAGTTTGGCTTACGGCACCTTGGTCGTAGCTGGCGTCACGCCCGGCAAGGGTGGTCAGGTATTTGAGGGAAAAGTTCCCATATTTGACACTGTTTCCGAGGCGATGCAACAAACGGGCGCGACTGCTTCCGCTGTTTTTGTTCCGCCACCTTTCGCCGCAGATGCGATCCTTGAAGGTGTGGACGCGGGGCTTGATCTCGTGATTTGCATCACCGAAGGCATTCCTGTCAACGACATGGTCAAGGTGAGACGAGCCATGGAAGGTAAAAAAACTCGTTTGATCGGGCCCAATTGTCCGGGGATTGTGACCCCTGGTTTGGGGCTGGATTCACATGGCGGATGCCGGATCGGCATCTCCCCCGGTTACATTCATAAGCAGGGAAATATCGGAGTAGTTTCTCGCAGTGGAACGCTGACCTACGAAGCCGTCTGGCAATTGACTAGCCGCGGGGTCGGGCAATCGACCTGTGTGGGGATCGGTGGTGATCCAGTCAACGGCACCTCGCACCTTGATGTGATTAAGCTTTTTAACGAGGATCCTGAGACCGAAGGGATTATTCTGATTGGCGAAATCGGAGGTTCAGCGGAGGAAGAGGCTGCTGCTTGGATCAAAGCCAACTGCCGTAAACCTGTGGCTGGTTTTATCGCAGGAGCCACAGCACCGCCGGGCCGTCGCATGGGGCATGCTGGAGCGATTGTCAGTGGAGGAAGTGGAACCGCTTCCGCCAAAATTGCAGCCTTTAGGGATGCAGGAATTGGTATCGCCGCGACCCCTTCTGAAATGGCGGACACCTTACTCCAACTCATGAAGCGTGCCTAACGGGAGGAGCCGATTACAGGGACCTCCAGTCGCCCACAGAGACTCAAATGACCCTGATAGATTTCATCGATTTTGCCATTAACGGAATCTGCGTCATCCTCTGGCTTAACTGGCGTGCTGTGGGAGTTGCTCAGCCCGTGGTGGGATCCGGTATCTCCCTTCTTGCGACGTTGAAAAGGGCTGAGACCCGTCGAGTCAACCGTTGGATTTCTCTGGTTACATTAGGGAGTTTACTCCTTCTGCGTGCTGCTTTTTATTGGCTGATTGGATTTGAGTTCGCCTGGACCCTCCCTATCGATTTAGGTCCGATCGCGATTCCTTTTCGAGCTGATTTTTTTGGACGAGTTGCACTTTATTCCCTCCTCAGCTTTGGTCTTCTGCTGGGTGTGTTTTATTCATCTCTACTGCTTCTCTCGATTTTGAATCGGCGCACAGGCGAAAATGATTATCTCTGCCGATTGATGCGTCTGCACTTAGGCCGCATCGATCACCTTCCGGCGTTCATCAAGTTGTCGTTACCCGTAGTGGGGAGCATGTTTCTTTGGGTTACGTGCGCGCCATTACTCCGAATGTGGGGGATGGTGCCCCCATGGTTGAACTTCAGTCATCTCTGTCAGCAATCGGTTGTTTTTGGTGCCATGTCGATCCTGACATGGCTGTATATACTCACCGCGATCCTCGCGCTCTACTTGCTCCAAAGTTACGTTTATTTGGGAAATCATTACGCTTGGAGTTTCCTGAATCTCACCGCAAAAAACTTACTTCGCCCACTCGAAAAGTATCCGATTCAGATTGGAAAATTCGACTTGCGACCGGTCGTTGCGATCGGAGTGATTCTAGGATTTTGGGCCTGTGTTCATTGGGGCGCGGCGGAGGTGTATCAACGGCTCCCGTTTTAGATGGGTAACCGATGCAACCCTGTTTCAAACCCGACGGAACTGGAACCCGTGTGCTCGTGAAAGTGCAACCCCGTGCGTCAAAGAATCAGGTGTCTGGAATGTTGGGTGATGCCCTAAAAATTAAGCTGACAGCCCCACCAGTTGATTCCGCTGCTAACGAGGCGTTGCTCCGTTTTATCGCTGAAGTTTTGCGGTGTAGTCCATCCGCTGTTCGTCTTGTTCGAGGGGAAACTTCTAGAAACAAAGTAATTTCAATTCAGGGATTTACCCCTTCACAAGTCGCATTGCTTGTGTTCCCTCCGTAACAAGTCATTGTTCGCGCTAGTGATCAGCGACCGAGGACGGCTGACTTTACATCCGCAACAAGATCGTTCACATCCTGCTCGGTGGTATCCCAAGCCGTCATGAGCCGACATCCACCCGATCCGATAAAATTATAAAAAATCCAACCTCGATCCCACAGCATTTGTGCCACCCCGGGTGGGAATTCGACAAATACGGAGTTAGCTTGCCTTGGAAAAAGGATTTTTAATTCTTCCAATTTGATCAACTGCTCATGCAACAGTGACGCCATTGCGTTCGCCTGGCGTGCATGTTTGAGCCATACGTCGTTCCTTAGCATTCCGATCCACGGAGCAGAAATAAATCGCATCTTCGAAGCGAGTTGACCGGCCTGCTTGCAACGGTAGGCGAATTCTTCCGCGAGCGCGGTGTTGAAAAATACAACCGCGTCCCCGACGTGAGTTCCATTTTTTGTGCCGCCAAAACACAGCACGTCCACGCCAACCTTCCAAGAAATCTCAGAGGGAGGCAGATCCAATGCAGCCACCGCATTGGCAAATCGCGCTCCGTCCATGTGTAGTTTTAACCCTAATTCTTGCACTTTTTTTCCAACGGCTTGCAATTCGGGAACTGAATAAACGGTGCCTAATTCGGTACATTGTGTGATGCTGAGGACTCGAGGCTTTGGAAAATGGATGTCATTCCGTTTTTTCACGAGGCGTTCCACAGCTCCAAGATCAATCTTGCCGTTAACCGCCGAGGTCAGAAGTAGTTTTGTTCCGTTGGAGAAGAATTCTGGGGCACCACATTCGTCCATTTCGATATGGGCAGTCTCAGTGCAAATGATGCTATGATAGGATTGACACAGCGTTGCAAGCGAGAGCGAGTTCGCAGCGGTTCCGTTAAAGACGAAAAATACTTCACAAGGCGTGTTGAAAACTTCACGAATCAAATCCGCCGCTTGCTCGGTATAGAAATCATCGCCATAGCCTCGTGCGTGACCCCGATTGGCTTCCGACAATGATTGCCAGGCTTCTGGACAAATCCCGGCGTAATTGTCACTTGCAAAGTGACGTCGTTCCGTAGGCGTATCATTCATCTTCGGAAATACACTGGCGAAATCCGACATTTTCAGCAATAGTGTTTCCCATCAACAAAACCGATCGACCACAATATTTTTTGGTGTCATGAAAGTGCTTAGCCAACACGCTGAGTCCGTTTTTTCAGAGAAACAAAAACAATCGTTGCTCACCCTTCTCAACGATGAGGATCCTGCGGTCTATCTGGCGGTTCGGGAGAGAATCCTCTCCTTCGGTGAGGAAGCCTTGACTTGGATCCGTCCACACACACTGAGCAGAGATCCAATCCTGCGTCGACGAGCCTTGGAAATTGTTCGTTTTTTTGAACAAATGGCTGCCGACACTGAGTTTTTGCAGTTTTGTCTTACGACTGGGGAGAATTTAGATTTAGAGTACGGCGCGTTTCTCCTCGCTCGTACCGAGTTTCCAGAAATTAATGTCGCAGCCTACCAAGCCTTGTTGGATAGCTACGCATCTGACATCAGGGAGACCCTTCTTCATCAGGCGCAGCCGGAAGCAATCATTGCGACAATGAATGAATTTGTTTTCACCAAACAGGAATTCTGCGGCAATGAATCTAACTACTACGATCCAGAAAACAGCTATCTCAACAGGGTGATGGATCGCAAAAAAGGTAATCCGATCAACCTGTGTTTGCTCTATTTACTGCTCGCTCGACGGTTAAATTTGCCCATGACTGGTATCGGACTCCCCGGTCATTTTATTTGCCGATTTCAGGACGCTTCCGAAGCCTTTTACATTGATGTCTTTAACCAAGGGAGAATTCTAACCAAAACAGATTGCATCCATTACCTGATCCAGACCCCGAGCGGTTACCGCAGAGATTTCCTCGCACCCATGGCGTCCCGTCGGATCCTGATGCGGATCTGCGCGAATCTACATCTGATTTACATTCGGATGCATGCAGCGGAGGAGTCAAAACGGCTTCACTCTTACGTCGTTGCCTTGAGCAGGTAACTCACTTGGAGGGTTCTGCTGGCGTCGGTAGCGAAACCTTTTGAATTGTGAACGAATCTCTGACTTGCCCTTTGCCGTTCAAAAATGTCCCCATCAGTCGTTGGGCTTGCGTATCGATTATAAACGATCCCATTTCTGCGATGGAGACGACATTCGCTGGGTGGGGAAATTTTCCAGTCCCGGCGCGACCCGCGCTTCCGCTCACCACATACACCGTTCCTGAATGGGCTTGTCGGCCTCGTTTGAGATAAGGATCGACTCTTCCATCGCCGCCTTGCACTACATTTCGAGTCGCAGAAAAGCTAGCGGAGTTCCCATAATGCGAATCCACCAAACTCGTCCGCTCATAAACGTGAGAGTGGCCAGTCAAAACCAAATCGGCACCTCCCGCTTCTAAAATGGGTAGAATATTCTCCCTCATTTCTACCATGCATCCTTCACTGTCCTTCGGGTTATCGGAATCATGCGTCCCTTTAGTGTAGGGCGGATGGTGAAAATAGCTGACAACCCAAGTCTGCTTTGTGGTAGCCAGATCTCGCCTCAGCCATTCAGCCATTAACCCATGCGGTGAACGGTCAGAATCATCAGAGTCCAAACAAATAAAATGCATATTGGCATAGTCAAAAGAGTAGTAAGCCTCCGTCCCTGACATCACCCCTCCGCATTGACCCAACGTGGGTAACGTGAATGCGTCGAAGTATACGCCAGATTGCGTGCCGGAATTCGCGTGGCGAGCATCATGGTTTCCCAAGCTTGGCCACAGGGGCACGTTTCGCAAGGTATCCGGATAAATATTAAAAATTCCCGCCTGATAATTGGCATCGGTTCCGTTGGGATATGCGTTATCCCCCAGCAAGAGGATCAGATCAGGCAAGCGAGGGGCGGTGTAAGCAAGAAACGCATCGCGCACCATCAGTTGTTGAGTGTTATACGTGCCAGCATCCCCAAGGATCCAAACTCGGGTCGATTTCGCATTACCCAGTAATGGGGGAGTGACAAAAAAATGTTTAGAATCCCCGCCCAAAAGCACTTGATTGGTTGCGATTACGATCGAGTAAAAATATTTCGTGTCGGGTAATAACTTTTCCAATAGCACGATGTGTTCTGTCAGTTTTCCAGAACTTGTCGCGGACTTGTTAAGTGCGGTGGTTGTCAAACCATACCGCACCAAGCTAAGACTGGCTTCATCAGTTCGCCAGCGGATCACGATTTGGGTCGGGCTGGCACTTTGCAGGTAGGGCAGTCGAGTGATCGCAGGTGCCGCAGTCGCGGTGTTCAGCACGAGACACGCTAATAGTGATGCGAGGAGGATCCTTAAATTCATGTTGATAGAACAAGAGGTTTTGAGGACGAACAGTTTATTTTCCGGCACTCCATCCGCCATCGATGATGAAGGAGGTGCCAGTCACAAATGCGGATTCATCGCTGGCTAGATACAGGGCAGCGGCGGCGATCTCTGTCGGGTTGCCCATGCGTCCTAATGCTTGGGTGGACGCCATTTCCTCACGAGCTTTTAGGGGATCTGGGTATTCTGCGAGTCGGGCTGAGACGAACGGAGTTTCCACTCGTCCGGGGCAGATACAGTTCACACGGATACCAGCCAAAGCATGATCCAACGCTAAGGACTTCGTCATTCCGACAACAGCAAACTTCGTTGTGCAGTAAGCCAAGCGATCGCGAATACCCACGATACCTCCAATCGAGGCGAGATTGATAATGTTGCCGCTTCGACGAGTGAGCATATTCGGCAGCACGGCTTTGATCAGATTAAAAATGCCTCGAACATTGACAGCGTAAAGCCGATCCATGTCAGTTCCGGAAGTCTCCAACATCGTTCCCACATGCCCAATTCCAGCGTTGTTGACGAGAATGTCGATCCGCCCCCAACGACGCACAACTGTTTCCGCGACGACTGCACAAGCTTGTTCATCGACCACATCAAGAGGAAGGCTTTCGACCCTACCTCCCAATTGCCGCAACGATTCAGCAACCGCCTCAGCTTTGGCGGCTTCTCGATCTAGAATGATGACGGTCGCTCCAGCCTTGCTAAAAGTATCGGCAATCGCCAAACCGATGCCCGAAGCACCACCGGTTACCAAAGTAATCCGCTCATTCAATTTGAACACGGGCTTAAAATTGGACGACGGTCCTTTTTTTCGCAAGTGTTGATCCGCTAAATAGTAGAAAATTTTGGCATGCTGGGGGTCGAACTCTACAAACTCGTTTCACGAGTCGGTAATTTCTCTTGATCCAAATCATTTCTCACACCAGCATTTAGAGATGACCTACCTATTCTTTCACCTTCGGCTATTGCTCGCGTTCATGTTTTTATTGTGTGCCGATTTGTTGTCGGCGAGTCCGGTCTCGGGTGTTTCTGTCGCGAGTTTTGTCTGTGATGTGACTCCCCCAATTGGCCACCCCCTCTGCGGCGGGTGGATCAAGCAACTGATCGCAGTGGACGATCCTTTGTTAGCTAAAGGCATCGTTATCAATGATGGGAAAAAACGTTATGTTCTCTGCTCGGTCGATTGGTGCCTGCTTCAAACCGGTGGCTTCGATCAATTCCGTCAAGCGATCGCCAGTGCTGCCCAAGTGCCTGTGACTCATGTATCGGTGCATACGATTCATCAGCACAATGCGCCGATTGCCGATTCCCGCGCTCAACAGTTGCTCGACCAAACCTCCGCAGCCCCGCTCCATTTGGATCTTCAATTCATGAAGGCGGTGACAGAACGATTGGCAGCTTCTGTGCGTGATGCTTGCGCAAACCCGCAACCCTTCACCCATGTCGGTTACGGCAAAGCCAAGGTGGAAAAATTTGCTTCCAACCGGCGTGTGAGGTTGCCCGATGGACAAATCCATGTGCGTTACAGCTCAACTCAAGATCCGGTATTGCAGTCGGCGGCGGAAGGTTTAATCGATCCATGGCTGCGATCCGTCACTCTTTTTGATCACGACAAAGCACTCGTCAGGCTGCATTTTTACGCCACTCATCCCCAAAGCTACTATGGGGACGGTCGTGCGACTTCCGATACGGTAGGACTCGCCCGTGAACGGTTCGAGCGCGAGGAGGGTGTGCCCCAAATCTATTTTACCGGATGTGGCGGCAACATCACGGCCGGCAAATACAACGATGGAAGCCCACGTGCACGAGTTGAACTCACCGACAAAATCTTCAATGCACTTCGATCCTCCACAAAAGCGACGCAAAGAATCCCTCTGCAACAGGTGACTTGGAAAAATACGGGAGTAAAGTTCGAAATACCTACTGAGCCTAAATGGTCATTCGGGAACGCTCAGAGAACGATCGCGAACACCACCAACTCTAGCCAGACTAGGCTCCTCGCAGCCTTGGATTTAGCATGGCTCCACCGTCTGAAAGAGAATCCTAAAGTAGACCTAGCCTGTCTGTCATTCGGTCCGGTAAAGATACTTATGTTGCCCGGAGAGTCGTTTGTTGAATATCAACTTTACGCCCAGAATATTCGTCCGGATGACTTTGTAGCCGTTGCTGCTTATGGGGAGGGTGGGACAGGTTACATTTGTATGGATGCGGCGCTTAGTGAAGGTGGTTATGAGCCCACCATGTCGCGGGTCGGTGCGCCTAGCGAATTTCGATTGAAGGATGGCATCGCCAGTTTGCTCGGCTCGGGGAAGGGAAGCTCCGCACCTCCGTTCTACGCTGATAAACTTCGATTGCTCACTTGGCGTGATCAAAAAGGCTTTGAACATCCAGTGACCACTCCCCAAGAATGGAAGAAACGGCGTGAAAATATTCCCGTCAGCATGCAACAGGTGATGGGAGATTTACCCAAATCCACACGCAAAGTACCGTTGGAAATGCAGGTAATCGAGGAAGTCACTCTCCCCAGCTACCGCCGTCAAAAAATCTCCTTTGCGACGGAAGCGAACGATCGTATCTCCGCCTATTTACTCATCCCTCATCGGATTACAAACACAGCGGCGGCGATGCTCTGCCTGCATCAGACGACGCCCCTAGGTAAAGCGGAACCGGTTGGTCTCGGAGGAAATACTAATTTGCATTATGCTCATGAACTCGCGGAGAAGGGTTATATCACACTCGTGCCCGATTACCCTCAGTATGGGGATTACACCTTCGACGCCTATGCACACGGTTACGCCAGCACCACGATGAAAGGAATCTGGAATCACCGCCGCGCGGTTGATCTCCTTATCTCCATGCGCCAAGTCGATAAGGATCGCATCGGAGTGATCGGGCATTCGTTAGGTGGTCACAACGCCCTGTTTGTTGCCGCCTTTGACCCACGAATCAAAACCGTCATCACGAGCTGCGGATTCAACTCGTTTTTCAGATATCGGAATGGCGATCTCCAAGGCTGGAGCCATTCTGGCTATATGCCACGAATCCGTTCGGTTTACGGGCTGGATCCGAAGGCCATGCCATTCGATTTCAGCGAGGTTTTAGCGGCACTCGCTCCTCGTCGCGTGTTCATATCCGCGCCCATGCATGACGACAATTTTGATGTCGCTGGCGTCAAAGACTGCGTTGCTGCGGCCGCGCCGGTTTATCAATTATTCAATCGTTCTGAAAATTTGACGGTTCTATACCCCGAATGCGCTCATGATTTTCCGGCTGAAACCCGCAAGGCAGCCTACGACTGGTTAGCAAGTGCCTGGTAGGTTCTGACAAAATGGCGGTTGCACCACCCACATACCCTTGTAGATTGTGTGAATGCTGACTGCATCACATAAACCAATCAAAAGGCGGTTGCGTTGGAAATCACTTTGCTTTTTAACGCTCGCCGCATTTTGTTACTGGCTTTACATCTGGTTTTTTTGGGACACGCAACGGCAAGATAAAATTCTCCGCACGGGTCTATTGATCATCATTTTTGCGACCGTGTCCTTCCTGTGGTTGATGTTGATTTCAGGGCTGCCTTGGAAACGTCGGTTTCAAACAGCGGGAGTCTGCCTGCTTGGCATCGCTAGTTTTGCCGGGATCTTCCGAATTTCTGAAGTGACCGGTGACTTGGTGCCGATTCTCGAACCTCGCTGGCGACATGTGGCAGTTTCCTCGACTCCTGCAGCCGCTGCCCCGATCGTTCCATCGACACCTGTCACGAACACTTTTTGGTTTCCTCAATACCTCGGGCCAAACCGTGATGGCGTGCTTCCGGATACCGTGGTGAAATCCGACTGGACGACCCATCCACCTCAGCAAGTGTGGAGACACCCCGTAGGCGCTGCGTGGTCAGGCTTTGCGGTGTCGGGCGTTCGCGCCGTTACCATGGAACAACGCGGCGATGACGAAGCAATTACCTGTTATGATGTGATGACAGGTCTTCCACTTTGGGAACACCGATATGCGGCCCGGTACGCCACGACCATTGGAGGCGAGGGCCCTCGCGTTACCCCCACACTTTCTCGTGATCGTGTTTACACAATGGGCGGCAGCGGAGTCACCTCATGCGTCAATCTCGCCGATGGTAAGCCAGTTTGGTCCCGAAATCTCTACGCAGAAAACCAATTAACTGTGGGGGACTGGGGTGTCGTTAGTGCCCCTTTATTAGTGGGAAATCGGGTGATCGTCAGCATTGGAGCCGGAGCGGGTAAGTCACTTTTTGCCCTCGATGCGCTTACAGGATCGACAATTTGGAGCGGTGGCGATGATGGTGCGAGCTACAGTTCTCCAACGCTCCTGAACATTGCACGCCAGCCCCAGATCCTAATTTTTAACAATCCCGGCGTCGCTGCTCATGATCCCGTGGATGGTAAAGTGCTCTGGAGTTATCCTTGGAAATCTCGGTATCCAAAAATCACTCTACCCCTCCTCGTCCACACGAATCAGGTGCTATTAACCTCCGGATACGGTGCTGGGTCGGAGTTAATCGAGATCACACAAACAAACGCGCAATTCCTACCGAAGCTGATTTGGAAATCTATTCGGCTCAAATCAAAGTTCGGAAACATCATTACTTGGCAGGGTTTTATCTACGGTCTCGATGATGGAATTCTCACCTGTATCAATCCTGAGAATGGCCAATCTCAATGGAAGGATGGTCGTTATGGCCACGCGCAAATGTTGCTGGTCAATGACCTGCTTCTCTTGACAACCGAGACCGGCGAACTGGCTTTGGTAGAACCCAATCCTGTCGCACTCAAGGAACTCGCTCGAATGAAAGTGCTCGATGACAAAACTTGGAATCCACCCGCCGTCGCAGGGCCTTATGTCATTCTGCGGAATCATCGCGAGGCCATTTGCTACAAATTGCCTCTTCGCACATGAACCTGAACTACACTCCAAACCAGCCTCAACGGCGTGATTTCCGCATTGGCGTGATTGGTAGCGGTTTCATTGTCAATGATTGCCATTTGGTCGCCTATCGAAAAGCTGGTTTCAACCCAGTGGCCATCGCCTCGCGTACTCAATCTCGAGCGGAGGAAGTCGCAAACAAACATCAAATTCCCCATGTTTACCCCTCCACCGAGGCGCTCCTAGACGATCCTCAGATCGAGGTTTTGGATGTGGCTGTTCCACCCGATGCGCAGGCTGGTGTGATCTTGGCGGCGTGCGAACGCGGCACTCTCAAGGGCATTCTGGCCCAAAAACCGCTGGGAATTAACTATGCCCAAGCGGTGACCCTCGTCAACGCCTGCGAAAAAGCGGGCATCGTTCTTGCGGTCAACCAGAACATGCGTTTCGATCCCTCGGTTTGGGCGGCGAAAAAACTCCTGGAATCAGGTGCCCTCGGGGAACCAGTGATCGCGACCATCGATATGCGAGCTATTCCGCATTGGATGCCCTGGCAATCTCAGCTCGGGTGGGTAACTCTGCGTATCATGTCCATCCACCATCTGGACACCTTTCGCCATTGGTTCGGTAATCCAGAACGAATCTTTTGCAGTGTTCGCACGGATCCTCGTACCCCATTCCCACACCAAGACGGTATCTGCGCCTATATCCTCGAATACGCGAATGGATTTCGCGCGATGAGCATTGATGACACTTGGACCGGCCCTGCCAAGGAAGGTTGTCCGGCGGACATTCGGATCAACTGGAGAATCGAAGGCACCGAAGGGCTTGCGATGGGCGATCTAGGTTGGTGCAAAAACCCTTACACGTCGCTTTCTACATTGCGTTGGTCAAAACGAGGAGAGTCTAGTTTTAATGAACCTCGTTGGCCCGAAAGCTGGTTTCCGGACGCGTTTGCTGGCACGATGGGTGATCTTCTGATCGCCTTAGAAAAGGGCACGCCACCCACACTCAGCGGTCGAGATAATTTGGAGACGATGGCACTCGTCGAAGCAGCCTACAAAAGCGTCGCTGAAAAACGGTCGATCTCAATTTCTGAAATCAAGGCGTGAGCCGTGATTTCGATCCGCCAACAGTCCCCATAATCTCAGAGGTGCCTTTGCCACCATTGACCAGATACAAAACGGCCATCCGCACCGCAAGCCCGTTTGTGACCTGCTCTAAAATCACTGATTGGTTCGAGTCAGCAATCTCGCTATCTATTTCAACCCCTCGATTGATTGGCCCAGGATGCATGATCAACACACCGGGTTGGGTCATCCCTAATCGAGCTTTGGTTAATCCGAACAGACTCGTGTACTCGCCAATGCTCGGGAACATCGTTTGCCGTTGTCGTTCGTGCTGGATCCGCAACAAATTGATGACGTCGGCGTTTTCGATGGCCTCCTGAATATCGTAGGTCACCTTACATCCCATTTGCTCAAAAACCCGAGGCACCAAAGTGGAGGGCCCGCAAAGCGTCACATTTGCGCCCAGTTTGAGCAGTGCCCAAATATTGGAACGAGCAACGCGGCTGTAGAGAATGTCGCCTAGGATCGTTACGTTTAACCCAGCAACGCGGCCTTTTTTATCGCGAATGGTATAAACATCAAGCAGTCCTTGGGTTGGATGTTCATGCGCTCCATCACCTGCGTTGACGACACTCGCGTTCAAAAACTGAGACAGAAAATGAGGAGCGCCTGCTGCCCCGTGGCGAAGGATGATAATATCCGCATTCAGCGCTTCAAGATTGCGGGCCGTATCCCTCAGCGTTTCACCTTTCTTGAGCGATGAAGCTTCTGCCGTAAAATTAATGACATCAGCGGTCAGGCGTTGCGCGGCGAGTTCGAAAGAAATGCGCGTCCTTGTAGAAGGTTCGACAAATAAATTGATCACCGTCTTGCCGCGCAGAGCTGGAACTTTCTTGATCGCACGGGCTCCTACAGCTTTGAAAGCCGCAGCCGTATCCAAAACGGTGCTGATTTCATCGGCACTCATCGACTGAATATCGAGAAGGTGTTTACGATTCCAACTCACAACGATGTCAGATGCACGGAGTCCTCACCGGCGTGTTCGGCCAGACGGACATCCACTCTCTCTTTATGGCTGGTAGGAACGGTTTTGCCAATATAATCCGCTATGATCGGAAGCTCACGTTGCTCGCGATCCACCAAAACAGCGAGTTGAATCGCCCTCGGCCGACCAAAATCATTGAGAGCATCCATCGCCGCTCGGGTTGTCCGTCCGCTATAAAACACATCATCTACCAAAACCACCGTCTTCCCCGTGATATCGCAAGGCAGAGTGGTGGGATGCATCTCAGGCGTCAGATGCACACCGAGATCATCGCGGTGCATTGTCACATCGAGCGAACCTACAGGCACGGGGTGACCCCAGATTTCCACTAAAAAACCAGCCAAACGTTCCGCTAGGTGTACGCCGCCTTTTTGAATTCCAACCAAGATTACTTCGGAGCTTTGTTCATTACGCTCCGCCACCTCGTGGGCGATCCGAACCATTGCTCGATGAATCTCGCTGTCGTTCAGAATCAATTTGGAGGAAGGCATGAGAATGCTAGAAGCTTTTAAGGATGTTGTTTCGCCAGATATCGAAGGAACCGCTTGAATTAGTGATTCGCTTTGCGAGCCTCGCGCCATTGCGTCCGATGTTTGACAATCCAATCTGTCAATGCTTGCTCGAAACCGATATCACGACCGGATTTCTCAGACTCAATCCATTTATGCCGAAGTATCTCCTCGCGCTCAGCAAGGTACTCGCGGTAAAGGGAAGAATTCTTGACTAGTTCATTACCGCTCTGGTGTTCGGAGACCATAAACAAAAATGTTCAGTTTCTACTCCGTTGACATAGCATCAAATAATCGCCGCCGGCAACCTTTTTTCTTCAGCAATTCTTATTGTGACGGATTGTTGAATGGAGTGGAGTGGGCGGCGTGTTTGCGTTCGGACAAGCCGGTCTTAGCTTTTTCGCGCGGCGTAGCGACCAACTTCCTGGTCCCGCATCATGAAATTCATGAACCGCTCCCAATCTTCGAAAAACTAGTAAGCAGTCACCGCCTCAAGGTGCTGGAAAAACTTCTGGCGCGCTCCGACCGCGGCGCTAACCATCTAGTAGCTCGGATCGGTCACTTGAACGAGGGACATTGGATAAAGAAGACAGCGAAAGCGATCAGCGCAATGCCAGGATATAAACCTAAAAATGGAGATGATTTTGCTGCAATTGTTGACTTGGCGGTTGCTTTCGGTCTGATTCCGGATTATTTTTTTTGAACAACCCTTTTAGCCTATGTATTTCGGTGTTGATTATCATCCTGAACACTGGGTCTTTCCACTCGCAGGAACTCGTGATGAACCTGAGTCGCGTTGGAAGAAAGACGCCGAATTGATGGTTGGCGCAGGTCTGAATGTCGTTCGGATGGGTGAATTTTCTTGGGGCTTGGTTGAACCCGAGGAAGGAAAGTTTGATTTTGCCTGGCTCCGACGGGCAATGGATGTGATGCAGCAGTTTGGGATCAAGGTTGTCCTTGGGACGCCAACTGCGGCCCCTCCATTGTGGTTGGCTAAGAATCACCCCGAGATCTTGCCGATAGATGAGTGCGGACTTCGGTTTCACGAGGGCACTCGCCATGCGTATTGTCGTAATAGTGATATTTACTGGGATTATACCGGCAAAATTATCCGCGCGCAGGCTGCAGCACTTGGGGATCATCCGCAACTGATTGCGTGGCAGTTGGACAACGGCATCGGTGGGCATCGTACGGAATTCTCCTTTAACCCTGAGACTCGGCGCGACTGGCATGCTTGGTTGCAGGCTAAATACGAAACGATCGATCGAATGAACGATGCGATGGGGAGCCGGTTTTGGAGCCAAGTGGTAACGGATTGGGATCACGTTCCCATGCCGATGAACGCACCGACGGTGCATAATCCCGCACTGGTGCTGGATTGGATGAGGTTTTCGAGCGATACTTGCGTCGCTTACATTCGGTGCCAAGCAGCAATTTTACGCGAACTGACACCAAGCATTCCTGTTACGACGAACCTTCGAGCACTAACCCGACATTTTGATCATTTTGATATGGCTGATGTGTTGGATTTTGTTTCGGTGGACAGTAACGCTACGATCAAATCCCGATGCGCTGAAAATGCGTGCGAAATCGATATGTTGCGTTCGCTCAAGAAACAGAACATCACCACGCCTGATGGTGACGCTGGGTTTTGGGTGATTGAGCAAAAGGCTGGGCACGTGAACTGGCAGGAGGTCAATTCATTGGTGCGCCCCGGAGTGGTTCGATTGTTTACTTATCAATCAATTTCACGCGGAGCGAGTGGGATTCTTTATTTCCTTTGGCGTCAACCTCGCATTGGTTCAGAGCAGTTTTATGGTGGAGTGTTAACACACGACGGTCGCGGTGATAATCGAGCGTTTCAAGAGATTAAACAAATCGGCGAGGAAATGAAACTTCTCGCGCCGGCGATTCAGGGCACTCGTGTCTCCGCCGAAACATGTATTTTGTACAGTCACGAAAATGCTTGGAGCCTCAAACTTCCCCGCCAACCCAACAAACATTTCGTGTATCGCGAACACCTGCAGATGTTCCACAGCGCGTTGCATGATCGCAATATCCCCGTCGATTTTGCCCGACCTACCGAGGATCTTTCAAAATACAAAATCGTGTTCGCTCCTTCGCTGCACATGCTAGCGTCGGGTGAGGCGGATCTTCTCAAATTGTATGTGCAAAATGGAGGCACGCTCGTTGCTACTTGCAACACAGGACTGGTGGATGAGCACCATATTGTTCCTGATACTGGTTTTCCGAATAACCTCACGGATCTGTTTGGTATGGAGGTTCGAGAATTTGATCCACTCCCAGTTGGTGAGGAAAACCATCTCACTTTTAAAGGTAATTTCCCCACGAGCCACCTGCACCCTGCTAAAACATGGTGCGATCTGATCGAGCCCAAAGAATGTGAAGTATTGGCGACCTACGCCAAAGACTTTTACGCCGGGCGACCCGCGATCACGATGAACACCTACGGTTTGGGCCGTGCCATTTACATTGGCACGATGAGTCACCAATATTTTTATTACGATCTGGTGGCTTGGTTACGGCAGATTTGCGGCGTGGTTCCACTGCTCAAGGTTCCTGACTCGATTGAGGTAAGCTTGCGCGAGCGCGACGGCACGAAAATATATTTTCTTCTCAATCATCAGAATTCTTCGGTTCGACTGATGTTTTACAAACCCATGCACGATTTTCTCACAGGTCAGACTATTTCAGGGAATTATGATCTTCCTCCCCATGGAGTGCTCGTTCTGGATGAGCGTGCGGCCTTGAAAACTGATGCTCAACCACCCCCGCAAAACGAGAAGGTGGAATCAGTGGAAGCACTCGGAGATCTTGAAAACGTTCCATAACTTCCTCGAAGAATCTCACAATCGAGGTTGCGCCGGTGTCGAACTGTGGCAATGTAATCCCTAGTTGAGCCGTTGCTTTATGACTAAACCGAAAATCATTGCTTATTTGAAACCCTCCTGTGGATGGAGCATGGGTGTCCGCGCTATCATGCGGAAATATGATCTCCCCTTCGAAGACCGTGACATTATCAATGACGCCAATCAGCGGCAGGAAATGATTGTGAAGAGCGGTCAAATGCTCAGTCCTTGCGTTGAAATTGCGGGTGTGATGCTCCCTGATATCAGTGGAGATGAAGTCGAAGCCTACCTCCTCAGCAACAGCCTCGTCCAACCGAACGCTGCGACCCCAGACGCTCCCACCAATGCTCCTTGCGCTTCCCACGCTGCGGAACCCGCTTGGATGCCGTTCAACCGCTAATTCGAATTCAGGGGCTGACGACTAATCGCTCTTCAGCCTGTTGCTTGGCCATCAGAACGCCCTGTTCTTTGTAGGGTTTGAGCATAAAATGCGTCCCGGTCGAGATCACGCCTTGGATGGTTGCCAGTTTTTCTGAAACGAAACTGGCAACCTCGCGCAGTGTGTTACCTTCAACAAAAACCAACAGATCATAGCCACCTGACATCAGGTAGCACGAACTGACCTCCGAGTATTTGGCAATTCGTTCGGCAAGACGGTTGAACCCACCCTCACGCTCCGGAGTGATTTTAACCTCGATAACGGCTCGAACTCGTTCCACGCCGAGCTTCTCTTCATTCACCACCGTTCGGTATCCTAAAATGACGCCGTCACGTTCATAGTTTTGGATCTGAGTAGCGACCTCACTCTCGGGGCGGTTTAACATCACAGCCAATTCACTAGGTTTGAGTGAGGCATTCTCTCGCAACAATTTCAGAAGTGTGTCCATATTTTCGACAGTTCGTTCGGCTATAACCTGACTCATAGTGTTCAGAATCCTGATGTCTGTCGAGGGTCGATCAAGGGGCAGGGAATAGCTCCCTCGATCGCATTGGTTAGTTAATACGGATGATTTCAGTGGGGCTATAAGCCGAATTCTGTCTGCACGGTTGCCCGCGGAGAGAATCATTTATCTGAGCAACCCATACCCGAAGCCTGTTCCACACGAGGTGGAACGCGGAACGAGCCGTTCCTCGGATTCCTATTTGGTCTTGCACCGGACGGGGTTTTCCGTGCCCCCTTGATTGCTCTTGGAGCGGTGGGCTCTTACCCCACCTTTTCACCCTTACCTCCCATCCTTGCGAATGGAAGGCGGTATTTTCTCTGTGGCACTTTCCGTCGTGCGGCTTCGCAGCCAACACTCCCGAGTGTATCCAGACTTAGTATCTGGTTACGCGGCGTCCTGCCCTGTGGTGTTCGGACTTTCCTCCCTCAGCTTGCGCCGAGAGCGATTCTCCACCCCGCTGAAATCGTGGTTAGATTAGGCCGTAACCTCGCTCACAGCAAGCTATGTCTGGTGAAGATTAGGTTGTCCCGCTTCATGCCAACACTTCCTTCACTACCTCTCCATGCACGTCTGTCAGGCGACGATCGATACCGTTTTGTCGCATGGTGAGTTTTTCGTGATCGATGCCGAGAAGGTGCAGGATCGTTGCGTGAAAATCGTGACACGATGTTTTTTTCTCCACCGCCTGATAGCCCCAATCATCACTGTGCCCGTGAGCAACCCCCGCTTTGATACCGGCACCCCACAGCCACGTGACAAAACTTCCCCCGTTGTGATCTCTCCCCACACCATTTTGGGCAAAGGGCGTGCGTCCAAATTCAGTGGTCCAAATCACGAGTGTATCCTTATCGAGTCCGCGAGATTTTAGATCTCGCAGCAACGCAGCAATGGGTTGATCGACGCTCGCAGCCATGGGTGGAAGCTCGTTAAGTATATTGGCGTGGTTATCCCAATTGCCTGTCGCCCCTTGGGGACCGCTCCAAACCTGAACAAATCGCACTCCACGCTCGACCAATCGAGTGGCTAACAGACACCGGCGGCCAAAATCCTCCGTGGTCTTATTCTCAAGTCCATAACTTTTTCGGACCGATTCTGGTTCACGCATGACATCGAAAGCTTCAGGTGCGGAGAGTTGCATTTTTGCGGCTAGTTCGTAACTCGCAATACGAGCCTCGAGTCTTGAATCCCCCCGGTGTTGTTCAGCATGAGTTCGATTTATTTTGCGAAGCAACGCCAAGCCTGCGGTATCGCCTTCACGTTTAGCGAACGCAAATCTGTCGTTTGCAAATAAATCTGGCACGGGCCGAGGGCTCGCCGCGTTGATTACGGTGCCTTGATGCACTGCGGGTAAAAAACCTGATGTAAAACAGCCGCGTTGGTTGTAGGGCAAACCCTTCGTATCGGGAAGAACTACAAAGGTCGGTAAGTTGTCCGTCAGGTTGCCGAGCGCATAAGATATCCAAGCCCCCATGCAGGGAAATCCGGGCAGCAGGAAACCACTATTCATCATGTAGGTGCCGGGGCCGTGTACATTAGTCTTCGTGGTCATCGCCATGAGGAACGCCATTTCGTCCACGTGCTTTGCTTGTTCCGGAAACACGGTGCTCACCCAACGTCCAGATTGTCCATGCTGAGCAAACGCGAACGGGCTTTTCATGATCGCGCCGACCGGCCCTGTAAACCCCTCCGGTTTCTCCTTAGGGCCGAGCATTTGGCCATGCAACTTTTCCAACTGGGGTTTGTAATCAAAAATATCCATCGGGCTAGCACCGCCCGTCATGAAAAGTTGGATGATTCGTTTTACCTTCGCTGGATGGTGCGGGGTCACCACAGCACTGGTATCGCGCAGGAACAATTGAGCCAACGCGATACTCCCAAATCCACCACCGATGGTGTCGAGAAACTGCCGCCTTGAGTGATGAGAAGCTAGGCTATTCATGGCTATCGCAAACAGATTAAAAGACGGCTCAAAAAATCGAATGATCCCAAGGGAATTAAGCGAGTTGAAGAGTGTGGGTTCATTCTACAAAAAGGAACTCATTACTATTGAGCAACAGTCGACATGCCGCAGCCAAACCTTGGTTCTTGGCAAATTTTACTAGGTCATTTTGCTCCTTGGCGGTCAGGTCTCGAAGCCAAGTGAGTTGTGCCGCGCGGTTCACTTGGGCTTCTAATGTTTTAGCCTCCTTTTGCGTGCGCTGCGCCAAACTAATACTGTGATGTAATACGAAGTCGTTATTGTACAGCGTCAGTGCTTGCAGGGAGGACGCAGAAAAACCTCGGCTCGGGGAGAGTAAACCTAGGTCTGGAAAATCGAGTGTTTCCATAAACGGATCGGCGATACCCCGCCACACGCAACGGTAGATACTGCGACGTCCAGCACCCGACTGCGACCAGTCGTAACTGGTGTAATCGAGTGCTGGGGTGAGTTGTGGTCCAGGCCCCTGTTTGAAGTGCTTCACGGCGGGGCCTCCCATTTTTAAGTCCAGTCCGCCCGAGACTGCCAGCGTCATATCGCGGTAGGCGTCCGCGTCTAGGCGGTGCCGGTTTTGTCGCCAAAGATAACGGTTTTCACTGTCGATCACGGCGGCACCATTTCGGTGCTGAGCGGATTGCTGATAGGTCGCGCTCGTCACAATCAACCGGTGCAGTTCTTTGAGCGAGCCTCTGGCATCATCACGAAACCACACCGCCAACCAGTCGATGAGTTCTGGATGAGAAGGAGTCCCTCCCATTAGACCAAAGTCGCTCGGTGTATCGCATAACCCGCGACCAAAATGATGATGCCAAACTCGATTCACGATGCTCCTCCACGTCAGCACGTTTTGAGGATCGGCTAACCAGTCTGCCAACGCCGCACGCCGACTACCTTCGTCCTTTGGATCCTTGAGCGCGAACCGTGCAGGCAAGTGGGTGAGGGCGGAGAGTGCCCCGGATTTTACAACAGCACGAGGTTTATCAAAGTCGCCACGATGCAAAAGATTCACAACCTTAGGTTCTGAAATGGTTTTGGATGGGCCAGGCGGGTTGCTATCCACAAGGTTCACCGTGGTCGCCGCTGCATAAACCACAGATTTCTCCGGAAGTTTATCCAAAGCCTGATTCGCTGTGATCCGCAGGACGTGGCCAGCAATAGTCATTTGGTGAGTCTGGCTTCGGTCGGCGACGGGAATGTTCAACGCTTTCTCAACATCCATCGGGTGTATGACGACATTGGCGGCATCCTCATCTGTGCCTGAAAGACTAAAAGCCCCGATGAGATGTCCTCCTCCATGGAGTTGTTTAAGGGTAACCACCAACGAAGTGTTCGGTTTGAGAACGAGTGGTTCCTGAAGTACAAACACGGCTTGATGGGATTGACCCACGGCTGGATAAATTCCCCAAGCAGTTTTGGTATCACCATCTAGGGCGCGTTCAATCCCCCAATCTGCTTGGTTAAAATCTGCTGAAGCACGCCGAATCTTTGCCACTTTGCCCTGACTTTCACCTGCCTCGAAGACGCGCAGTTCAATTTCTGACAAGTGAAAATTCCCGTTGTCGTTACGGCCTGGTCCTCGCATCGGGAGGGAGGCATGTGCGAGAACATCGAGCCGCAGTGCGGTCAGATTGGTCAACGCAACCCTTGCAGTAATCGTGTAAGTGTCCTTATCCGGTCGCTTCCCCTCGGCAAGAAATACGTCATTAGTCGTTCGCGCTAATATCGAACCGTCGGAGGCTAAGAATGTTACGACATCAAGCGGTTGCCACCGGACGGCCCGTCCCTGCTTCTTTAACCAGCCATCGACTAACGGAGTGTTTGCTGATGACAAAAGCACCGATGCGTCGGATTTATCGACTGCGGCCACTAAAGATTTCCATCGACGGAATTCACGAGCACTGACCGGATTCTCCATGTAATACAGGTCACCCTTCAGAATCCCCGCGAACACAGCTTGCAAGGCGTAGTAATCTTCCTGCGGAATCGGATCAAACTTGTGGTCGTGACACCGTGCACAATTCGCTGTTGTGCTGACAAAAGCTGACATCGTTTGCGTCACCATATCATCGCGATCCAAGTAATCGAAAGTGATCGGCCCCGTGCTATAGGTGCTCAGGTCGAAGGTTCCAGCTCCGAGATAACCGAGCGCGGGAATCAGTGTCGTTTCCTCTGGATAAAATACATCGACCGCGAGTTGCTCACGAATGAAACGCGGCCAAGGTGTATCCCTATTGAACGCTCCGATAACATAATCTCGGAAAGGCCATGCATGATCCCGCCCGATGTCATGCTCATACCCGTGAGAGTCAGCAAAATGGATCGTATCAAGCCAATGCCTTGCCCATCGTTCGCCATACCGAGGTGAATTCAACAATCTCGCCACCAGATTTTCGTAAGCTCTGGGATTTCTATCTTGAACGAAAGTCGTCACCTCCTCGGGAGTCGGAGTCAACCCCGTCAAATCATAGTAAATTCTTCGGATCAACGTACGGCGATCAGCAGTCGGCGATGAAGTCAGTCCGTGTTTGGTGAGTTGTGCTCCGATAAAAGCGTCGATGGGATGGGGTGCCAGTTGAGGGAGCGCGGGCCTGAGCAAGGGCTGTAATGACCAGTGAGGTTTAGACGTAGAATTTCCCCCAGCCAACGCGTCGGGCCATGCAGGCCCCGCATCGATCCATTCCCTTAGCAATCGAACTTCGACCTCAGTGAGCCGAGGAGATTTACTTCCTTTCGGAGGCATTACCATGTCCTCATCCACCCCACTGACGAAACGAATGAGTGGGCTAGATTTAGAATTGTGAGGAATAATTGCAGCCTGACCACTATCGCCACCTTTAAGAGCCACATCACGGACGTCCAAGCGATAGCCATTTTTCTGTTTCTCGGAGCCGTGGCAGCCGAAGCAACTGCGTTCTAAAATCGGTCGAATCTCCAGCGCAAAATCAGGAGCGGCACTCGAGAGGTGAGGAAATCCAAAAACCAACAAAACCACCAGAGTTTCCAAGCAAGACCTGACAAATCGAATGAAACAACAAAAGCACATGAATTGACCAAAGAAACTAAGCCTCGCTGGCACCGAAGTCAAAAAAAAGCCAACAAATGCTCGAGGAAATCTTGCACTTGCTTTTTTTGACTCCTTCGTTAATGTCTTATTTCCCGTTTCCGGCCAGAGTCTGGAAACCTTTTTTGTTGAGACTTTATGCCTATAGCCAATGATATCCGCAAAGGGATGGCGATCACTTACAACGGCGACATCTGCGTTGTGCTTGACACCCAGCATCGCACTCCCGGTAACCTCCGCGCCTTTGTTCAAGCCAGCATCCGTAGTATCAAGACGGGCAAATCTTCGGATGTCCGCTTCAGTTCCTCGGAGAAGATCGAGGTCATTCCCATGATGACTCGAAAAATGGAGTACAGTTACAAAGACGGCGAGGATTACGTTTTCTCCGACCCCGAGACTTTTGAGACGGTGACGATTTCCCCTGAAGTGGTCGGTGATGGGAAGAATTATCTCGTTGAGAATGGCCTTGTTACGATGGTTTTTGTGAATGACAAGGCAGTGTCCGTGGATCTTCCTGCCAGTGTGGTTCTTACGGTGACTGATGCGCCAGAAGGTATTCGAGGTGACTCGGCAAACAATGTGCAAAAGGCCGTCGTCATGGAAACCGGGATCACAATTCAGGCACCACTTTTTATCAAAACGGGCGAGAAGCTAAAGATTGATACCCGCACCGGAAAATACATGGAACGTGCTTAACTCATTCCCTTACGATTTATTTCAACGCTCGTTCCTCTCAAGGGCGGGCGTTTTTTATTTCTAACACTCCACAATCCCCTTCAGTGAACCCTTAATACTATGCCGCTCCCTGCCTCCTTCTGCCCAACTTTGGTTGGTTGTCTTTCTCAAGGCGCCGCCGGCAATCCCACCGTTGCCATGTTGGAAGCGGCATTTCTACACCATGGGATTAACGCGCGTTACATCAATATGGAGGTGACTCCCGAGAATTTGGCTGATGCCGTTAAAGGGCTTCGTGCCTCGGGTTACCAAGGGTTTAATCTGAGCATGCCGCATAAGGTGGCGGTCATCCCGTTGCTGGACGGACTTGGAGAATCGGCGGCGGCTATCGGTGCTGTGAATTGTGTGGTTCGTCGTGGAGACCGATTCATCGGCGAGAATACGGACGGCAAAGGATTTTTGAGATCACTGTCTGATGTGGTCGATCCTAAGGGCAAAACTGTGGTGTTATTTGGTGCTGGGGGAGCTGCTCGTGCGGTTGCGGTCGAGTTGACTCTTGCAGGTGTTGGAAATCTGATTCTAGTCAACCGAACTCCGGAACGCGGTCGCCAACTGTTCAACACCATCGTTGGCAATCTCAACGGCAATGGGGAAATGTATCCTTGGGAAGGTGATTTTCAATTGCCGTCAGACGCCGATATTGTCATCAACGCGACATCCATTGGTCTTTACGACGTCGATGCCAGATTGCCATTAGCACTGGCCACGATCCAACCGCACCAGATTTTTGCTGATGTCGTTTTTAATCCGCCTTCGACGCGATTTCTTTGTGACGCTGCCGAGCGAGGATGTAAAACTATTGATGGACTCTCCATGTTGGTGAACCAAGGAGTCTTGGGGGTTCACTATTGGACCGGAGTTTGGCCCGAGGTTTCTGTCATGCATCAGGCTCTCAGTGCGGCGATGGGGTGTTGAGCCTCAGCAAGGGCTTTTAGCTGGGGACCTAATCCAATCGTCGTGTGAAGACCACGGTGGTGAAACCCGATTGCAGAAGTAGTTGTTTGAGCTGTATTTCGGCCCGGGTTCGGGCGTCCGCCAGAATTCCGTCCAACCGCGCGGCGCGGCGTAAATCTTCCACGGCTTTTTGGCGGATGTTTTGCTGCAAATCCTTATCAAACAAGCGTAGAAGCCCAGTGCTGTGTTCCAACACCTGGGTCTTGCGTTCGTCTAAATACACATCGGTAATTTGTTCCTGAGGCAATTTGATGTGGATCGTTCCTTCGTTGATTTGAATATCCAGTGGGGTCAGCTTGTTCAGGTCGATGCCCGCTTTGACGACACCGTTGGCGATCAGGATCACGCGATTTTCCCCATACCATTTTGCATCTTCAAAAACGATGACCTTTTCCAACACATACTTGATGGTCACCAATTCGGACAACGCCTGGACTTGCCGGATCACCGTGGACGTATTGAGGTAAGGACTCTTGGGGATTAAGCCTGTCAACCGTGCCAAACCTAGGCCCAGAAGCACTCCGCACACCAACAGGAGCACGGTGATGACTGCCAACATCCAGATCCTAACTTTCATCAATCCAACTTATCGAGGCCATCAACCAAGGAAAGCCCAATTCGTTACCTCGGACCGAGTAGTCCCATAGGATTCTAGAATTCTGTTTGTAGGATTGATTTAATCTCGGGATAAGTTTACGTATGAGGGATGCAAAACGACGCAGTTTACGGGCAATATCCAAACTTTCGCCCACGCCGACTTCGATCGACCCGCGCATTACGAGCCTTGATTGTAGAAACGGAGCTTTCCGCTCGTCACCTTATCTTGCCTCTCTTTGTGCGAGCGGGCAGCAAGTTGCGAGAACCTGTATTATCCATGCCCGGAGTTTGCCAGTTGTCACCCGATGAAGTGGTTCGCGAAGCCACGTTGGCGTATGAGGCAGGAGTTCCAGGCGTGATTCTTTTTGGAATTCCCGAGCGAAAAGACGCTAAAGCTTCTGGTGCTTACGCCCGCAATGGGATTGTCCAGCGGACGGTGCGTCTCTTAAAGGCGGAGCTTCCTGAGTTGCTGGTGATCACCGATGTCTGTTTGTGTGAATACATGAGTCACGGGCACTGTGGCGTTGTTGAACATGGGGCTGCTTCACCGCGAATTCTGAACGATCCGAGCTTAAAAATTCTTGCACGCGTTGCGGTGAGCCATGCTGAGGCGGGATCCGATTTAGTGGCACCGAGCGATATGATGGACG
>Ga0114966_10001087_pt1 | contig 25382 bp, 16 predicted proteins | sample M_130207_XF_Meta_FD_87029 | JGI IMG/M metagenome (GOLD analysis project Ga0114966, IMG submission 87029) | Freshwater microbial communities from Lake Montjoie, Canada to study carbon cycling - M_130207_XF_MetaG | ecosystem: Environmental > Aquatic > Freshwater > Lake | place: Lake Montjoie... | reverse complement strand
CCGTCGTGTCCATCACAAGCCTCCCTGCCCGCTGATGCCTCGCAACTCACAACACCGACTCGAATCGGAACAAAACACCCCCAATACTCCAACCCCAGTTTCAACACTTTAGCGCAGGCCAGGCCCACCCTACAGGTTTTACAGACCGGGCAAGTCGATAGCTCCGGTGGCATTGAAGTCTTGCGTGGCAATCCGGTTCGCATCCGGCAATCATCTCGCCACTGCTTGTGGCCGCGTTTCCCGCCAAGTCGCCCGCTCTTACGCACCGTGCGTCGCCTCATCTGTCATCAGAGCGCAGCGTGAAGAGACCAGAGAAAGTTACTCACCTTGAACCAGCCTACCGACTCGAACGAACCCAACTCGACATCACTCATCTCAACCGAAGTCATCGACCACGGCAGCCTGCCTGCGTGGGAGCGGGCCGATCTGCCCGAGCCGTTGCCGTTCGGGCTGGTCAATCTGTTCAAGACGATCGGGCCGGGCGCGATCCTACTGGCAGCGGCCATCGGTGGCGGTGAGTGGATCGTCGGGCCGCTGACAACGATCAAATATGGTCGCGGCATCTTGTGGGTCGCGACGTTGGGGATCGTGCTGCAAACGATCTTCAATCTCGAAGCGGCTCGATACACGATGTACACCGGCGAACCGATCATCACGGGCTTCATGCGGCTTCGCCCCGGATCGAAGTTCTGGGCGTGGTTCTACATTTTGATTGGCACCGCGCAACTGGCGACTCCCGCGCTGGCCGCCGGTTCGGCAGCGGTGTTGTTTGCCGCGTACTTCGGCCGGCTCCCCGAGAAGACAGACGCGACGATGCTCGGCGGAATCGCGGTGGCGGTGATTCTCTTCTCCGTTGGTCTGTTGATGTCGGGCAAGTCGATCGAGCGTGTCTTGGAACGGATGTCGTGGGCAATGATCGTGTTCATCTTCACGTTCCTGATCGTAGCCAATGTGCTGTTCGTCCCGGCGGCGGCTTGGTGGGAGACGACGGTCGGGTTCCTCGTCCCACAGGCGTTGCCCGACAACGTGGACCTGATCCTGTTGGCGGCGTTTGCAGCGACGGCCGGATCAGGGGGGCTCGGAAACCTCGCCATCTCCAATTGGTTTCGAGACAAAGGCTTTGGCATGGGAGCGTGCGTCGGCGGGATTAGTAATGTGTTGAGTGACAGTCACGAAACACTGAAGCCAGTCGGCGTGACGTTCCCCATCACCAAGGAAAACATGCGGCGTTGGAAGATTTGGTGGCGCTACGCGGTTCTCGATCAGACCGCGCTGTGGGGCTTCGGTTGCCTGATGGGAATGTACCTCAACGTGAATCTCGCGGTGGCCATCATCCCGGCGGGAGAAGTCGAGAAGTTGAGTGGTTACGCGGCCGGGACGTTTCAGGCCGAGTTCATGGCCAAGACGCTGTGGCACGGCTTTTGGATGTTGGCTCTGATGAACGGCTTTTGGATTCTGTTTTCGACGCACCTCGGCAACACCGACGTGTTGGTCCGCACGGTGAGCGACATCTGCTGGGCGGCGTTCCCCGGCGTGAGACGCATCCCAATTGCGAGGCTCTACGCGTTGCTGCTCGCGGGACTCACCGTCTGGGCCATGTTCTCCGTCCACCTCGGAAGTGTGCTCGATCTGTTCAAGGTTCTCGCCGTGATCGCCAATCCGATCATGGGGATCGCGGCCATCCAGATCCTGCGAGTCAACCTGCGGTTTCTTCCGCGAGAAGTCCGCCCGCCATTGTGGCGACAAGCGGGACTCGTTCTCGCCGCCATGCTCTACGGCGGGATGACACTCGCGCTGCTGTACGACAGCTACACGAAGTGGACGAAGTGAACGGAATGATGAAGAAGTCGAGGCGCGGAACCTGTCCCGTCCGTCGCATTACGCTTTGTTTTGAAACCCCACCCCGCTTGCCGGGGTGGTCTTCAGGTCTTTGCGCGACACCATAAGTAGGTCTTCATCGAGTAGTGCAAAAAACTGATTCCACCGGAACAAGCCCGGTGGGGTGAGTTTTAAAATAAGGCCTACGCGAGAATGTCGTGGACGACGTGTCCGAAGACATCGGTCAGGCGCATGTCGCGGCCGCCGAAGCGGAACGTCTGCTGAGTGTGGTTGACTCCCAGTAGATGCAGCATCGTGGCGTGGAGGTCGTGGATTTCGACCTTGTTCTCGACGGCGCGGTAGCCGAAGTCGTCGGTCGCGCCGTAGGTCGTTCCCCCCTTGATGCCCCCTCCCGCCAGCCAGATCGTGAAGCCGTAGGGATTGTGATCGCGGCCGTCACTTCCCTGTGCGAACGGCGTGCGTCCGAACTCGCCGCAGAAGACGATCAGCGTCTCGTCGAGCAAACCGCGTTGTTTGAGATCGCGGATCAGTGCGGCGATCGGCTTATCGACGGTGCGCGCGTTCTTGTCGTGACCGTCCTTTAAGTTGCCATGCTGGTCCCAGCGATCGCCGTTGCCGCCGGGACAGGTCAGCTCGATGAAGCGGACTCCCCGCTCGACCAGTCGTCGCGCGGTGAGACAAATGCGCCCATAGGTCCGCGTGTTGCCGAAGTCGTCGAACAGGCCGTACTGCTCCTGAGTCGCCTTGGTCTCGCTCGACAAGTCCATCAGTTCGGGAACGGCGGTCTGCATCCGCGCGGCCAGTTCGTAGTTGGCAATGGCCGATTCGAGGGCGTCCACCTTTCCAAGTTGTTCGAGCCGCTGCCGGTCGAGCCGCCGCATCAGACCGAGCTTCGAGTCCTGCAGCGCGCGGGTCTTCTCGCTCGGCTTGATGTTGGCGACGGGAGCCTCACCCGACGTGAAGACCGATCCCTGATAGGCCGCCGGGAGGAAGCCGCTGCCGAAACAATCCATCCCGCCGGGCGGGATCAATCCGCCGTTGAGCACCACGAACGCCGGCAGGTCATCGCACTCCGACCCGAGTCCGTAACTGACCCACGCCCCATGACTTGGCCGCCCCTGCTGGCCGTGGCCGGTGTGCAGGAAATAGTTCGCAAACGTGTGCTCCGAAAACGGCGAGACCATCGACCGCACGACGGCCATTTCATCGGCACACGTCCCGATGTGCGGAAACAAATCGCTGACCGGCAGCCCGCACTCGCCGTACTGCTTGAACGGCCAGAGTGACTTCAGCATCGCCCCGATATTGGCGAACTGAGTCGCCTCGACCTTGCCCAGGACTTCCTTCGCCCCCTTGCCGTGAAACTTGTCGAGCATTGGCTTCGGATCAAACGTGTCCACCTGCGACGGCCCGCCGTCCATGTAGAGAAAGAGGACGTGCTTGGCCTTCGCCGGGAAGTGAGTCCCGTGAATGGAAGGATTCGGGGTCGAAGTCGCCTCAGCCGCCGATGACATCGATGGTGCGATCATCGACGACAAGGCGACTGCCCCGAAACCGTGAGCGGCTTGCGACAACATCTCACGGCGAGACAAGGGCGGCTGCAAATAACGTTGGCAGGGAAACATGGCGGGGCTCTGGCGGGAAGTCATTTGGCGGTGAACGGCAACTGCGTTTGGGCGTCAGCCCTTCTTCTATATTTCTGAGCGGGGCGGCGTCAGCCCCCCGGTTCTTCGACGACGTTTCACCCACCGAATTTCAACGATTCCCAGAACCGGGGGGCTGACGCCGCCCCGCTCGGAAGGCGAAGAGGGCTGACGCCCGAGCGGTCACTCGACGTAGATGAACTCTTTCACATTGAACAGCACATGACACAGGTCGGTCCACGCTTCGCGCGGGGCGTTGTTCGGGTCGGACTTGGCGTCGGGGGGTGAGCCGGAATACGACGCCAGGAACGACCACGCTTCCAGCTTCTCGCGATCGGTCGGTCGGCGAGTGAACGCGGACAGGTACAACGACTCAATCCGCTGCTCGGCCGTCTGAGTCGAATCGGCCAGTGTGCGGTCGGCCCAGCGTTTGGCTTGTTCGATCACCAGCGGATCGTTCATCAGGATCAGCGCCTGAGCCGGGACGTTCGAGATCGTGCGGCGACCGACTGTTGAAAACGGCGACGGCGTGTCGAAGGCCAGCATCATCGGCGAGAGGAAGTTGCGGCGGACCGAGATGTAGATCGAGCGGCGTCCGTCTCCATCGACCGGTCCGCTGTTCCCCGGTCGGCCGCGGCCCTGCATGAACGGAGTCAGGTGAATCGCGACGCTCGGCCCAAACGGCTTGCGGTCCAACCGGCCCGAGACCGCGAGCAACGAGTCGCGAATCGCCTCGCCCTCCAGCCGCTTGATGGGCATGCGGTGCCAGTAGACGTTGTTCGGGTCAACCACTTCCGCAGCCGGGTCGGGTTTGCTCGACATCTGATACGCGCGGCTTAGGATCAACGATTTGATGAGCCGCTTCTGCGACCAGCCCTCCTTCACGAACTGCGTCGCGAGATGATCGAGCAGCTCGGGATGAGACGGCGGCTGGCCGAGGAGACCAAAGTTGTCCACGGTCGGAACGATTCCTCGCCCGAACAAATGATGCCAGATCCGGTTCACAGCCACTCGCGCCACAAGCGGGCTGCGAAGCATTTCATACGCGAGGTTCTTCCGGCCACTGTCAAAGCCGTATCCGGTGTCTCGACCCGCGCAAGCCTCCAAGAACCGTCGCGGCACCGGTTCCTTCGGCGTGCTGGAGTTCCCGCGAATCAGCAGTTGTTCGTTGACGCCGTTTCCTTCGAGCATGGCCGGAGCGAGATGCGACTCCCACTGCACGGTCTTCGCCAGTTCGGCCTCGTCCTTCGGTTCGAGGGTTGGTGGCTGCCAGTCTTTCACGAACAACTCGCGATGCTGGACGAACCAGTTGCCGACTTCGGCCCAGCCCGTTTTTGCCTGGCGGTGCGATTCGGCGGGAGGGCTGAACAGTCCGTCCAACGCCACGGCTGTCACCGCGCCGCTGATCGCCTCGCGGTACGACTTGGCTCGCGCTTCGAGCGGCATGTCGGGTTTGACGAACTCGTCCAGCCAACTCCACGCAGTCGACGGCAGCGCGGGCGAAGAGTCTTGTTGAACGACCATCGCGATGCCGCACTCGGCATCGTCGGCGGGCGAGAACTCCAGATGGAGCCGATGTCCGCGATAGCCTTCCAGCGAGTGACCGACCCAATGCCACTCGTGCGGCTTGTCGTGTTTGAACTCACGCAACAAGGCCCCGTGCAGCGGGCCGACGACGATCAAGTGTGAGTTGACCGCCGCATACGACCGCACCGAACCGCGCACGAGAGTCCACACGGTCCCTTTCGTCAGCGTGAACTCGGGCGTGCGGACCATGCGGCCGTGACGTTGCCAGCCACCCAGCGTCCCGTTGTCCGCCTCCACGCCCGGTGCCAGTTTGATCTCCTTCCAGAACAAATCGCGTTCCCAACCCCCGACGGTGGCGACGGAGAACTGCCGCTGATCGGCAGGTCCGCGCATCTCGAACCGGCCCGGAGGAACGGGCTGCATTCCGAACGAAACACCATCTTGCAGCAAGCGGCCTTCGGGCAAGTTCACGAAGTCAACGACGAGGTTCTCCAAGGTAGCCGTCTCGCTCCGCGAGACGAGGCGCGATGAGGAATCCAGTCTGGATTGTGTCGGGGACGGAGCCGTTGCAGCGGCGTCCTTGTTCGGCGCTTCCTGTCGCGGAGCGACAGGGCTACCTTGGAAAAGTCCGTGCAGCGGATGCTTCTTGTCCGCTCGGGCCGCATCGAGTTCGACCGTCCAGCGTGCGAGCAGTTCCACGTCGAGCTGCTTCTCGCTGGCGAGTCGGTCCGACCTTTGACGTGACTCCGCCACAAGCCGTCGCATTTTCATTTCGGGATTCGACGACGTGAGCTTCGCGTTTGTGAAGACGAACTGATCGACGAGGATGTGTCCCCAGCCGCCTCGTTCGGCATCGACGATCTCGATGCGAGCGTTCTTCCCTTGCAGATCGCCAACCGACCATTGTTCCTGTCGCAACTGCCCCGAATTCGCGCCGGTCGCCGTTCGAACCGGCTTGTCATCGACGATGAGGTTGATGCACGTTCGCGTTGGATGATTACCGCCACCGACCAGGAACCGGATCGAGCTTCGTTCAATGCGGAACGTCGGCGAGATCAGCTTCCCGATGTGGGCGTCCCGCACACCCGCATTGTTGTTTGCCGGCGGGCCGTTGCGATGTGAGTTCACGAATCGCTCGCCCACGAATCCTGCCAGCGGCGCCTCGTAGATGTTGTCCGCCTTGCGAACCGGCTTCTCACCGAACGCTGTTCCCTCAGTCTTCCACTCGCCCCACGAGTCCCCTTCAAAGTTGGCGAAGACGATGTCGCTGGTCGCGGCCTCTTTCTCCCCTCGTCCCGGCTTTGCGGGGAGAGGGGTCGGGGGTGAGGGGTCTTCGAGTTCGTCGGTCGTCTGGATTCCTTCGTCAACAAGCCGGTTCGCCGCGAGCAGGTACACGTCCAGCTTGTCGAGCGTCGGCTTAGCCTCTTTGACCAGACTTCCGAGCACGACCGATCGCTGATTGGCCCGAAGCTCTTCGAGTCGTTCGGCGATCTCGCGGTGTTGTGCCTCCGTATCGACGCGAACCTGCCGGTAGCTGCCGCTCAGCGCGAAGCCTGCCAGCGCGTAGTAGTCGCGCTGCGAGATCGCGTCGAACTTGTGATCGTGACACCGCGCACAGGCGACCGTCAGGCCGAGGAATGTTTTTGAGAGAACATCCAGCCGGTTGTCGATCCGGTCGGTTTCATCCTTCCGGATATCGACCGGCGAATGAACCTCTTCGCCCAAGAACCAGAAGCCGGTGCCGAGGACGGACTCGTTGATGCGAGGTGTTAGGTTGAGGGTTGAGGGTTGAGGGACAGAAGCTCCTGGCTCGGCGGCTTTGTCCCCTCGCCCCGGCCTTGCGGGGAGAGGGTTAGGGTGAGGGGTTCTTCCGTCTTGTGAAACGGTTTCACCGTCATCCCGCCAGCGCGGCTCGATCAAGTCCCCCGCGATGTGCTCCGTCAGCAGCCGGTCATACGGCACGTCGGCGTTCAGTGCCCGGATGACGTAGTCGCGGTACTGCCAGGCATTCGGAATGATCGGCTCGAACTCATGGCCGCGCGTCTCGGCGTATCTCACGAGGTCCAGCCAGTGTCGCCCCCAGCGCTCTCCGAAATGGACCGATTCGAGCAGCCGATCAACGACTCGTTCGAGAGCTTGTGGGGATTCGTCCTTCACGAACGCATCGATCTCTTCCATCGACGGCGGCAGTCCGACGAGATCGAAGTAGACGCGACGCAGCAGCACCAGTTTGTCCGCCTGCGGCGCGGGCTTCAGCGACTTCGCTTCAAGCTGCGCGAGGAGAAACCGATCGACCGCAGTGACCGGCCATGCGGAGTCCTTCACCGCTGGAGGGGCGTGGTCCTTGATCGGCTGCCAGCACCAATGCTCATCGCGTCGCACGGCCAGATCGAACGGCTGGACCTTGCCAACCGTCGCGACCTCCTTCGGCCAAGGTGCTCCCATCTCGACCCACTTCGTCAGCGTCGCAATCTCTTTCGCGGGGAGCTTCGACTTCGGCGGCATCTGGTACACGTCGCCGTAGTTGATCGCACTGACCAGCAGACTTTCAGTCGGTTTGCCAGGAACAATCGCCGCTCCCGTGTCCCCCCCCTTCAGCAACTCGGCCCGCGCATCCATCCGCAGCCCTCCCTTCGGAGCCTTGTCACCGCCGCCATGACATTCGAGACACCGCGCCGTCAGGATCGGCCGGACTTCCTTCTCAAAGAACTCGATCGAGGGTTCGTCAAAGGTGGGTTCAGCGGCGACGCTCGCAGCTCCCAGCAGCAGGCTCAGCAGGCAGAAGTTGCTGACCGAGAAAAAGGGCAGCGATGGCGAAGTGAGTTTCGACAACATCGTGGTCTCCGCAACTATGTTCGGTGGGATGAATTGCCAGTGGGTTGAATCGTGTTCGTGGACGCGTATTTCTAACGCATTCGCCAGCCGATGACAGTGTGATGGAAGTCTGGCTTGGCCTTGTTGTAACTCACGCGGACTTCAACGAAACATTCTTGGTGAGCCATTGGGCGTAAGCCCCCGGACTCCTGTGGTACACAGAGTCCGAGGGCTTACTCCCAATGGCACTCACTTTGTCATTCACCCCGTGAGCGGCACGGCGCTAGCCGCCGGTTCTTTGCTTGAGTAACACAACACCATTCACCGGCGGCTAGCGCCGTGCCGCTCAAAGTGAGTGCCGTTGGGTTTACGCCAGAAACGTCTCATCGAAGACCGCTCGAGGTGTCGTTTTGTAAGCCGGACTTCGAGAGATCGATCACATGGTCGGCGGCTTGTCGTAATTCCGGCGAGTTGTCGATGACGACGATGGAGTGACCGATGGCCAAGAGTTCGTGGAAGCAGGCGAGCAGGCGTGAGACATCGGCGGGGTGGAGGCCGACGGTCGGTTCATCGCAGACGATGAGCGTCGGGCCGCGTGAGGTTGTCAGGCGCGAGGCAAGTTTCAAGCGTTGTGCTTCACCACCGGATAGTGTGTCGGTTGGCTGGCCGAGGACGACATACTCCAGCCCCATTTGCTTCAGCAGGTGGAGTCGTCCCTGCAGCTTGGGATGATTGCGAAAGAAGGTCGCGGCTTCGGCGGCACTCATCGCCAGCACGTCGGCGATTGTCCGGCCGCGATATTTCACTTCGAGAATCTCGCGCCGGTAGCGCGTTCCCGCGCACTCGGGACACGTCAGCGAAACGTCGGCCAGGAACTGCATGTCATGACGGAGCGTGCCCGTGCCGCGACAGGCTCGGCAGCGTCCGCCTTGAGCTGCATTGAAACTGAAGTGCTGCGGGGCGAAGCCGCGCTGCTTGGCTTCGCCCGTCAGCGCGAAGACCTCGCGAATCTCATCGAACACGTCGATCCACGTCGCCGCGTTGCTACGCGAGGACCGCGTGAGGGGCGACTGATCGACGAGTGCGGCCTCGACCAACATGTCGCCGCCGGTGAGCGAATCGCATTCACCGGGGATCGCCACTGCGCACGATTGGCCGAGTCGCCGACACAGGGCGGGGACGAGCGTCTCCACAATCAACGATGTCTTTCCGCTGCCGCCGAGTCCCGTGACGACGCACAGCACGTTCAACGGGGCTCGCAGAGTTTGACCGTTCAAGGCCGAGGCGACGCGAGAGTCTTCACTCCAGTGGCGATGTCGGACGTTGGTGAGCGTCAGCCAATCGGCCGGTTTGCGTGTTCCCTTCTGGCGGATGCTGCCAGCATCCGATCCGACGCTGGCAGCGTCGGTCACGACAGTGATTCCTGCTCCGGACTTGAACATCGTTCGCTCGCGCAAGACGCGGCCCGTGGCGGAGGCTTCGATCAGCGACAACTCCGACGGCGTCCCGGCGAACATAACCGAGCCTCCCGCTGGACCGGCTCCCGGCCCGAGGTCGATCACTTGGTCCGCCGCCAGCACGATCTCGGGAGCGTGATCGACGACGATCACGCTGTTGCGCAGCGACTGCAATTGGCGGAGCGCGCGGATCACCAGCGGCAACTCGTCGGGGTGGAGTCCGGCCGACGGTTCATCAATGACGCAGAGCGTTCCCGTCACGCGCGACCCGAGTGCGGCGGCGAGCAACAGGCGGCGAGTCACTCCGCCCGAGAGCGTTGCCGCACTGCGGTTCAGCGTTAAATGATCGAGTCCCAGATCGCAAACGAGTCGCAGTCGCTCGGCGATGTCGGCGCGAATCAGCAGCGTCCGCGATCGCTCACTCTCATCGAGTTGAGTCCCGATCCACTCCAATCGCGTGGCGGCAGCGTGAGCGGTCAAAGCGAGTATGTCGGCGATGTTGCTCCCGGCCACACGCACGGCCAAAGCTTCGCTTCGCAAACGTGAATCGAGACAGGTTGAACATCGCTCCGACGAAGCGTCTCGCTCACGACACGCCTCGCATCCGCCCGCTCCATCGACTAGGAACAAACGCGAATCGGGCGGCAGGAACTCACGTTGGCATCCACCGCAGTCCCAGCGACGACTGAAGCGCTGCACGGACCAAGCACGCCCATCAATCACACGCGATTCGGCCACGACGACCGCCGCCGCAAGCGGGGCGCCGGTGGATTCCTCTCGTGCAACGAGCAACACGCAGCGACCGGCCCCTTCGCGAAACGCGGTCTCGGCACTTTCAGTCAGTCGTTCGAGCGTGACCTTGCCCGCGACGAGTCGATCGGCGACCAGCCAGACTTCGTCGTGATCTGCGTTGCCATCCGTTCCGTGACGAATTCCAGCAACCTCGCCGAAATCATTCTGGGTGAGCCGGGTGACGTCAGCCCCCGGACTCTTCTCAAGCCGAGCCCGGGGGCTGACACCGCCCTCACCCAGACCATCCGTGGAGGATCGTCTGGGTGAGGGCGGTGTCATGCACAACTCCTCGATCGTCAGCAACCGTTCGCCCTGGATCGCGCGGGTGAAGCCGCGTGCCTGCCACGTGGATCGCTCTTCGGCCGATTCCTCATCGGCAGGAAAGCAGAGTTGGAAGCGAGTGCCGTCGGCGAGATCACTGGCGGCGCGAACGACATCCTCGGCCGAGTGCGATCGGACTTCGAGGTTGCACGCCGGACAGACGATTCGTCCCACGCGTGCGAAGAGGCGACGCAGACCTTCGTCGATCTCGGTCAGCGCGGCGACTGTTGTCTGCGAGGACGACCGCGCACGTCGCACGTCGCTGCGAATAGCGATGGCCGGCGGGACGTGTGCGATGCGATCGGCATTCGGTCGCTCGATCCGTTCGAGATACTGCCGCGCGGTGGCTGAAAAACTTTCGATGTATCGCCGCTGCCCTTCGGCGAAGAGCGTGTCAAATGCGAGGCTGCTCTTTCCCGAACCGCTCACCCCCGACAACACGACAAGCTGTCCGAGCGGAATGTCGAGATCAACTGCTTGGAGGTTATGGACCCGCACGCCCCGCAGTTCGATGCAACGTGTCGAGGGTGTTGGCGATGAGGGCCGGTTCAAAAACGCAGGCATGACAACCGTTCTGAAGAGTGCGTCGAGTGTTCACTGCGGCCAGGTCCAACAGCGGCAGGGCCATCGCCCTTTTCATCATTCCCGCTACGGCTTTGGCGATCTGAAAGTAGACCAGTCACTCCGTGACTGGAAGTTCGAGACACGGAGTGACTCGCCAACGTTGTTGCCCACGCTTCGCCCAACCTGAGGGTTTGCGAACTTCGGCGGCTTGGATTAGCTCGGTGCAGTGGGACTGTCGCCATGGACGATGATTGTGAAGTACCCACTCATCGCCAACTCGCCGCCGTGACCGACCAGCAGTTGGCCCCGAATTTTGGTGAGGCTCGGTTTTGTCGCCGCGTGAAACCAGACGAACAGATCGTGGATTGCCTGCGATGCAATTGTCACATCGAGCGGCATTCGGATCGCCTTGCCGGGCGCGAGGGGGCTGAGCAGCGCGGGGACATGCCCGGTGTGATCGAGCGGCGACGGTTTCGTCTCGCCGAGAGTGTCATACGTCCGTTCTTCGATCGTCTCGGGTAAAAAGACCGCTTCCACGACGTGCATGGACGCGGGACTGCTGTTGAACAGCGTGAAGCGAAAGGTCGCGAGTTCTTGTTGCTCGCGTTCAGACGGCGGTCGGCTGCCGTCACGATTCGACTTCGCGTTCACCGGTTGCGGGATCGCTGCCACGGCCGTGATCAACAGGTCGCTCGCCAATTCCGGTCGCTCGATGAACTCGGCCAAGGCCCGCCGATTGACTTGGCTCATCGTGATGCCGCGGTCGGTGACGAATCGCTTCACGGCGTCATACAACACGGGGGAGATGGTCTCGCGAAAGCCGACGAAGTCGTAGAACTCGACCGACGGCGGCTTCGAGGGAACGTCGCCATCGTTGTCGTCGTCTTGTACGAGCAGCATCGTTCTGGTGTGAGCTGGCGGAGCGGAAGTGCCTTGATGAGTCTTCATCTCGGCGCTCGACCCCGGCTTGTCGCGACCGGCCGTAACACCGACGACCGACATCGTGGCCGAAGACTTTGGTTTGGCGGGAGGAGTCGGCGCGGGAGGTGGCGGTGGCCGTTCTTCGGGAACGGCAAACAGTCCCTTCACCTTGGTTGCGAACAGCCACTTCCCGTCCACGCCTTTGCGAATCAGGGTGTCGGGCTGAACCTGCCCATTCGCGACTTTCGCCTTGAGTTCCCCGCCCGAGAGCGGTCCCAATTCCTGCCCCATCACCTGAAAGTACCACTCGCGCGTCATGGCCGTCTCCGTGGAGAGAACTTGTTGAGCCGAGAGTATTCCGAGTCCCGCCACATGCCACAACACCAATGCAATGGTGGATGGAATCTAGGTGCGCCCGATAATTGGCGTCTCCTCAACGAAAACGCTGCGGGTCAATCGTTCCTGAGAAGGTAGCCCTGTCGCTCCGGGACAGGAGGCGAGATCAACAAGGGACCTCAATCTGTTGACCCGTCTCGGATCAACGGCAAACGTCGCTCGTGCGTTCACGCTTCCTGTCGCGGAGCGACAGGGCTACCACCAAGGAGCGACTTCACTCATGGAAGCCTGGCGCACTACCCGCGCGCGCCAGCCGTTTCGCGGGAGTCTTCCCACTCGTCCATGCTCATGACGACTTCGCGCGCTTGGCTACCGTTGAAGGTCCCGACGACGCCGTCTTCGGCCATCCAGTCGATCATGCGTGCGCCGCGTCCATAGCCGACGCCGAGCGCGCGTTGCAACAGCGAGACACTGCCGCGACCTTCGCGGATCACGATCTCAACAGCCTGGTCGTACAAGTCGTCTCGATCTCGCGGCTCGGTCGAACCCTTGGCTCCCTTGGTCGTGGCGACTTGGAGATTCATCAGTTCTTCGTCGTACTCGGGCTGCTGGTCGCCGAAGAATTCGATGACGCGGTTCACTTCTTCGTCACTGACGAACGTCCCTTGGGCACGACGGAGCGAACTCGTGCCGGGAGCCATGTAGAGCAGGTCGCCGTTGCCGAGCAACTTGTCGGCTCCCATCTCATCGAGAACAACGCGGCTGTCCATGCGGCTGGCAACTTGGAACGAGATTCGAGCGGGGAGGTTCGACTTGATGAGTCCCGTGATGACATCGACCGTCGGCTTCTGAGTCGCCAGCACGAGATGGATCCCCACCGCACGCGACTTCTGCGCGAGGCGAATGATGTGACCTTCCACGTCCTTGCCCGAGGTCATCATCATGTCGGCCATTTCATCCGCGACGATGACGATGTACGGCATCGTCGCGGGGATGAGATCGGCTTCATCGGAGTCCGCATCGATGTCGAGCTTCCGCAGCACCTTGTCCTTACCGAGCTTGTTGTAGCTGTCCAAATGCCTGACGCCGCAACGGGCCAGCAGCGCGTAACGCTCTTCCATTTTGTCCACGGCCCAGCCCAGCACGGCCTCGGCCTTTTTCATGTCGGTGATAACCGGGTGCATCAGGTGCGGGATGCGGCTGTACGGCGACAGTTCGACCATCTTCGGATCGATCATCAGCATCTTCACTTGGTCTGGACTGCGGCTCAGCAGGATCGACAGGATCAGCGTGTTGAGGCACACGCTCTTACCCGTCCCCGTGCGGCCGGCGATCAACAGGTGCGGCATCTTGGTCATGTCGATGACCATCGGCTTGCCACTTACATCTTTGCCGAGGAACAGCGGGATCGCCTTTGTGTCAAAATCGGCCTGACAGGTTTGAAGCAGTTCCTTCAAACGGACCATCACACGCACTTCGTTGGGAACTTCGACTCCCACCGTGTTCTTGCCGGGGATCGGCGAGACCACGCGCACCGACGGCACGCGCAGCGCGACCGCCAAGTCATCGGCCAGCGCCACGACCTTGGACAGCCGCAGCCCTTTTTCGAGTTCCAACTCGAACTGCGTGATGACCGGCCCGGTGTCGATCTCGACGACCTTGATGTTCAGCCCGAATTCTTGAAACGTCCGTTCGAGTGTGGCTGCTGCGATCTGAGCCTTCGCCGCCAGCAGGTCGTACGGAAACGCTTCCGCCTCCTCCAACATTTCGTGGCCGGGAAATTGGTACGGCAGACGCTCGGCAAGCGGTGCGATCGGCTTCGATTCCACAGGGACCACCGCCGACATGCCCATTGGCGGGTTGACTCGAATCGGGGCGCGATTCGCCGCGAGTGTGAAGGTCATGCCGTGATCGGTCGCCGCGTTCTGCGCGAGCGGTCCCACCATCGGCGGCAGTTCCTCGACGGCCGGTTGCTTGGTTTCAGAAGATACTGACAATGGCAGCACAGGTTGAGAAATCAATGCTGGCAGTGAAGCCGACTCGTCATCTTCCTCAGCCTCTTCATGCAAGCGGCCCAAGCTCGATCTCGCCAAACTCGGCGTTAATGCGGTCGTCCCTGCGAGAATGGGAGCCGGAATATCAACCAGCGACGAGTACCAACTCTTCACCGGGATCTGTGGTGCTTTTGTCATCGTCAAAACAGGGACAACCGGCACGAAGGCCGGTTCCAAGGGCGGAGGTTCCACCGTGTCTGACAGTGGTGGATCGGGAATCGTGGGTGAACGCGGCCCAAATGCCAGACGGCTCCACAGTGTGATCGGCAGCAGTGCGGTACAGCACGTGGTTTTGATCAGATGATGCTCGCCCGTGAGTAGTAGTCCGGCCACGAACACCGATGTCAGCAGCACGACACTCCCCATACGAGTCAGACTGTCGTCCAACAGGATGCCGCCCCACGCGCCGACGTAACCGCCGTTGCCGGTCAAAGGGCCGACCAGAGTGATCGGCAGGAACCACTGTCCCGCCACGCAAACGGCCACGAGCATCAACGCGGCTCCAACCAACCGCCACGTCGCATCGCCAACGTGATCGCGTGCGAACAAACGGATGTCGGCCACGATCAGTGCCACGAGCAAGAAGTACGCGCCGACTCCCATCGTCACGATCAGCGTGTGGGCAGCCATCGCCCCCGCTTGGCCACCCAAGTTCTGGGCGACAGCACGCGTGGGATAGACGCTCAGCGCAGGAGGGTCCGCCGGGTCATAGCTGGCGAGGCTTAGTCCCAGAAAGACTGCCACCGCCAAGACCGCGAGTGCCAACAGATCGGTTCGTAGTCGCGCGTAGTCGAACATGACTCGCCCGTCTCCGCGCACGCCACGCCCCTGATGAAGCCGATCCTCGACTTCGCTCATGGCTCGCAACGGCAGTTCCGCCTGCAAGAAGTTTCCCGGCCAGAATGACGTTGCCTTGTCAGCGCATTGCCACGTCTAGCCACAGCCTGAAACTTAGCACCGGTTTCTCAGGCAGGTTGAGGAAACAACTCATGCCGCGTGGTGAATCGACAACATCCCGTTCCGATTGTGCCGGTCCTAATCGGTAGGCGAGCGAGTCAGGCCTCCATGCGGAGCTTCGTGAGAGTTCCGAACGATGGTCTCACGATTTCAGCGACATTTTCTGTGAGGCTGTCCGAGAACTGGACTTGCCGCAACCGGTGTAGAAATATTGCCTTGGCGGCCACGGTCACGGCCTTGCGTGGCCGTCACGCCGCTACCACTCCAGCACGGCCACGCAAGGCCGTGCCCCCCTGAAAACAGGCCTTTGTTTTTTCGGATAGCTCCGTGATGCCACTCGTTCTAACGAGCGAGGTTCTGCTCGATCCAACCCCAGAGCTGTCCCGCGACTTCGCGTTTCGTTCCCGCGAACGTTTCGACGCTCTGTCCGGCGGGGTCGATGATCTCGATGCGGTTCGTCTCGGCGCCGATGGCGGTGGGGCGGTTCAGCACGATCGCGTCGCAGTTCTTTTCCTTGAGCTTGCGCAGTGCGTTCACATGGGCGAACTCATCCGATTCCAACGCGAAACCGACAATCCAACGGCTCCCCTTGTGACGGCCCAAGTCGGCGAGGACATCGGCGGTCTCAACGAGTTCCAGTTCCAGCGACACACCTTTCTTGGCGAGTTTCCCCTGGAAGCGTGACTTCGGGCGGTAGTCGCACACGGCGGCCGTCGCGATCACTCCATCGCATTGCGGAAAGAGCTTGCCGCAGGTCCTGAGCAACTCGTCGGTTGTCTCCACCGCGTGAACCTCGCATCCGGCCGGAGGCGTCAGCGCGACGGGACCGAGCGCGAGCACGACCTGGTGTCCCGCAGCCAGCACGGCCTCAGCTAGCGCGAACCCCATTCGACCGCTGCTGGCGTTGGAGAGATACCGCACGTCGTCGAGATACTCGCGGGTTGGCCCGGCGGTGATGAGGACTTTCATAGAGCGATCACGCAGAAGGGGCGGACATTTTCGGTTTGACATCGACCAGCCGCGCGATGGTCTCAATGATTTCGCCCGGCTCGGCCATGCGACCAGCTCCAATCTGACCGCAACTCAACCAGCCTGTCCCCGGTTCGACGAAGTGAACTCCGTCAGCCCGCAGCTGAGCCACGTTGCGTTGGACCGACGGCTTGGCCCACATCTCGCAATTCATCGCGGGTGCGAACAGCAGCGGGCAGGTGATGGTCAGCGTGAGCGCCGACAGCAAATCGTGAGCGAAGCCTCCCGCGACCTCTGCCAAAAAATTGGCGGTTGCCGGGGCGACGACCATCAGATCGGCGCGCTGCGCCAAGCCAATGTGTTCGCCGCGAAAGTGCTCGACCGGGCGGAATGCCTCGTGATACACGGGCCGCCCGGTCAGAGCCTCAAACGTCGTGGGGCCGATGAACTGGCGAGCCGCCTCGGTCATGACGACGGTCACGGCGGCTCCTCTCTGCACCAGCTTACTGCACAAGTCGGCCGCCTTGTAAGCGGCGATGCCACCTGTCACGCCCAGCAGAATTTCACGATTCTTCACAGCGGGCATCCCTCAAGAATGAACCGCAGACGCGGAATTCATCGACGCGCCGGCCAACACAAACTTACATGTCGTCCAAGGACGGACCGCTGTCGAAATGACGGACGCGGTTCTTGTCGGGGCGAGTAATCACCACACCGGTGGAGTCGAGATAAATCTTGTCCTGCATGATCTCTTGGACGACCACTTCCATCGGGTTTTTGGTCTGAATATCGACCAGCGGACGAGCACCTCGGTTGATCGCCACCATCCGTTTTTGAATCAGCGTGGACAGCTTGAACCGTCCACCGCACTTCTTCACGATCGTTTCTTCCATCAGTTCGTCGAGCATGGCATCCTCTCAAAAAAGGCAATTGCCCCTCCGGTTGACAGACAGGCCGTCAGTCGAGGGGCGAGTTCGGTTACGTAGTGTGGCGGCTGTTCAGGCATCAAGCAAGGCCGGACCCCGCCGCGTTCATGTTCTCAATTGGTCGGACAGAATTTGACAGATGGTTCCCACCGCATGATCGAGTTCGTCATTGACCACGCGATGGCGATAACGATCCGCGAGTTGCAGTTCTTCGTGGACTCGCCGCAGGCGTTTTACGATGGTGGCTTCGGAGTCTGTGCCACGCGACCTCAAACGCTGTTCGCAGACGGCGAGTGACGGAGGTTCGAGAAAGATCGTGAGTGAGTTGGGATAGATCTCCATCATCCGCAACGCTCCTTGCACATCAATTTCCAAGAACGCCCAGCCATCGGCATGTCGCGCTCGCTCGATTTCTGATCGAAGCGTTCCATACCAGTAGCCCGCACCAAACACTTCGGCGGTTTCCAGAAACTCGTTCCGCGTTCGGCGTGCCGCGAAGTCTTCCGGCGACAAGAAGTAGTAGGCGTCTCCTTCGATTTCGCCAGTTCGAGGAGGGCGCGTTGTCGCGGAGACGCACTTCACCAGCTTGACCGGTGCCTCGCGAATCAGACGCTCGACCACCGTCGTCTTGCCGCTCCCGCTGGGGCCGGACAGGACCACGACTTGAAACGAGCTGGGCGGGTCGAACATCTCGGCCACCGTCGGTCACTCCACGTTTTGAACGATCTCGCGCATCCGCTCGACGGCAACCTTGGCCTCCACCGCCGCGTGCGAAATCTCGACATGATTGGCTTTCGAGCCAATCGTATTCACCTCGCGAAACAACTCTTGGCACATGAAGTCGAGTTTGCGGCCCTGCGACGTGGTGTCGTCGAGTAACTTCAAGAACTGCGATAAGTGGCTTCGCAGGCGAGTGATCTCTTCCGTGATGTCGCAACGATCAGCGAACAGTGCGACTTCACGCAGAACATCCGACGGTCCCATGCGGGAGTCGAGGTCTTTCATCAAGTCATTGACACGCTGAAGCAACTTCTCGCGGTATTCAACAATAACCTGTGGTGAGAAGTCTGCGATCCGATCAACCTGCGCCGTGATCGCTTTGCATTGAACATGCATCTCGGTCGCCATCGCGACTCCCTCGCGCTGGCGGAACTCGCCCATTCGCATCGCGGACTCGCGTATGTTTCGCTCGACGATCGGCCACAATTGTTGAACGGTCTCCGTATCAAACCGGCCGTCATCAATGACAGCAGGCAATGTGAGCAACGCTCCGATCGCTGGCGTCTCTGTCCCCAATAGTTGGGATACAGCCTGAAGCTGTTTCCAATAGCTAGACAATACGGTCTGGTTGATCTGCGGAGAATTCGTGTTGGCGGAACGCTCCAAGCGAATCGCCAATGACACGCTGCCTCGAGAAATGGTCTCGCGCAGCAGACGTTCGATGTCATTTTCCAAATGGGCAAAGCCATCGGGGCTGCGCAGCGAGAGCTTGAAGTGGCGGTTATTGACGCTGCGGAGTTCGACTCGGCAGACCACGTCACCCGCTTGTTCCCGAGCTTCTCCGAACCCTGTCATGCTCAATAGCACTGTGCGTCACTCCGCGTTGAGGTCTGCATCATCAATGTGAACCAACCAGCGAGATTCAACGCTCTAATCGTGGGACTTCCGATGGGTATGCATATGCCCGCGAGCGGCTGATCCGCCCAACCAATCATTCAGACTTTTTTGCGTCTGACGATTCTGGTTTGGGAGGATTGTCCTGCCCCTCGGCTTTCGGAGGCACGGCCTCTTTCGCTTCCGGGACAACTGGTTTTACAGGTTCCACAGGAGCTTCTTTGCTGACCGGAGGCTTGGCTTCAGAACCGTTACCTTCTTTCACCACCTCGCTATCTTTGGCGGTATCGGCGTCCCCCTTGGTCTCGCCGCCAGTCTCAGATTTCTTTTCGCCATTCACAGGCTCACCTTGCTTGGTATCAACTGCGTCGGCTTTATCATCGGCTGGAGCAGTGATGACCGCCTTGTCGCCGTCTTCCTTTGTGAACTTCGCGCGACCACCGTTTTTGGCCGCCGCATTCACGACGAGAATGCAAACACACGCTAGAACAATCCAGAAGATCGCGACGGCTATCGTGATCTTAGTGAAAATGTCTCCCGCTTTGGTTCCGAATGCGCTCTGACCACCCATCCCGCCAAAAGATCCTGCCAAACCGCCGCCCCGCCCACGTTGCAACAGGATGAGTCCAATCAGGAATATCCCGACGAACATGTGCAGGGTCAACAACGAGTAAGCCAGATACATCATCTTGAACATCCCTTTTCACCGCTCGACGATCGCGGCGAGAATTCCGAGCTGGTTTGAAACGAATCTCATTCGACTCATCCGGCAGATAATTCCGCCGCCGCCCGAATAATGCCGAGAAACTGGTCGCTTTTCAGGCTCGCACCGCCGACCAATGCGCCATCCACGTTGGGCTGTGAAAGAAGTTCCTTGGCGTTATCAGCCTTCACGCTACCACCATATTGAATTCGCATGGCGTCGGCAGACGCCCGATCAAATCTCGTTGCCAGCCAATTTCTAACGAACAAATGTGTCGCTTCTGCCTGTTCAGGTGAAGCCGTTAGGCCGGTGCCAATCGCCCAAACTGGTTCGTAGGCAATGACGAGCTTGCCCAATTGAGCGGCTTCGACTCCGGCAAGACCGCCCTGAAGTTGAGTACTCAAGACAGATTCGGTTCGATTCGCTTCTCGGTCCTGCAAGACCTCGCCAATACAGAAGATCACGTCTAGCCCACGCTGCCACGCCGCGTGAATCTTCTTATTGACCAACTCGTCGGTCTCGCCAAAAAACTGCCGCCGTTCACTGTGGCCGATCACAACCAACCGGCAACCAACATCGACGAGCATCTCTAAAGAGGTTTCGCCGGTGAAAGCACCGGGTTTTTCATAGTGAGCATTCTGACCACCCAGCATCACCGGGCTGTTCGCCAAGGAAATGCCGACCGGGATGAGGTATGGAAAAGGCGGGCACACCGCGACATCAACATTTGGCTGGCTGCGAGCGACTTCAGCAGCGACCTCACTGGCAAGCGCCTGTGCGGAGGCCATTGTCGTGTTCATCTTCCAATTGCCAGCCACGAACAGGCGGCGCATCGCATCATCCTTTAGACCCCGCTCGACCTGTACATTGGAGTCACGAGCGGTTCAGTGAAACCAAAAAACTCATCTGCCAGTTAGCTGATCAAAAACAGTCACCGGAAATAGCGTGAACATTGAAGCGACCACAAAAACAACCGACTTATTCGACAGGCTCGCTTCTTGGATAAGACCCTAGAATCTCCATCCGAACCGCCATCTTTGCGAGGTCTTCCAACGCCCGCTTGACCTTTGCGTCCTTGATGTGGCCTTCACAATCCAAGAAGAAGATGTAGCCCGTTTCTGGGCCACGTAGCGGGAACGACTCAATCCACGTCAGATTCAATTTGGCCTGTTTAAAAATTGCCAACGACTCTGAAAGTGAGCCTGGTCGATGGGGAATCTGAAGCAGGATCGAGGTCCTGTCTTTACCCGTCGAACCCACAGGCTTGTCGCCAATCACGGCAAATCGGGTCACATTGGTCTTATTATCTTCGATATGTTCAGCCAACACATGTAGCCCGTACTCCACCGCAGCTTGTTTGCTCGCAACGGCGGCTGCCCCCGGCTTATCACGTGCTAATTGAGCCGCCGTCGAAGTGCTTGTCACTTCGATGACGCGGGCCTGCGGCATGTTCTTGCTGATCCACTCGCGGCACTGCGAAAGAGCCTGAGGCTTGCTGTAAACCTCGCTAATTTCACCGCGCGGGGAGCGACCAAGTAAGTTGTGGTGGATGCTCAGTTGAATCTCGCCGCAAATTCTCAGCGGGAGGCGAGTAAACATGTCCAGAGTGTCAATAATCCGACCGTCAGTGCTGTTCTCGATGGGAACGACGCCAAAGTCGGCATGACCACGATTCACTTCTTCAAACACAGCTGGGATCGTATTTACCGGAATTAAATCTGCCGACTCACCAAACCGCTCGATCGCGGCCATGTGCGAGAAACTATAAGCCGGGCCGAGATATACCGCTCGCTGAACTCGTGCTTGGTTCCGAACGGAGCTCAAAATCTGCCGGAAAACCCCCCGGATGGCGCGCGGCGTAAGCGGCCCGAGATTTTCAGCTTCCAGCTTGGCAAAGAGGTCATCGTCGGATCGCGGATCATAGATGGCTGTTCGCCGATCCGGAGACGCCTCGATGAGCTTAATCGTCGCCACCGCACGCCGGTTCAACAGCTTTACGATGTCTTGGTCGAGTTTGGCGATATCCGCCAGCGCGGAGGCATGGTTTTTGGCAGGCGAGGAAGCCGCCTGCTTACCTGAAGCCGATGAAGAAGTTGGTTTTACAGCTTTTTTGGGCACTGGTTTGCTCGCCATCCAACCTGCCTCCACCGAGACCACCCGAACGGACGCCTCCCTGCAAAACTTCAACCGGTTTGGTCACAAAAAGACTCCTGCCCGGCTCAACGTCCAAATTGAGGAAACTCTTTTTACTGGCAGGATTTCGTATTTGCAAGCAGCCCGATGCTTCGTTGGAGACTGAGTTGCAAAGAGGTGATGACCGACTCGTTTACCACTCACAAATGGGTGCCAAATCGGCGGTGTCGGGTACTAGCAAGCGAAGAACCAGCGTTGCCATTTTGGCGTGCCCTAGTTGGTTTCTCAAGTGTCCATACGCCGTAACAGTCTGTCACTAATTGCGTTGTACAGAATCTCGTTGGGCGAAAACGAATGGCGCGACCTTTGCTTTCGCTAGCCACGCTGGCTTGATTGAGACGAGCCAATTTAATTCAGGAAGCAGCCCTTCTGTGAGAGCCAATGCCTCCAACCAGAGGCTTGCCGCATCGAGACGCCATTTAATTCAAGGAACAAGCATTATGGCCATTCAAGAAAAAATCATCGGCATCGACCTCGGAACGACCAACTCGGTCGTCTCCGTCATGGAAGGGGGCGAGGTCAAAGTCATCGCGAACCAAGACGGCAACCGTCTGACGCCGAGCGTCGTGGCCTACACCGAAAAGGGGGACCGACTCGTCGGCGACCCCGCCAAACGGCAAGCCGTCACGAATCCAAAGAACACCGTCTATTCGATCAAGCGGTTCATGGGGCGTCGGCACAACGAGGTCGAGTCCGAAGAAAAGATGGTCCCTTACAAGGTCGTTGGCGGGCCGAGCGAATACGTGAAGGTGGAAGTACACGGCAAGACCTACACGCCACCGGAAGTCTCGGCTCAGATTCTCCGTAAGCTGAAGGAAGCGGCTGAAGCGTACCTAGGTCACACCGTGACGCGCGCCGTCATCACGGTGCCGGCCTACTTCAACGATGCTCAACGACAGGCGACGAAGGACGCTGGCGAAATCGCTGGCCTGAAGGTCGAGCGAATCATCAACGAGCCAACCGCTGCGGCACTCGCCTACGGTTTGCAGAACAAGAAGAACGAGAAGATCGCCGTCTTCGACCTCGGGGGCGGAACCTTCGACGTGTCAGTCCTCGAAGTTGATCACGAACTCGTCGAAGTGCTCAGCACCAACGGTGACACGCATCTTGGTGGCGACGACTTCGATGAAGTGCTCATCAAGCACATTGCCGAAAAGTTCCAGGCCGAGCACGGCATCGACCTTCGCAAAGACGCGATGGCACTCCAACGTCTGCGCGAAGCGGCCGAGAAAGCCAAGAAGGAACTCTCGGGCCAGCAATCGACCGACATCAACCTCCCGTTCATCACGGCCGATGCCAGCGGAGCGAAGCACCTGCAACTCACGGTGACTCGGGCCGAGTTCGAGCGGATGGTCGATCACCTCGTCGAACGCTGTCGTGGCCCGGTCGAGAACGCTCTTCGCGATGCCAAGCTATCACCGAGCCAGATTGACGAGGTCGTCCTCGTCGGCGGATCGACGCGGGTGCCGATGGTCCAAGAGTTCGTCAAGAAGATGTTCGGCGGCAAGGAGCCTCATCGCGGTGTGAACCCCGACGAAGTGGTGGCGATCGGCGCGGCCATTCAAGGCGGCATCATCTCGGGTGACGTGAAAGACATGGTGCTGCTCGACGTGACGCCGTTGTCGCTCGGACTAGAGACCGAAGGGGGGGTGCTGACGGTCCTCGTCGAACGCAACTCGACGATCCCTGTCACGAAGAAGGAAACTTTCTCGACGGCCGCCGATGGTCAGACCGCAGTCACGATCAGCGTCTTCCAAGGTGAGCGGCCGATGGCGCGCGACAACCGGATGTTGAACCAGTTCAACCTCGAAGGAATCCTCCCCGCGCGACGTGGCGAGCCAAAGGTCGAAGTCACCTTCGACATCGACGTGAACGGCATCCTGAACGTCAAGGCGAAGGACCAGGCGACTGGCAAAGAACACTCGGTCCGGATCGAGAACTCCAGCGGCCTCGATAACTCCGAGATCGAACGGATGAAGAAAGACGCCGAATCGCACGCCGCCGAAGACAAGCAACGTCGCGAGTTGGCCGAAGCCAAGAACAAGGCGTCGATGTCCGTCTACGAGATCGAGAAAGTTTTGAAGGAACACGGCTCGAAGCTCGATGCGGCCTCCAAGTCCGCCGTGGAAGCGAGCATCGAAAAAGTGAAGTCCGCCGAAAAGGGGACCGATGTCGCCGCGATCAACTCGGCGGTTGAAGCTCTTCAACAGGCCAGCTATTCGCTCGCCCAGCACGTCCAAAACGCTGCCGGGGCCGAAGGCGGGGCCGCTCCCGAAGCCGCCGCCGGTGGTGCCAAGCCCGACGACGGCGTGATCGATGCCGAGTTTGAAAAGAAGAGCTGAACGTAACGTGAGCTGGCGTTCCGATCCAAGTCCTTCGCCCCGGCCCGCGCCCACGCTTCGGTGGTCCGGGCGCGAAGCAATTTGGTCAGGACACAAGAAAAGCCGGTCCGGACGCGACAATAAGTTGGTCCGGACGTGACCGGAGATAGTCTGAGAACGATGGGAGATGGTTCAGGCGAAATAAACTTTGATCCGGACGTGAGACGACATGGTCCTCACGCAAGGAAATTAATTTTTCCTCGTTCCTGCGATTGGCGTGGGAACGCCGCCTCGACACCTTGCGTCGGGTGAGAAGTTTGAAACGACGCCGACCGTCAAACACAGCCTTCTCACGCCGAGCGTGGGAGCGAGACGAGGAGATCAACCATGCCCAAGACCATCGCCTACTGGATTCTGACAGTCCTCGTCTGCTTCGCCATGGGGTTGGGGGGCGTGATCGATTTGGTTCAGCCGGATGACATGAAAGAGCAGCTTAAGCAGATGCAGATGCCGCTGTACTTCTTTTCGATTCTGGGTTTTTGGAAGGTCTTGGGTGTCGTCGCCCTGTTGATTCCGAAGTGCCCGACGCTGAAGGAATGGGCTTATGCGGGGTTCACGTTCAATCTGACCGGGGCTTCCGCCTGTCATTACTTCGCCGGACATGACGCCACTAAAATCATTGTGCCACTCGTCATCTGGGGCCTCGTCATGATGACTTGGTATTTGCGACCTGCCAGCCGACGATATTGCAAACCCGCCTGATACAACGCGACGGACATTCTGTTCGTCGTTTGGCCCCTTGCTCAACTGAATGCCGTACTGTTCGAGACCATCGTTGTCTCGACAGGTCCCGTTACGTCCACACACAATTCTCGTGGGAGTTCCATCATGGCCTTTCGACACGACAAGCTGACGGTGAAAGCTCAAGAGGCGGTCCAGTCGGCGCAGCAGTTTGCTGAGTCACAGGGGCATCCGCAGTTGATGCCGCTCCATTTGCTCAAGGCTCTGCTGGACGAGCAGCAGGGGATCGTCCGGCCGCTGCTGGAGAAGATCGGCATTCAGGTCAGCCAACTGCGTGGGATCATTGATGCCGACTTGAACAAGCTGCCGCGTGCTTCCGGCGGTCAGGTAGGGGCGAGTCCCGCCGCGATGCAGGTGTTGGAGAAGGCTCAACAGCAGGCGGACGCGATGAAAGACGCCTTCGTCTCGACCGAGCATTTGCTCATCGCACTGACGCAGGTGGACGATCAGGCTCAGCGAGTCTTGAAGCTGAACGGCGTGACCGAGGCCGACGTGCTGAACGCTCTTAAGACGGTGCGTGGCTCGCAGACCGTGACCGATCAGAATCCTGAGGACAAGTACCAGGCGCTGGAAAAGTACGGCAAGGATCTCGTGGCGCTGGCACGTCTCGGGAAGATCGATCCCGTGATT
>Ga0114966_10001086_pt1 | contig 25382 bp, 23 predicted proteins | sample M_130207_XF_Meta_FD_87029 | JGI IMG/M metagenome (GOLD analysis project Ga0114966, IMG submission 87029) | Freshwater microbial communities from Lake Montjoie, Canada to study carbon cycling - M_130207_XF_MetaG | ecosystem: Environmental > Aquatic > Freshwater > Lake | place: Lake Montjoie... | reverse complement strand
TGGATGGGGCTCTCCACGATTTCGCGGCCCGCGGATTAAAGGGCGCGGTCGGTACGCAGCTTGACCAACTTACGCTCTTTGGCGGTGATGCGGCCAAGGTCGCCGCCTTGGAGGCCCGCGTCTTGGTTCACCTCGGCATCCCGCATGTGCTCGGCGCAGTCGGGCAGGTTTACCCTCGTTCGATGGACTTTGAAGTCGTCTCGGCTCTCTTGTCGGCGGCCTCGGGCCCGTCTTCTTTCGCGAAGACCTTACGCTTGATGGCGGGGCATGAGCTGGCGAGCGAAGGCTTTTTGCCTGGCCAAGTGGGTTCTTCGGCGATGCCGCACAAGATGAACGCCCGTACCTGCGAGCGCATCAATGGATTCCATATTATTCTTCGCGGTCACGTGGCCATGGCCGCTTCGTTGTCTGGCGACCAGTGGAATGAAGGCGACGTTTCCTGTTCGGTCGTTCGCCGCGTGCTTTTGCCGGATGCTTTCTTGGCGATTGACGGCCTGTTGGAAGCTTTCCTTACCGTGCTCGGGCAGATGGAAGTCAATCGCCCGGTGATTGAACGCGAATCACGTCATTACCTGCCGTTTCTGCTTACCACCACTTTCCTGATGGAGGCGGTGAAGGCCGGGGCTGGGCGCGAAGCGGCGCACGAAGCGATCAAGGAACATGCCGTCGCCGTGGCGCGCGACCTGCGAACCGGTAAGATTGATAAGAACGACCTCGTAGATCGACTGGCTGGGGATAGCCGACTGAAACTGCCCAAAGCCCTCTTGGTCGAAGCGGTGACCAAGGCCGGCGAGCTCACGGGAGCAGCGGGCGCCCAGGTTGACGCTTTTGTTCGCCTGACCGAGGGCTGGGTCCAGAAGGTGCCCGAGTCGGCTCAGGTGAAGGCTGGACGTATTTTATAGGCCTAAAGCAGGGGCGGGGCGGGGTAGAGGGTTTTCCGTGTTGCCAAGGGGCGGGGTGCTTCCCACAACCCACTTTTCAACCCGTTCCAACCATGTCCTCCCTACAAGGCAATCTTCTCGTCGCGCAAAGCGGCGGCCCCTCCCCAGTCATCAACGCTAGCCTCGCCGGGGTTATCGCTGAAGCCTTGAAGCATGAGGACGAAATCGTCGAAATTTACGGCGGGTTGAATGGCATCCAAGGTATCCTCAATGAACAGCTTATCGACTTGGCCGCTGAATCCCAGCAGACGTTACGTGCCCTGAGTCACACGCCGGGTGCCGCCCTCGGTACCTGCCGCTATAAGGTGAAGAAACAGGAAGACTTCGACCGCATCCTGCAGGTCTTCGAAGCCCATAACATCCGCTACTTCCATTACATCGGTGGCAATGATTCGCAAGATACCGCCGCCAAGATCGACGCCCTCGCTAAAGAGCGTGGCTACGAACTCCGGGTCGTCGGCGTACCTAAGACAATCGACAATGATTTACCTTTGACGGATCACTGTCCAGGCTTCGGTTCGGTGGCTAAACATATCGGCGTCACCGTTCGCGAGTTGTCGCTCGATAACGCTGCCATGGGACAGAACGACTTCGTTTCCATCCTTGAAGTCATGGGTCGAAATGCAGGTTGGCTCGCCGCCTCCTCAGTTCTCGCCCATCGCAAGGAAAAGCGCGATGACCGCAATCCTTCCAATACGCACTACGGTTGCAATGCGCCCCACATCGTGCTCTTGCCTGAAGTGCCTTTCAACGCCGACAACTTCATCCGCCGGGTCGAAGAAGTTTTGAAGAACAACGAACACTGCTTCGTTGTCGTCTCTGAAGGCGTGCAAGACGCCACGGGCAACTACCTGGGCGCCGATACCGCAAGTACGGATTCTTTTGGGCACGCCGTACTCGGTGGTGCCGGTGAATACCTTCGCTCGCTCGTCGAAGAACGTTTTGATGGCGTGAAGGCTCGATCTTCCAAGTTGGGCATCACCCAGCGCGCGGCTTCTCATAACGCTTCAAAGACCGACGTTGATGAGGCTGAGCTCTGCGGTCGCGAGGCCGTCAAGGCGGCGATCAACGGCGAGTCCGGCAAGATGGTCATCCTCGCCCGCTCCGAAAAAGAGAACTATGCGGTCCATACGCTTTTGGCCCCTCTGAACGAGATTGCCAACGGAGTTAAGGTCTTCCCGGAGAAATGGATCGGCGAAGACCGTATGTCCATTCACCCTGATTTTATCCGTTACGCACTCCCCCTTATTCAGGGTGAATTACAACTCCCTTACGACCAAGGGCTTCCAAAATACGCTCAACTTTCGGCTAATCTGGTGCAGCGCCGATTAGACAAGTACGTTACGGCCTGAAGGCGGTTTTAAGTCTGAAAGGCCTACTCATTTTGGGTAGGCTTTTTTTGTTTACGGATTGCAAGCCGGAGGGTGCTCTCCAATTTTATTACTCCTCTCCAAACCAAAACATTTCCATGCGAAATCTTTTTAAGCCAGTCACTTTAATCCTCATCGCTCTTTTTCCTGCGCTGGTTTCGGCGGCTTTGCAGAACGGTAAAGTCGAGGTTGGTTTGGTCAAGGGTACCGCCACGCTCATCGATCCGCAGGCGGCAAAGAAGGCCCTCGCCTCTGGTCTGGTTTTTCAAGAAGGGTACACTGTTGAGACAAATTTAGAATCAACCGCTGAACTCATCCTTTCTAATGGCTCTACTTTGATCGTCAGCCCGAATACATTGCTGGAGGTTCGAACATTTAAACAAGTCGCTTCCAGTTTAATCATCGAAGGTTCTTACCAAAAGCTCGACAAAGAGCCCAGCCCTTCGGTTACGGAAATTGAGGTCAAACGCGGTAAGGTTCTCGGCGAAGTCCGAAAGCTAAATCCGATGTCCTCTTATACGATCAAGACTCCCGTCGGCGTCGCTCGTATTCGTGGTACGATTTACGAAGTCGGATACGAAGAGGATAAAAAGGGCATGGGAACTCTGAGCGTCAGTTGCGTCCGCGGCTCAGTGGAGGCTACGGTCTTTGCTTCGAGCTCCGGTCCTATTTCGGTGGCGCCAGGTACTCAGGTGACTGCCGTCGCTCCCGCTCCCGCCCCAGCCGCAGCTCCTGCCGGTACCGCCGCCGCCCCAGCCGCCGCTCCTGCCGGTACCGCCGCCGCTCCTGCCGGTACCGCCGCCGCTCCTGCCGCCGCTGAGCCTGCCCCGCCTGCTCCCCCTGTGGCGCCTGTCACTATTACGAGTTCGGTTATGGATTCCAGATCGTTGAGTTCAATTTCGCAGACCCTAGCCACATCGACTTCCCTTCCTCCGACGATTGCTCAAGAAGTGAAGGCTCAGGCGGCAGCCGCACCGCCGCCGGTTGAGGTTAAGCCTGCTGCCGCCCCCGCTGCTGATGGAACCGCAGCCCCTGCTGCCGCCCCAGCTGCCGATGGAACGGCTAAGCCCGTGGAGGCTGCCCCAGCTTCAACTACGACCGCACCTTCGGCTCCCGTGCCAACTTCAACCGGTGGCGGCGGTGGCAGCGCAATCGACCAGCTTGTCCAAAAAATTACCGATACGGTGCAGCAGAATGTGGAAAAAGCCGTCCAGACTAATCCATCCGGTACCGGAGGTTGATTTCCCAAACCCAATTTAATGTCCACATTTTTAAAACCATTTCTGATTGCAGCCCTTGCTGCTTTGCCTGGATTGGCCTGCGCTGCTTTGCAGAACGGCAAGGTCGAGGTCAGCCAGGTTTCCGGCCAAGTCACCCTCGTCGATGCGACCTCGCATCGTAAGGCCCTGACGGTTGGCACCGTCTTTCAGCAAGGCACCTCGGTCATCACGGGCGCTAATTCTTCGGCAGAACTTCAATTATCGAACGGTTCGACAATCTTGATGAGTCCGAATTCGCAGTTGGAGCTCCGTACTTTTAGGCAGGTACCTTCGCGTGATATTGTCGGAAGCGATTATCAGAAGGTAAGAAAGGAGCCTAGCCCCTCGGTGACCGAAGTGATGCTTTTAAAGGGTAAAATCGTCGGTGAAGTCAGGAAGTTGAATCCATCATCCACCTATACGGTTAAGACTCCGGTAGGTCTGGTGGCTATTCGCGGCACTGTTTACACGGTCGAATGCGGCAAATCTAATACCGGACTTGATAAGGTTGAGGTGGAATGCGTGCGCGGAGCCGTTGAGGCGACGATTTATGAATATGGCATGGGTCCGGTGCTGATTGCTCCTAGCCGTCGCTTAACGGCCAACGTGACGGCCGTTAAAGATTCGATTTTAAATCCTCCTAATCTCGTTGCGACTAAGTTGCCTGAATTAGGACGCAATATCTCCGCCGTCGAAGTCTATATGGCCGATATGAGTTCGGTACAGCTCCGTGATCTCTCAGCAAATTTGGTAAAGTCATCTTCATTGCCTCCGGAAGTTTCGGATGGCATCGAGGAAATAGCTAAAAAGGCCCCTGCTCGCCCGGATGCTCCTGCTGAAATCAATAAAGACGTTCCGCCCGTGCCGCCTTCGATCAGCCACATTCCGCAGTCAAACACACCTAGTTCCGGCTCTACCGGGCCAGTCTTGCAGCAGATTCTCGATAACGTGCAGAAGCTCGTGGAAAAGAACGAGCAGCCTAATCCGTCGCCGACGGCTGGTTAAGCAGCGCTGCCTCCATCCGCCCTCGACCGTGTAGGGTTGTCTAGATGTTTTCTCCGCTCGCTATAGTGTCGGCGGGTTACCATCATCTTTTCATGCCGATTGCCGGAAAGTTTATCACCCTTGAGGGGGGCGAGGGAGCAGGTAAATCTACCCAAGTGGCTCGCTTGGCTGAGCGGCTTGAAGCCAAGGGTGCGACGGTTTTGCGCCTCCGCGAGCCGGGGGGGACCGCCTTAGGCGAGCAAATGCGGGCGGTCTTAAAGCAGCCCGGATCGATGATCGTCCCGCAAGCCGAAGCCCTGCTCTTCGCCGCCTGTCGGGCTCAGCTTGTCAGTGAAGTCATTATGCCAAGCTTAGCCGCCGGGTCAGTCGTCCTCTGCGATCGATTCATTGATTCGACGGTGGCCTATCAGGCTGCTGGTCGGGGCTTGGAACGAAACCTCATTGATGCCGCCAATCGACTGGCTTGTGGCACGGTCTATCCGGATCTGACCATCCTGCTCGACCTCGATCCGGCGCATGGCCTTGGCCGGGCTTCTTTGCGAGATCATGGAAAGCATGATCGATTCGAGGGTTTAGAGGTTGGCTTTCATCAACGGGTACGGGCCATGTATCACGCGCTGGCCAAAGCAGAACCCCAGCGATTTTTCGTGGTCGATGCCGCGCAAACTTCCGAAAAAATCTCTGAGACAATCTGGCATGAAGTCCAACGCCGTTTCTCCTGACCTCGCGGATTTGCCCGCCTTGAAGGTTCTTTTGCGTGCTCGTGCCGAAGGCCGGATGCCGCATGCCGTCTTATTGACGGGGGCGGACGATGCGTTACTCGAAAAAGCGGCGGAGAAATTGGCGGCCATTCACCTAGACGATACAAACCCCATTGAGTGTTCGGACTGCCGTGTCCTCCGTCCTGCGAAAAAATCGCGACGCATTAATATCGAGAGCACGCAACAGGTGGTCGCTGGGCTTCGTTTGACCTCTGTCGGTGCGCGGAGGGTTGTGATCGTGCACGAGCCTGACCGGTTCGAATCTTCGGCGGCGAATGCTTTTCTTAAGTCATTGGAAGAACCTCCGCCGGGCACCTTAATCATCTTACAGACGACGAATTACTACCGCGTCATGGCCACGATCCTGAGCCGTTGCTTACGTTTCCATCTTGGCGGGCAGGCTTCGGCGGTTACCGATCCGGCTTGGTTGGATTGGTTACGGGAATTCGACCGACTGATGACCAGGATGGTGAACGGCCCAAGCAGCCCGACTTCTCGCGTATCGGAGGTATTTATCCCCCTGTATGCCTTATGCGCGCGTTTTGAGGTTTTGCAGGAACTCTTTGTCGACGAAGCCCTGAAAGATGCACCACCGCCTCCGCCTACCGATGACGACGAGGATGAAATCGAAGAAGCCCATGAGGCATCGGTACGCCGGGGGGTCCGGCATCGAATGTTGGTTTCGATTGAAGAACGGCTCCGGCTTATGGGTCGTGCGCATCTGGAGTGCGGGGCCCAAGTCGCTTTGGCCGTCGAATACCTGGAAGAGGCCCGCGCCCGACTCGAACTTAGTTACCAGTCGGTGGCAGCTATGGAGCAGTTTTTCCTGCAAACATTGAGAACCTTTGCGGTCCGCGTCCGCCCGGAGCCTGTCGGCTTACGTTAGTCCCGCTGCCACATGAAACTTCACCCCCTTAAAGGAGTTCTACTCTAAAGATGTCCCAGGAAGAGCCGCTCCTCCCCGATGATGTGGAGGATAAGAGGCTGATGCTTTTGGTGGCAGGCGGGGACGACGACGCGCTCCGGCTTTTGGTAGAGCGTCATCACCCCCGCTTGGTTGGCTATTTGCGGGGCGAAGTAGGCTCGCAGGCCACGGCCGAAGAGTTGGCCATGGAGGTTTTTATCCGGCTGCATCGGGCGGCGAATCGCTGGCGGCCCGATGCCAAGCTCAGTACTTACCTGATTCATATCGCCCGGAATCTGGTTCTAAACGAATGGCGCCGGCGCGGCCGTAAGCCAACCACAGCTCTGGATTCGACCCCGGAGCCTGGCGATCATAGCCAGACTTCCGCCCGTCGGTTGAACGAGCTTGATGAAGCCTTTCAGCGGGCGATTGCGCAGCTTCCCCCCGAGCAGCGGACGGCTATCCTTTTGGTCGTGCAGCAGGAGCTGGCCTATGAAGATATCGCCGAAATCATGGATGCACCTGTTTCTTCGGTCAAAACATGGATACATCGAGCTCGTACTCGGCTACGCGAGCTCCTCAAAGACTTTTATGGACCCGCTTAATCTCTGCAACTTCGCCGTTCCTACGGTGTTTAACCTAACGAACTGAACTATGGATAACTCTGATCAATCCACCTTCGAACGAGACCTCTCGGCCGCGCTAAGTCGCAAGGCCGCCGTGGTGGTTCCTGGGTTTGCGGACCGAGTGGTCGAGGGGGTCCAAGTTAAGCGCCATCGCGCCAACGTAATCCGTTGGAGTTCGTGGATCACCACCGCCACCGCCGCCTGTTTGGTCACTATTTTCCTCACCAAAGAACCTTCGGAAGAGTCTTTAATCAGGCAGACTCGTGCCTTACTCGCCAGCGATGAGTCCGCTCAATTCAACGAAATCCTAGGCTTGGCCAATGATCTTTCGGTCTTAGCTCCTGTCATCGAGAAATCCACTTTGGTGGATGTCCTCACGTCTCCGGGCTCTTGATTACCATGAAATTCGCACCTCTTTTTATAGCGCTTGGGTTAGTCATGAACGCTTGGGCAGCAGATGCCCCCGCCGGAAAAGGTTCGGCAGATACGGCGCCGTCAGCCGAAGAAATTCAGACCATCCGTAAGATACTGGAGCTTCCTCCCGAGCGCCTTTCACGCATCCGCGGGGCGATCGAACACATCGAGAAGATGCCGCCGGGAGCCCGGAAGGAATTTTCCGATAAGTTAGCTAAATTTGAAACCGCTACGCCAGAAGAACGACGCAAGCTGACCAAGGAACTACGCGAACATGGTGGCTTCAACGGCCGGGTACTGGATCACTATTTTAAATCTCTCCCGCCCGAAAAGGCAAAGGCTGAGCGGGTACGTATCAACGGACTTACCCCCCAGCAACGTGAGGAATTCATCCGCCAGCAGGCCGAACGTTTTTCTGTCGAGTTGGCCAAGGAGGGTGAAAAGAAATCCGGCGGCGAGAAGAAGGCAGTCAAGCGTCCAAAGGGCGAAGTGCCTCGTTCCGAAGAGCCCGCGGTGACGCCTCCGCCGATTATTCAATAACAATCAACCGGTGCCCTGCGGGCCGTGCTTCCAGCGGTCGTGTACCCAGAGCCATTCCACGCAGGCTTCATCGTTGGAGCGTAATCGGTCAGCCAGCCAGTTGTTTGACTCAATGGTCAGGCCGGTCGAATCTTTCGCATTAAGCACCACGGAGTGAAGCCGGCACTGCCAAAATCTTATACGCTCCGCCCAGAAAATCCGGCTCTCCGCGCCGAAGCGCTGGGCGATGATTCCTGGAAGATCCGTGGCGAGGCAAGGGCTTCCCATAAAATTGACGGAAATCCCTTGGGGGGTATTTTGGTCGAACAGAATGCAAGTGATTTGTTTTTCGCGGACCGCCTTCATGGCTCGGCCGAAGCCCTCGCGGCGCGAAACCAATTGCATCCCGAAGCGCTCGCGTGCGTCTTTGACCCAAGTGTTGGCGCCCGGCTGGTTGAGTGGACGAAAAAGCACGACCCACTGTTTCGCCGCAAGTTTAGGGTGTAGCAGCGGGGCGGCCGTCATCATCTCCATGTGCGTGAAATGCGGAACGAAGAGGACGATGCCTTCCGCCGTTTCGGTCAGGCTGGAGGGGCCCCGCAGCATGCTCTCATCAAGCGTGACGCGGCGGCGGATTTCTTCGGGCGAAAAAAGAGGGGAGGCGATGGAGAAAAGGCCCATCTCCGCAGCTCGCCGACAGGAGGTTTGGCCGATACGTTTCACCCAAGCGGCATTACGATCAGGAAAAGCTACCCGAAGATTACGGGTGAGGATTTTTCGGCGTAAGATCCATAGCACGCAACCCCAGCCGGCGGCATTGATCCGGGCAAATCCTTCGGGCAGGCGAGTCAAGAGCCAGGCATAGATCGCGATGAAGGGTCGCATGCAGGATTTTTAGCTCCGACCTTCTTGACGGAGAATATCGCCAATTTCCGTCACTAAGATATTGCGTCGGCCTAATTCATCCCGGGCGAAATATTTGTCCGGCTGGCGGACCAGGTCAAACGGCTCGTCGGGTAGATTATCTTCGTCGAACTCCATCTCATCGACGGCATCGATATCATCGAAGATATGCGAAAGGCGCAGGGGTTCGCCGTGGATCGCCTGGGCTGGATTCGCGATGCTACCGTCTTTGAGCAGATTAAAAAACAGGCAGGGATAGAATGCTTTTTCGTACGGAGCCAAGAACCGCGTGACCCATTGGCCCGGCACTTCCCACCGCCGATTGATGACGACGGTGTCCGAAAAGTGGATGCACGGCTCGTACCATTTCTCCACCGCTTCATGCCGTTGAGTCAGCGGGCAATCGACGACCGTGACAATACGTTGCACGCGCCACACCGCATCGGGTAGCGTGGGCTTGAGCGCTCGGTGCAGGGCTTCCATCTGGTCGATGACGGACAGGCCGCCATGAAGGACGAGGATGGCCGCCTCCTCTGTGCCTGGCGCCGGCACAGTGGCTTGCCCGTTAGTAAAACTCCATTGGTCAGGAAGTTCGCCCCCTTCGCGGATTTCGCGTAAAATTCGGATGACCTTGCCTTCGGGCCAGGCATTTTCGGAGAGTTCACGGACGGCGTCCGTACGGCCAGAGCCCTTGGGGCCGATGACAAGGATGAGAGGTGTCATGCCTTGCGCCCACAACGACCGAAGGGAGCATTTTGACCGCGATCGCGGATCCAGTGGTCGACGGCGACCAGTGCCGCCATCGCCTCGACAATGGGAACGGCGCGCGGGAGGACGCAGGGGTCATGTCGGCCCTTAGCGCTCAGCTCAGTGGCTTTCCCGTCTGGCCCCACGGTGCGTTGCGGTTTCAGGACAGTGGCCGTAGGTTTGAAAGCGATGCGGAAGACGACGTCTTCTCCGTTCGTGATACCGCCTTGGGTGCCGCCGGAACGATTAGTCGCCGTCCGAATTTTTCCGCCCTTGCGGATGAATTCATCATTATGCGCACTGCCTCGTAAAAGCGTGCCACTAAAGCCGCTCCCGATTTCAAAGCCTTTCGTCGCCGGAAGGGAGAGCATGGCCTTACCGAGGTCGGCTTCAAAGCGGTCAAACACAGGCGAGCCCAGTCCGGTGGGAAGGTTTTCAATCACGCAACAGATGACGCCACCAACGGAATCGCCTTCGGCCCGAGCGGCCCGAATCAGCGCATCGATCTTGGCCGCCGTGGCGGGGTGCGGGCAGCGCGTCGGACTGGCTTCGACTTGTTTAAGCGAAGGGGTCTGGGCAGGTGTCGGCATCTTGATTTCGGCGACGCTCTCAACCCAGGCCGTGATTTTAGCTCCGCAGGCGTGCTTTAGGACGGTCTTTGCCACGGCCCCGGCAGCGACCCGTGCCGCCGTTTCGCGGGCAGACGAGCGGCCACCGCCTTCGATCGCGCGGATACCATATTTAGCATCGTAAGTATAGTCAGCATGCGACGGCCGGTAAGCGGTTTTCATTTCAGCATAGGCCTGAGGGCGTTGGTCGCCATTGCGAATGACGATCGCGATGGGCGAGCCGAGCGTGAAGCCATCGTGCGAGATTCCGGAAAGGATTTCGGGAAGATCTTCTTCTTTGCGCTGGGTGGTCAGGGCACTTTGGCCTGGGCGACGGCGCGCCAGTTCGCTCTTCAAAAAATTAATATCAAAGGGCACTCGCGGAGGGCAGCCGTCGATGACGACGCCCATGGCGGGTCCATGACTTTCACCGAAAGTCGCGATGCGGAAGTTTTGGCCGTGAATGTTGCCCATGGAAAGTTTGGTAAAAAGAAACGCCGCCGAGCCTGAGGGCCGGGCGGCGTCCGTTTGGCGGTTCCGCCCCGACGCTTAGCGGCGAAGGTTAGAAGTAATCTTGGAGACCAGCTGTTGGCTCTGGGGCAGATTGCCGAAGAAGCCGTATTTTACGGTACATTGGGTGAAGGCTACCTTGGTGATAGGGTCTTCAACCTTGGCTACGTCAATTTTGATTTCAAGGTCACCCACGGTGCGGGCAAAGACCGTGACGGCCAGCAGCTCGTTGTTCGGGCCCCGTTCGTCGCTTTCGCCAGTGCGAAGGGTACCGCCAGATTGATCGAGGGAGCGCTTAACCGCATTAAAAACCGCTTCGGTGTCGGTATTGTAACGAGTCACCAGTGCCCCGGTGATATTGGAGAACGAGGCCTCGCGGGTGTCAGCGTTATCGACGCCAACAAGGGTGTTACATCCCGTGGTAAGCAGGGTGGAGGCGAGGAGGGCGAGGGCGAGGGCGTTCTTCATGGTCAAGAGTCGTGGTTGAGTGATAACAGACAAAGCATAGCCGGAGCTTTATGGCAAACGATTTCGCCCTGCCCAGAAAGCCGTAAACTGAGCGTTTTGTAATGAGATTATCATTACAAAGTCGAGGTTAAGGCTGGTAAAAATGTCGAACCACCGGGCTGGATCTGGCCGCCCCACGCGGTAGTTTTTGGTTAAAAAACAGCATTTATTCATAAGTTACTAATGTAAAATAAGTTACAAACTATAAGACTGAAACTAATCATAAAGCCGATCGGGCGCGGCTGTGAATAATAAATTGGGGCTAATTGGGGCTAAAATCTTGACCAGTGGAGGTGAGTGGGGGAAAGTGGGTAAACAGGGGGCTAAAACCCACAAAATGTCTATTGGCGCAAACATCGGACTCTTTACCGGCATCCATAATGGAAAATTGGATGAGAAGAATCGCGTCACCATTCCAGCGGCCTGGCGCTTCGAGGGAGCGGGTGAAACCAGCTTTCTGGCGATGTTTCATCCTGCCCTCGGAACGATTGTCGTTTTTCCCCCATCGATGGTGCAGCGGATTCGCGATGCTTCCTCGCAGGTGACCGTGAGCGATCCGGATAAGATGAACGCGCTGCGTTTGCTCGGCGAAAACAGTATCCAGGTTTCGTGCGACAAAGCTGGCCGGATCACGCTGAACGATCACGTCGTGAACCAAGCGGCGCTCGATCGCGATATCGTGTTCAGCGGCAGCTTTACCACCTTCCAGATTTCCGCGCCGACGCCGCCGAAAACCGATCGAGATTCCGAAAGTACGCGTACCATCCTGCGCGCCTTACGTGAACTGGGTATCTAATTGTATCCAGAAGTTACTTACACTACTCACACCTTATTCACAACCGCCGCCCATGACCAGCCACGTTCCAGTCCTGCTCGAGGAGTGCTTGGTACTTCTTGCGCCCCAGGACGGAAGTACGCTCTTGGATTGTACGTTCGGCGGCGGCGGGCACACGGAAGCAATCTTGGCGCGGACACTCGGCACCAGTGTCGACGCCATGGATCGCGATCCGGCGGCCGCAGAACGCGCGGCGGAAACCGCGGCGCGTTATCCGGGACGACTTCGTTTTCATTCCGAAGATTTTCGCCACCTTGACCGCGTTCCGGGACGATTCGATGGTGTCTTGATGGACATTGGGGTGTCTTCATACCAGTTGGATATTCCGGAACGCGGTTTCTCATTTCGTAACGACGGCCCCAATGACATGCGCATGGATCCGCGCCGGGGCCGCAGTGCGGAAGAATTCCTTGAGCATGGCGAACGCGGCGAAGTCGAACGTGCCGTGCGCGATTACGGCGAAGAGCCCCGTTGGTTTCGGGTCGTGAATGCGATCTTTGCCGCCCGGGGTACCGGACGTCTGGCCCGCACGGCGGCTTTCGCGGCGCTTGTCGCCGAGGCCGCCCCGCCTAAGCCTGGCCCCCGTGGCCCGCACCCGGCGACGAAAACTTTTCAAGGCATCCGCATTGCGGTGAACGATGAATTAGGCGCGCTCACCGACGCCTTGCCTTTGGCCTTCGAAAAATTAAATGCCGGCGGAGTTCTCGCGATCATTTCATTCCATTCGTTGGAAGATCGCATCGTCAAACGTTACCTCAACGGCGTGGCGGGTCGTCCCGTTGACCGGAACGACTCCCGGATGCAGGATGATCGCGTCAAGTTGGCCGATCTGCTGACGCGTAAGGCGACCCAACCGTCCGAGGCAGAACAAGTACGTAACCCCCGCAGCCGCTCCGCGCGGCTCCGCGCCGTCCGGCGCCTCGCCCTATGAGTCTCCGTAGTCTGATGACCTGGGTTTTCCTTTGCGGCGCACTGGGCGCGGCTGCGCTTGGGACAATTTCCATCATGAAGTTAAGGATGGAAGCCGAGGTCATCGGTTCGCGTATCGTGCGGCTGGAGCGTTCGATTGCTGATACCAAGAAAGACCTAGATACTTTGAAGCGGCAACGTGATCAATCGCTCGACACTTTACAGTTACAATCGCGGATCGGTGATGCCCTCAAGCCTCCCACCCCCGAGCAGGTGGTTTGGATTTCCCGGGCCACCTTGGTTCCCGTCTCAGTGGCGCCGCTTTCTTCGATCATTAGTCCTCGTCTGACTCCCCGCGAAATTGCCTTCCGCCCATTGACCGGCCAGGGGGGCGGCACTGCGCGATGAGCCTACCCCATGCCAGACGAATGCGCTACCGTTCGCTGGCTTGGGGGGTGTCCGTCTGTTTTGTCGCCGTTCTTTGCCGGCTCGTCTGGCTGCATTGGATTGATGCTCCCCGTTTACGCGCCGAGGCGCTTCAAGCTCGTCGGGTCTTGCAGTCCAAATCTTGTCGCCGCGGCGAGATCCGTGACGCTCAAGATAATCTTTTAGCTATTTCGGAAAACGTCTGGGATATCGGGGTCGATCCTGACGTCTTGCAAAAAGGCGACCGGGGACGGATTTCAGAAATTGCGCTCATTTTAGGTATCCCTGCGACGAAGGTCATCGAAGCTTTCAATAACTCGGTCCGCCTTGATGCTGAAGGTGACGAACATAAGATTCGGTGGACAATCTTAGCCCGTGAATGTGGCGAAGATGTCGTGAAGCGGATTAAGGCGCTGGGTGTCAAGGCGCTGCGGGCGGAATTAAAATGCCGCCGGAGTTATCCCAAAGGCCAGCTGGCTTCGCACGTCATCGGCTATGTCAATAAGGAGGGTGAACCCGCGGCGGGGATTGAACGCGTCATGAATAGTTTGTTAGTCGGCCAAAATGGCTGGATCGAATCCGAACGGGATGGCCGCCACCGCGAAATTGCCAGTATCCGTTTACGCGAAGTGGCCCCGGTCGACGGAAGTACGGTGGTGCTGACGCTCAATAGCCTTGTCCAGAAAACCTGCGAAGACGCATTGGCCGCCGCCGCTGCCCGTTATAATCCTAAAAGCGGCATCATCATCGTGAGCGAACCGCGGACAGGCCGGATCTTAGGTTTAGCCAATTGGCCGACCTATGACCTTAACCGTTTTTGGGATCCCAAGTCCGCCCCGATGGACAGTCAGCGTAACCGCGCCGTCTCCGATGTCTACGAGCCAGGTTCGGTGTTTAAGATTGTTTCGATTTCGGGAGCCCTGGAGGAACATCTGATCACGCCGAATTCAGTTTATGACTGCGGCGCGACCTCCGTGCCTTACCGCGGTCGCATGGTTTCCTTGCCGGCGGATTCGCACCCTCTCGGGGTCGTCGATATTCGCCATATCGTACGCGAATCTTCCAATCGCGGGACCGTCCAGGTCGGGATGCAGTATGCCGAGCGCTTAGGAGAAGAAAAATTCTTCGCCTTAGTAAAATCTTTTGGGTTCGGTTCAAACTCGGGTCTAATCACGGGCGCCGAAGTCCCGGGACTGTTAATCTCGCCGAAGAATTGGGATGGTATGACCATCTCTCGGATGCCGATGGGGCACTCGATTAGCGTGACGGCCATGCAGATGCACTATGCCATGTCGGTCATTGCCGCGGACGGTCTGCTCATGCAGCCGCAACTCGTCTTACGCGTCGAAGACCCGAAGACCAAATCACCCATCTTAAGTTACATGCCCAGAAGCCGGGGCCGGGCGATTTCGGAATCGACCGCGCACGAAGTCGCCACGTTGTTGCGAGCCGTTTGTGGTAAGGGCGGAACGGCGCCGGTTGCGGATATCCCCGGTTATGAAGTCGCTGGCAAAACCGGTACCACGCAGAAAATTATCAACGGTAAGTATTCGACGACCCATCACGTTGCTTCTTTTTCCGGTTTCTTCCCGGTGGGCGACCCTCGCTTGGCGATCACGGTGATCATCGACGAACCCCAAGGGGAGGGCGTGGCTTATGGCGGTAAAGTTTCCGCCCCGATTTTTCGCGAAGTCGCCGAGAAATGTATTCGATGGCTCGATCTTCCTCCCATGACAGCGGTGCCCCGCGGCCCCTTGGCCCGCACTGAGCAATGACACCCGCGCCCCTCCTCATGTCTACTGCGATGGAGCGCCCTACGTTCAATTCCTTGTTGCAAGGACTGCCAGTTCTTTCGCGCACGGGAGACGGCTCGGTCCGGATTACCTGCATCGTCACCGACAGCCGCCGGATTATCCCGGGGGCTTTGTTTTTCGCGCTGCCTGGACTGCGCACCGACGGCCATACTTTTATGGACGATGCGATTGCCCGGGGCGCCGCCGCCATCATTTCCGCTCAGAGCGTGAATGGGCTTCCGGCGGTGGCGGCGGTGCAAGTCGCCGAACCTCGGAAAGTTTTGGCCGAAGTCGCCCGCCGATTTTTTGGGCACCCAGAACAGGCGTTGGCATTAGCGGGGGTAACCGGGACGAACGGCAAGACGTCCGTCGCTTCTTTGCTCCGGCATTTTCTGCAGGCAGAGGGTTCGGCTTGGGGTTTGATTGGCACGGTCCGTTATCACCTCGGTCGACGCTCCATCCCTTCTTATAAGACCACCCCCGAGTCGGCAGACCTTGCCGCGTTCTTCCGCCAGATGGTCGATGCCGGTTGCGTCGGAGCTTGTCTGGAAGTGAGTTCTCACGCCTTACACCAAGATCGCGTTCACGGTTTCCAATTCAAAGTTGCCGCCTTTACTAATCTGACGCGCGATCACGTGGATTACCATGGTGATCTGGGTTCATACCTTGATGCCAAGACGGCGTTGTTCGATGGCAGGAACGGCGCGGTGCCGGGGGTCAGCGTCATTAATATCGACGACCCCAGCGGTCGCGTACTTGCCGAAGCCTGTCGCCGTCGCGGTGCGGTCATTACTTTCGGCTTGGCCGATGATGCCGATTTGCGAGCGACGGAATTAACCTTGTTACCCAGCGGCGCCATTTTTTCGGTGGCTTGGCGGCAACAGACGGCCCGGTTTACTTCGACGCTGCCGGGTGGCTATAATGTTTCGAACGTGCTTTGCGCCTTGGCCATGGCGGCCGCGCTCGGTCGCGATCCCTTGAGCCTGAGCGCAAGCCTGGCTTCTTTTCCTGGAGTTTCCGGCCGGATGGAACGGGTTGATGCCGGCCAGGTCTTCCCCGTCTTTGTTGATTACGCCCATACGGATGATGCCTTGGGTAATGCCTTGCGTATGTTGCGCGCGATCACACCGGGCCGTGTTCTTTGCGTCTATGGTTGCGGTGGTAATCGTGATCGCGGCAAACGCCCAACGATGACGAAGGTCGTCCGCGACCACGCCCATCTGGCTTGGGCGACGGCGGACAATCCCCGCAGGGAGAAAATCGAAGCCATCTTTGCGGACATGCGCGAAGGTTTGGGCGCATTGCCTTCGATCGAGTTCGTGGCTGATCGCCGCGAGGCGATTGGGCGGGCTTTAGCGGCCGCCCGGGCTGGAGATTGCGTCGTGATTGCCGGTAAAGGTCATGAGACGACCCAAGAATTTACGGATACCGTGGTGCCGTTTGATGATCGCCAGGTCGTACGCGAAATTCTCGAACTACGAAAAGGAGCCGCCAGCGCATGACAACTTTCTCCGCCATCAATCTGGCGACCTGGGCGCAAGGGCGCTGGACGGCTTTGCCTCCGGCGAGCCTCTCGGGCTTTGGGACCGATACCCGGACGTTACGTCGGGGCGACGTGTTTGTGGCCGTGCGGACCGACCGTCGGGACGGTCATGACTTCTTATCCGATGCCCGAGACAAAGGCGCTTCCTGTGCATTGGTTTCTCGGCCGGTCGCGGATGCTTTGCCGCAGCTCGTGGTCGATGACGTGTTGGCGGGCCTGCGCCGCATCGCCCATGCTTGGCGTCAGTGTTTCCAAGGCCAAGTCATCGGCGTGACCGGTAGCGTGGGCAAGACTTCCACGAAGGAGCTTCTGGCGGCCTTGCTTGGCGCCGATGCCTTCGTGACGGAGGCCAATCTTAATAATCTTATCGGCGTTCCGCTGATGTTACTCCGAGTGGAGCCTGGTCGGCATCGCTTCGCGGTCATCGAGGCGGGTATGAGCGTACCAGGCGAATTGGCGATCTCCGCTCAGGTCATCCGTCCGGATCTCGTTATTGTCACCGCGGTGACACCGGTGCACCTTGAAGGACTCGGCACGATGGCTGTCGTGGCGCGCGAAAAAGCAACCTTGGTTGCGGCCTTACCTCCCGCTGGTCGGGCAATCTTGCCGGTCGCGCTGTTGGGTTGGGCAGAATTTGCTGCGCAGGCTCATAGATGCACCGCCGTTCAGTTTGAAGATGAGCCGGCGCCCGCGGTGACTCCGGCTCGTTTAATTCAGGCCACCCTCGGAGAAGATGAAAGAGGGCATCGGACTCTGGCTCTCGACGGGAAGACCTTCCGCTTGGGCGCGCTTTCGGACGGGTTAGTTCGGAACGCCGCGTTGGCGGTGGTCGCCGCCCGTGATTTAGGGCTATTGGATGATCAGATTGCTCCAGCCCTGGCCGCATGGACCCCGCCAGCTGGCCGTGGAAGCGTGCATGTGCTCGGAAGACAGACCTTCTATTTAGATTGTTATAATTCCAGTCCGGCTTCCCTTAGCGATGCTGCCGCTTGCTTCGATCGATTGAGTTCCAAACAAAACGAGCCGCGGCTTTTCATTTTAGGGGGGATGGCTGAATTAGGAAATCACGCTGTTCAATTCCATCGCGAAAACGGCGCAAAGCTACCTTTGCGGGCCGGAGATAAGGTCGTAGCCTTCGGCGGTGAGGCGCCGGCTTACCTGCAAGGCGTCAGCCGGTCCGACGTCACTCTTCTCGCCGTCGAAACCATCGACGAGGTCGCGCAGGCTGTGAATTCTCATGTGGGTTATATTTTCGTGAAGGGTAGCCGATCTCATGCCTTGGAGCGCTGCCTCCCCCTTTCCCTGCGCTCGGCGCTTACTTTCCACTAAGATGCTTTATCGTCTCAGCGAACTCGAAAAATTCTGGGGGCCTTTCCGTCTTTTTGAGTATATTTCCGTGCGGGCGATTATGGCGGGCCTGACGGCCTTGGCTTTGGGTATGTTATTCTCGGGGATGATGATTCGACTCCTGAGTCGACTGCGTCAGCCCGAACGCTCCGCGAAACTGATGGGTGAACTCGCCAAAGAAAGCGGCAAAGTTCCGACCATGGGTGGGTTACTGATCGGCGTGGCGATGATTCCATCCGTCTTGCTTTGGGCTAAACTCAACGTCCTCGTGCTGGCTGCGTTGTGGTGTTTGATCGGGATGGGCACTGTAGGTTTCGTTGATGATTGGCTTAAAGTACGGCGCGGTAGTGCTGATGGTATTTCTGCCCGTACCAAGCTGGGCGGGCAGGGGGTCGTAGCTTTGCTCGCTTTGGGGATTGTCCTGCTCGATCCCGCCTACCGTTCGAGTCTTTGTGAAATCTGGTTACCGATTCTTAACGGCCCAATCTGGACGGAGCATTCCTGGGGTCTACCTTTCTTTCTTTCTTTCGGGGTGGCGGCACTGTTTTTCATCCTGGTCTGCGTCGGCTCTTCCAATGCGGTGAACCTGACGGATGGTCTCGACGGCCTCGCGATTGGCTGCGTCTTAATTACGACGCTTATTTTAGGAAGCGTAGCCTACTTGGTCGGACACCACGAATTTTCGAATTACCTTCGAATCAGTTATGTTTCCGGGGCCGGTGAACTGGCGATATTCTGCGCGGCCTTGATCGGCGGTAGTTTGGTCTTCCTGTGGCATAATGCCGCGCCGGCGGAAATTTATATGGGTGATGTCGGCGCCTTGGGTATCGGTGGGGCTTTGGGCGCGGTGGCTTGCTTGATGCACCAGCCATTCTTACTCGCGATTGTCGGCGGTATTTTTGTCGTCGAGGCGCTTTCGGTCATAGTGCAAGTCGCCTATTTCAAACGGACCGGCGGCCAGCGGTTGTTCCTCATGACGCCGATTCACCACCATTTCCAGAAGAAGGGCTGGCCGGCCACCAAAGTCGTCGTGCGCTTCTGGATTATCTCTTTCCTCTTCGGGCTCCTGGGCCTGCTCTCCCTGAAACTACGATGAGCGAATTCCCCGAAAGTCTTAAGCGTCGGCTCGCCCGTCCGGCAGCCATTTTTGGCGAAGGCGTGAGCGGCCGCGCTGTCGCTGAGTCCTTGGCATCCGGCGGTTTTGCTTCCGTCATTTATGACGAGAAGGGCATTAACTCCGTGTTTGGTCCTGAGCAGGCCGCGCGACACGATCTGCTCATCTATAGTCCAGGTTTTGCCCAAGCTCACCCTTGGATCTTGGCGGCCCGGCGCGTCGGGATGCAATGCATGTCGGAATTGGATTTCGGCGCCTTGCTTTGGACGGGCCCGGCGATTGCGATCACGGGCACGAACGGAAAAACAACCCTCACCGAATTCCTCTCCTTTGCCTTTAAGCGCTCGGGCGTCGATGCTATCGCCTGCGGCAATATCGGGCATGCGCTGACATCGCTTTCTCGTACCGAGTCCAACGTCTCCTTCTTGGCGGTGGTCGAAGTGAGTTCTTTCCAAGCTGAAGATTTGCGTAACTTCACACCCGAAGCCGTCCTTTGGACGAATTTCGATGAAGATCACCTAGATCGCCATGGCGATCTCGAGAACTACTTCCGGGCCAAATTTAAATTAATCGAACGAATGATGCCGGGCGGAATTCTGGTTGTGGGGGAATCAGTGGTCGCGGCCGCCCGTAAATTCGGAATCGAACTTCCCGTCGAGGCTTTGGTGGCAACGCGGGCGGAAGTGGCGGATAGCGTTCCGGCGGGCTCTCTCTTCGGCACCTGGCCTCAGCTCGAAAATTGGGCCGTGGCGGTCAAATATTGGCGGGCACGGGGTATCGCCCTCCGCCTCTTAGAAGAATCAGCCAAACTTTTCCGGCTGGCTCCGCATCGCTTACGGAAGGTCGCCGAATCTCAAGGCGTCGAATATTGGAACGACTCCAAGGGGACGAATTTCCATGCCGTTGAGGCCGCCCTTCGACAATTCACCATCCCGGTCCGCTGGATTGGCGGTGGTAAATGGAAAGGCGGCGACTTACAGGCTTTTGCCGCACGGATTACGCCCCAGATTGAAGCCGCTTATCTCATCGGAGAAACTGGCGAGGAGCTCCACCGGCAGTTCGAAGCTTTAGGCAAGGCCAGCCGGGTCTTCCCCTCGTTGCAGGATGCCGTGGTGGCAGCGACGAACGATGCGCACGGTCCCACCGCGATCCTACTCAGCCCCGGGTTCTCGAGCTTCGATCAATTTCGCAGTTACGTCGAACGCGGCATGGTCTTCGAACGCGCCGCCCTGGCCCTCGCCAATCGCGCCTGATTTTTTCATCAAACCACCCACCCAAACCACCCAATACCCATGCGTCCCATCATCACCGTCACTGCCGTCGTGCTTCTGCACCTCTGCGTCATCGCCGTACTCGTCGGAGTTAACGGCTGCCGAAGTACGAGCGGCTTCGAACAGGAGGGCGATCCGGCAGCGTTCTCCGGCGGCGCTCGCCCAGCGAGTTCATCCGCTGCCTTGGTAGCGGTGCCGACAACGGCTAAAATGGTGGTCCCCGCACCGACGAAAGTGACCCCCATTGCGGCTTCGGGCCCCGGCGGCGTTCACGTGGTTGTTAAAGGGGAATCTTTGCCTCTCATTGCTTCACGGGAAAAAACCAGCATCGCTGCCCTTTGCGCCGCCAATGGGCTCGATCGTAATGCAATTTTGCACCCCGGGCAGAAACTTAAGATTCCCACCGCCGGTTCGGCGCCAGCCCCCAAGACAACCAAAGCTTCTTCAGGCAAGACAAGCCCCAAAGTTACTCCCGCCGCAACTTCGTCGGCTCCAGCGGCGCCGCAGTTTTCGCCCTTGAAGATTGTTTCGCTCAGCAATCCAGCGGCAGTTGAACCTAATGCTGCCGACGCTTCGGCCGCTCCGGCCGCGACCAAATAACTCTGACTCACGTCCGTTATGGTGATTAAGGTCAAGCAAGACGGTCCGGGCTCCCTGGGTTGGTATTCCCTGTGGATCGCCTTGCTGGCCTTATCCTTGGCGGTGTTCGGGTTGGTGGTTCAGTACAGCGCTGGCATTTCGTTTTCTTCGAGTAATCGGACGGCAGCCTTTGACCGGCAATTATTCTACGTACCGTTCGCAATCTTTGCCGGATGGTTAGCTTACCGGCTAAACCTCGAGCGCGTGCGCGAGTATCGCTGGCATATATTCTGGGTCGCCCTGTTTGCAATGTGCGCTGCCCGCGTTCCGGGCATCGGAGTATCTGTCAATGGTTCTTGGCGGTGGATTGATCTGGGCATCATTCGCTTGCAGGCTTCGGATCTCGGGAAGATTGCCTTGGTCGTACTACTCTCAGATTTTTTGGCGTCGATGCAGCGTCATACGCTGAAGGTGAAATCACGGATGTTTAAGTTGAGCAATCGCCCCCCTTATTTTTTTACGCCGGCAAGCTGGTTAGATTTAAGAGAAGGTTTTATCAAGCCGACGGTGGTGATTCTCGTGATCTGTGGCGGCATCGGCCTTGGCCCAGACCTCGGCACCATTATCCTTTGCTGTGCGGTGGGCGGAACGATGATGTATATTTCAGGAGCCAGGTGGCGGTACATGCTCCCGACTTTTATTTTGGGGGCGATTGCTTTCACGGCACTCGTCTTGCATTGGGAAAATCGGCTCCGGCGTTTTCTTTCTTTTATCGACCCGTGGGGTCGTCGCGGTGACGAAGCTTATCAGCTCTTCGAAGGGATGGTCGCTTTCGGGGTAGGAGGGATCACCGGTAAGGGTGCCGCGTTCGGGCTTCAAGGTCGTGCCTATCTGCCCGAGGCACATACGGATTTCGTCTTTTCGGTCATCGGGGAAGAGTATGGCCTGATCGCGACGAGTATCGTCGCCGCGGTCTATTTCCTTATCTTCATCTTTGCTTATCTTGCCATGCGGCATTGTCCGGATCTCTTCCGGTTTAACATCTGCTTAGGGGCTACGCTCTTTCTCGTCCTGCAGGCCTTGGTCAATATGGGCGTAGTCACCGGCTTGCTTCCGACCAAGGGCATCTCGCTACCGTTTATCAGCTACGGAGGTACGAACTTAGTGATTATGGCCTGCATGGTGGGGCTCGTGCTTAACTGCATCCGCGACTCGGCCGTGCCGGCCTTCATGCCGAAGGAGGCTCGCGTATGAGTCGGATGTTGCTGGCCTGTGGTGGCACCGGGGGACATTTGGCTCCGGGTATCGCCTTGGCTCAGCGACTCTCCGATGAAGGGCACGAGTGCTTGTTGATGGTGAGCAGCAAGGTCGTGGACGCCAAGATGACGGCCTCTTATTCACGTCTGCGCTTCGTGGCCGGACGGGGCCGAGGGTTTGGTCCTGGCTTAATCAATAAAATCAGATTTTTCCCCGCGCTCGTGGTTTCGGTTTGGTCGGCCTGGCGTTTATTAAGAAAATTTAAGCCCCAAGCACTGGTGTGCTTCGGTGGTTTCATGAGTGTGGCCCCCGCTCTGGCCTGCCTGCTTTCGGGCGTCCCAGTCTTAGTCCACGAAGCTAATCGTCGGCCGGGTAAGGCGGTCCGGTTAATCGCTCGCTTCGCCGCCGCCATCCATCTGCCCCACGGTGTCCGCCTCGAAGGCATCGCTGAGACTCGTCAGCATGATTCGGGCTATCCGGTGCGGGCCGAGATTCGCCCCTTGGCTCGAGAGGTCGCCCGCCGCTCCTTAGGTATGCCCGCGCTCGGGCGGATGCTTCTGGTCGTCGGGGGGAGTCAAGGCGCCACGGTCTTGAACCGTTGGGTGGAAACTCATCAGGAAGAATTTTCGCAGCATGATATCCATGTACTTTGTCTGACCGGGCCAGGTGGCCGGGAGGGAGAAGTTCGTTCCGGAAACTCACTCATCAAATATCTGCCATTTTGCGATCAGATGGCCGCGGCGTATTCGGCAACCGATCTCGCCGTCACGCGCGCCGGGGCGGGCACCTTGGCGGAATTGGCGACCTGCCGGACGCCGGCGATTCTGGTGCCCTATCCCCAAGCCACGGACGATCATCAGACTGCCAATGCCCGTCAAGCCGCCGTGGCGGGGAGCGCGTTCCTGCTCCCCGAGCCGGAAATCTCCCGCCTAAGCGAAGCGGTATTCAGTCGTATCAATGATAAAACAATTTTGGCGGGCATGCGGGATGCGCTGGCCTTGGCGGATACTTCAAATCGATGGGAAGAACTCGCGCAGGAAACTATCAAACTGGCACGCGCGCAGGAGCGCGCTACCCGATGAAGCCTACCGCTTCGGCCTGGTTGTTGGGCGCTTGCGGCATGGGGGTGGGACCTTTGGCAATTTATCTGAAGGGGGAAGGCTGGGACGTTTCCGGTTGGGATGACGCGACCGGGAGTCCCATGGAATTACAGTTAGCGAATGCAGAGATACCTTTGTTACGTGACCCTTGGGCCGCCGGCCGGCATCCGGAAGTGGTCGGTCGTTCGAGCGCAGTCAAAGCAGGCCATGCGGCCTTAGTCTTGGCGGAAAATAAGGAGGTGCGGATTTTGCGGCGTGGTGAATTACTGGCGGAGAGGGTCGCTGAACGGCGCTTTGTCGCCGTCTGTGGCAGTCACGGCAAAACGACCACGTGCGGGATGATCGTCGCCGCACTCTCAACGGCCGGAGCTGACTTTGGTTATATCTTGGGCGGGCTTTTCCGCGATCCGTCCTTTCCGCCCGCCCGTTCGGCCGTTTCGTCGCCTTGGGTGGTGGCTGAAGTCGACGAAAGCGATGGCACCATCGGAGCCTTTTCGCCCGATATCACCGTCGCCGTGAATTTAGATTGGGATCATCCGGATTACTATCGAGATGAAGCGGCCTTGGAGGCCGTCTTTCGGGCATTATTCGAACGGACTCTTTCGGCGGTGATCATACCCGTCGGCAATGAGCGGCTCGAACGTCTGACCGCTGGTTTGAAAGTCCCGGTTTGGCGTGTAGGTTTAGGCGGCGACTATCAGGCACGCCCTATCGCCGGCGATCATGCGACGTCGGTCTTGGAAGTCGGTGGACTTTTTACAGCGCAACAAGTGACGTTGCCGGTCGCGGGGACATTTAACCGTTCAAATGCGGCGATGGCCTTGGCGGTGACGCATTTTATCACCGGATCTTTATTGCCCGAGCCCATGGCGCGTTGGCGGGGAATCCGCCGGCGCCAAGATGTCCTTTTTGAACGTGCCGGGCTCCGCGTTTTGGCTGATTACGCGCATCACCCGACGGAAATTTCAGCGCTTTTACAGTGGATTAAAGAAACCCATGTGGGCCGTTTAATCGTGGTTTTCCAGCCACATCGGCATACGCGTACGCGGCAGTATGCCGCAGAATTCAGGCAAGCCTTGGCCATGGCTGACCACGCTCTCGTGCTTCCCGTTTATGCCGCAGGTGAAACTGCCATGGAGGGAGGGCGCTCCGAGTCGGTCGTCGCCGGGACGGCGCATCAATTGGTCGAAGATCGGCGTGAGTTACCTGCTTTGTTGAATGCGTTAAGTTCCGACGCCGATACCATCGTGGCCTTCGTGGGCGCGGGTGATATCGAGCGCGACGCCGAAGTGTACGCCAAAGTATTGCGAAGCTCAGGAGCGACGGTGCTGTCCCTTGATTTGCCTGACAGGGTCGCCGGCCGACTTTCGGCCGGGTGCGTCTTGCGGGCCAATGAATCTCTCGCTCGTCGGACCACCTTGGGGGTGGGCGGCTCGGCCCGCTGGTACGCCGAACCCGCGACCGTCGACGATATCGTCACGCTACTGCAAGCGGCGGCGGAGCTCGACTTACGTTATTTCGTCTTAGGACGTGGCTCCAACCTATGGGTGCCGGATGAAGGTTATGACGGGTTAATCTTGCATCTGACTTCTCAGCATTGGGGTAACATGAAGTCGCTGGGTGAAAATCGTATCCGGGTCGACGGCGGCGTCCGACTCAAGGAACTTTGCGGTTTCGCAACTAAAGAAGGCTTAGCCGGCTTTGAATTTCTGGAAGGCATTCCCGGGACGCTCGGCGGCTCCTTGCGGATGAACGCCGGGGCGATGGGTGGGTGGATTTTCGATGTGGTTGAATCGATCGAATGGCTCGCCCCGCATGGTCAGGTCCGGGCCGCCCGCCGCGATTGTTTTGATGCGCTCTATCGGGATTGCCCTCAATTGCACGGGGCCGTGGTGCTCTCGGCGGTACTCCGCGCTTCGGGCAAGGATGACGGCACGCTCATCCGCCAGCGCATGGAGGCGATGTCCGTTAAGCGTCGCGCCTCGCAGCCGCGCGAAGCGAGCGCCGGCTGTGTTTTCCGCAACCCGGTCGCGGATAAGGCCGGCCGGCTGATCGAAGTTAGTGGACTGAAGGGTCACCAAGTTGGGGCCGTGACGGTTTCGCCCGTGCACGGAAATTTCCTCGTCAACTTGGG
>Ga0114966_10001085_pt1 | contig 25393 bp, 14 predicted proteins | sample M_130207_XF_Meta_FD_87029 | JGI IMG/M metagenome (GOLD analysis project Ga0114966, IMG submission 87029) | Freshwater microbial communities from Lake Montjoie, Canada to study carbon cycling - M_130207_XF_MetaG | ecosystem: Environmental > Aquatic > Freshwater > Lake | place: Lake Montjoie... | reverse complement strand
TTCCTCATGAGAAAGCGCGATGGAAACCCCGGCTGGATCACACTCTGGCGCGGCCTCGACAAACTCCTACTCGCCATCAGAGGATTCGTCGCAATGAACCAAAGATGTGGGTAAGTTCAAGGGAGTAACCGTAGGCCATCCCGTTTTGCAAATGCGGGTGCCACGGTCACGGAGTCCTCGACGTGGCCGTGTGATTGGAAAACCGGCTGGACATTCTTGCACGGCCACGTCGAGGACTCCGTGACCGTGGCACCCGATCTCCAGATTCAACCAAGCGATGGAGCTGGGCCTACGCAACTCGCAAAGACGGAAACGTGCTTCACGGTTAGACTCTTCGCTCACAGTTGAGGAGCACTTTAGTCATGGTCGATTTCTCGCCACTCGAACGATTCACGTGGCCATTGCGTCCGTTTGGAGGACGCGGCTGCGTGGTTGCACTCGTGCTGTGTGGTCTCGTTGTGGGGACTCACGCCACGCGAGCCGACGAATCGCAAACGCGGTATTTCGAGCAGCTTCGTCGGCGCGGGTTGTTCTCGCTGGCCGAAGGCTATGCACTTGCGCGGCTGGCCGAATCCCCGACGCCACTCGCACGGCGTACGGAACTGGTGATCGAGCTGTCTCGGACGCTGGCGGAACATGCCGAGTTCGCGTCGCACGAGCAGCAAGCCGAGCTTTGGAAGCGGGCCGCGTCTGTGATCCACGAGGAACGGACACGGGAACCAAGCAACCCGCGCGATGTCATGCTGGCGGCTCAGGTGGCGATCGCGACGGCAGCAGAAGGGGGATGGCTGACGGTCGAATGCGAGTTGCGACCGTTCGACGAACCGCTGATCGCGCGTTGCCGAACAGCTTGCTCAACCGCGATCACTTTGCTGAAAGAAGTCGAACAGCAACTGGCTGGACCGGGGAAAGACCGCACGCTCGCGAAGGGACTGGCGGACGGAGGGCCTTCGTCGCACGAACTGCGGGGCGAGCTGCAGCGCGTCCGATTCCAACTGGCGTTGTGTTTGAAGAACCGGGACGAGCTGTCTTCCGCCGACGCTCGAAAAGTCAGCGTCGATCTGCTCGATGCCGAGCAGGTACTTCGCAAATTGATCGGCGTCGCGGACGAACCGATTTCAACTCAATCCAAATTGCGATTGGCAAGTTGTTCGCGACTGAAGGGAGATTGGGAACGGGCGGACACGTTGTTGCAGGCCCTCGAAACGAGTGAGCCGCGTCTCACGGACGCACTGTTGGAAGAGTGGGTCGCCGAGCGGGCGCGGTTGATGCTGGCGCGACAACGGGGCGCGGATGCCGCCGAGTTGATCGTGCGTACGCGCGCGAAGCAGAAGCGGTTGACCGGTGAGCTGTGGTACTTGCAGGTCCGCGCTTTAGCCTCGATGCGCGACGCGGCGCTACAGAAGAAGGACGACAAACTGGCCGAGCAACTTCAGGAACAGGCCGAGATCACGCTCGAACGGAGCGATGAGCAAGCCGGGGGCTTTTGGAGTCGGCGAAGTCGGCAAGCGTGGGAATCAGTGCGTACGGCAGAGAAGTACGGCCCAGCGCTCGACGCGGCGATGCAACAGGCGCGAGCGGATTTCTTAGGGGGGCGGATCGACGCGGCCTTGAAGGGCTATGCCACAGCCGAGCAAGCGGCACGAGTGGCAGGGCAGACGGAGGTGGCGATTGATCTCGCTTACACGCGGGCTTCGATCCTGCTCAACGAACGTCAGTTTGAACCGGCCGCAGCCGACTTCCTGAGGCTGGCTCGCGAGTTTCCCGAACACGCGCGAGCTGCGCCCTCGCATCTCAACGCCGCGTACTGTTTGGGAAGACTCTATGACGCCAAGAAAACTCAGACGAACCGCGAGGCGTACACCGCCGCACTCGACCGCCATGTGGAACTCTTCGCCAACGATCCTTCCGTGAATGACGCACGATTTTTGAAGGGGCAGCTCGAAGAAAGTCGGTTGCAGGCGACAGCCGCACTGCCGCTGTACTTGCAGGTCGGTGATGAGTCCCCGCGTGCGGAGGAAGCTCACGCGGGAGCGGCGCGCTGTTACGAGGTGATTCTCCTGCGGATGCGCGAGCGAAAACTGGACACGACAGAATTGGAACGTGAGGCCGTGAAGACGCTCTCACGCCACGTCGAAGCCTTCAGCGAGACGGCCACCGAATGGTCCGCCCCGCAGGCGGAAGTCGCGCTGCATTTGTCGTCGCTCCTGATGCTGTCCGAGCCACCGCGATTTGATCAGGCAGAGCCTTGGCTGGGCAAAGTCCTCGCCCAAGCGGGGCGAGTCGCGGAAGCGGAGCGAAACGACACGCTGGCGGTGAAGGACGAACGCTGGCAACGACTGCGTGTACGAGCGACCGCGTTGTCTGTGATTGCTCTCGCGGGAAGTGGCCGTCCGTTGGAGGCCGAGCGAATGGTGCAGTCACTCGTTGCGGCATCACCGCAAGACCTGCTGGCGATTGTCGAACGACTCGCTCCCTTCGTTGCTTCCACGGATCGCGAGCAGCGGCTGCGATTCGTCGAGCTTCAACTGCGTGCGGCGAGTCGGTTGAACGAACAACGGGCCGCGTTGACGAAGCCGGAACAGGAGTCGCTCGATCAGGCCCTCGGCCGCGCGTACTTGGCGAGTGGACAACTCGCGAAAGGGGTCGAGCTGTACAGTCGCTTGGCCAGCGAGACTCCGAAGGATGCCGCTCGACAACGCGACATCGCGCAGCAGTTGGACCCATTCGACGACCGCTCGTGTCAGTCACTCGCCCGTCAGTGCTGGCGGCGCATCGAGGTCTCGACAAAACCGGGTTCGCCCGATTGGCTGCTCGCCCGCATCGGCCTCATCACCACGAGTAGCAAGCTCGGCGAACAACTGCTGGCGCGCAAGCTGCTCGAAACCACGAAGGCACTCCACCCCACGCTAGGGGGACCGGCGTTGCAACCGCAGTTCGAGTCGCTCGACCGGCAGCTCAACAGTCCCGCTCAGGAGTAGAGACCTCATGCGGTCGAAATTGACGCAGCTTCGACGTTACCTCGTGCGGAAGGTCACGAGACTTTCTTGGTGAGTCGTGCGGCGTCAGCCCTCGGACTGACGCCGTCCCGCCCTACAGCTTTCGCAAACCCAACAAGGCGACAACCTTGACCCCGTCCGCCCTTTTATGGAAAGGTCACTCATGCTGAACCGTCGCAAATTTGTCGAGACTGCCGGACTGAGCCTGCTCGCCTGTTCGCTCACGGATGGCAATCCGTTACTCCATACGGCGCTCGCCGCTGATCCGCCGCGTCGCAAATTGAAGCTGGCCGTGGTCACCACCGTGTGGCGGTACAAGTCACACTCGTGGCACATGGCCGAACGGTTTCTGCATGGCTACCCGATGCGGGGGAAGTGGCATCGGCCCGAGATCGAGGTCGTGTCGGCTTACGTCGATCAAGTCCCCGAGAACGATCTCAGCCGGACACGCTCGAAGGAGTTTGGCTTCACGATCTATCCCACCATTGCCGAAGCGCTGCGGTGTGGCGGAGACAAGCTGGCGGTTGATGCGGTGCTACTGATCGGTGAACACGGCGACTATCCGGTGAACGACATCGGGCAGAAGCAGTATCCGCGCTACGAGTTCTTCCAGCAGATCGTCGATGTTTTCCGGAAGGACAACCGCATCGCTCCCGTCTTCAATGACAAACATCTGTCATGGAACTTCGACCGGGCGAAAGAGATGGTCGCCGCTTCCAAGTCGCTCGGGTTTCCGTTTCTCGCCGGTTCGTCACTCCCCGTGACTTGGCGAATGCCCGCGATCGAAATGCCTTACGGTGCCGAGATCGAAGAGGTACTGAGCATCTCGCCAGGGCCGGTCGATATCTACGACTTTCACGCACTGGAAATGATTCAGTGCATGACCGAACGCCGAAAGGGGGGCGAGACGGGCGTCGTTGCGATGCAGGCTCTGCGCGGCGACGCGGTCTGGCGGGCGATGGAATCGAAGTCGTGGGCCGGCGGTGGTTGGAATCCCTCACTGTTTGAAGCCTGTCTGTCACGAAGCCATACGCTGGCTCAAGACCCGACGCTCAGCCATCGTTTCCCCACGCGCGAGCAGATGCGAGCTTGGGTCAAGGATCCGATCGCCTACCGGTTTGAATATGCCGACGGCTTGAAGGCTACGATGCTCCTGATGAACGAGCTCAACGCCGACTTCACGTTTGCGGCGAAGCTCAAGGGACAGGCCGATCCTCTCTCGACCCAATTCCACCTGCCGCCGAGTCCCAACGTCGTGTACTCGGCCGCACTGATGTCTCAGGCCGAGTCGATGTTCCTCACCGGAATCGCTCCCTATCCAGTCGAGCGAACACTGCTGACCAGCGGCCTCGTCGCGGCCGGTCTGAAATCACTCGCCACGGGAGAGCAACGACTCGAAACCCCGCACCTCAACGTCCGCTACACGGCTCCGCGCGAATCGACGTTTTGGCGCGAGTAATCGCGACCGACAACAGTTTCTTGACCCACACGAACCCGCAGCGTGAGCAAGGACGATGACAAGCGGCGTTTCCATTTGCTTCCCTCGCTGACGCTGCGGGTTACTGAGGGTGTTCACTCGTAGCATGGGCGGCTCGCCTGTGCAGTCACCGAGAACCACGAGCTGGCGAACGTGGCTCCGTACAAAACAACGACAAGTTCCACTCCAATCGAAAAGCTCATTCCATGTTGGCCCCCAACGTCATCACCAAAGCCATGGGCCTGTTCATGAGCATGGACAAAATATGCGGCGACAACTTCGAGAAGGGACTGGCCGACATGAAGGCGATCGTCGAAGCGTGACCGTTGGAGTTCTCACCGTGATTCATTTGGGCGCGGCACCGCCGTTCAACAGCGTGCGGGCCTGTTGCTTCGTCGGTTCGAAGCGAGGTTGCCATTGGCTGTTGACGACTTTTTCGAACAGCTCGCGTGCTCGTCCCTCTTGGCGGGTCGAGCGGAGGAATTGAGCGTGCTGAATGAGAATCTCGGGGTTGGTTGGTTCACACGCAAATGCGGTGGACCAAGCGTGATCGGCGATGATCGGTCGCTGTTGAGATTGCATCGCGCTGGCGAACGTTTGCCAGACGAGCGATTGATCGGGAGTCTCGACAAGTGGCGTGGTCCAATAATTCCAGGCCGCTGTCGTGAGGCCGAGCTTCGTCAGGATCGAGGCCGTGCGGTGACAGGCGGTCGTGCCGTTGGGGTCGATGTCGCGCCAGCGTGAGGCGGCGCGTTGGACCACTCGCGCGAACGCGGTCTTCTCGGGTTGTTTGGCATCGGTGAGTTGATCCGCTCGTTGATCGAACTGTCCGAACAAAGCGTCGTAATCGCGCCGGAAGACTTCGAGGTTCACGGTCTTCGGCAGTGCGGCAAACTCCAGCGCGGAGGCTTTGTCGAGCGACTCGATCCAGTCGCCGAACTTCTTCCGGTGATGAGCGATGTTCGCCGCATCGCGCCAAAGTTGCGGTGCGAGCTTGAGCTTCTCATTGGCCAGCGCACGGCGGACGCACGCCTCGGCTGGCTCCCATTGACCGGCCTCTTTCAGGTAAGCCAGTGCGGCCAGATTGAGTCGCGGTTGAGCGGCCAAGTCCTGAGCTTGGATCGCGAGTTGGAAGACCTCGGCGGCGAGAGTTGGCTCGGTCAACGCGATGCAGGTTCGCGCCAACGCGATCAGCGAATGAGACCGCAAGGTCTCGGCCCACTTGTTCATGCCGGGCGTGTTCTCCGTGAACTTTTTCATGGCGAACTTCTTCGCGGCCGCTTGGACCAATTCGCCCCACGGACCACACGGCTGTCCGTCTGGCGCCTTGAAGTGCTTGGCAAACACGCGGTGAATCTCACTGAGCTCCCCGTAGGACGGGCACTCCTGCCCGTCCTCAAGATGTTGCCGAAACAATTCCTTGGCCTGCGCGACACTCGCCTCATCACCGACCATCAGCAGCCACTCGACCCGAGTCGTCCGGCCGAACGCGGGGATGCCGCGTGCTGCGGCCAGCGCCGCAGTGGCGTCGTTCAACTGGCGAGCGAACGTGGCGTTCATCCGCTCCGTGCGCTTCAAGCTGAGATGCACGGTCGAGAGCAGTTTCGCGGCGAGGTCGATGGAACGGCACTCCTGGAGGAAGAGCAGCGTCGCGGCAGGCTCATTCGGCAGGTCGGCGTACGGCAGGTCGCGCGTAACCGCTCGGTCATTACTCCAATTCGCGAAGTGGGTGTAGGCCGAGCAAACACGTTTGAGGAACGGGCTGGCGGCATCATTCGCAATCAATGTTCCCTGCAAACTGCCCGAGGAGACGATCACGGCGAACTGCTCCAGAAACTTCGCGAGCGGCTCGTTGGGATGCTGCTTCGTCGCGTTGGCCACGAGCGGATTCAGCGGCATGACCGAAGACAGAAGCACCGCCAGCCCGAGGCGATGGTCTCCCTTGGACGTGTAGCGCTGCTCGATGAACGTGGCGAGTTCCGACTGTCGGGCTTCGGCGAAGTACGTGGCGAGCAGCTTCAGCGCGTCGTCATCCGACAGCTTCGCAAAGTCGGGCGCATTGGTCTGCAAATTGACGGGGACACTGACCGGCACGCCCGCCGCCGAACGATATGGCAGCGGCAGGACGACGAGTCCCTCGGTCTGCGGCACCAAATTCGGAGGCTCAACCGGCTGCCGTTCGTACTTCGCTTCGGCGATCAGTTTGTCATCGGCATCGAACAGCCGAACCGTTCCGTCGGCCAGGAACGTTTGGTTCGTAAGCACCTTGTTGGCGGTGACGTTGATCACTCGCAACGCACTCAACCGACCGTCCTCCGCGAAAACCAGTTCGACCGCGATCGTAGGGTGCATGGAGTCTTCGGAACGCACCGTCTTCTTCTCTTCCCCGTCCTTTGGTTCATCATTCCCATGAGGACGGGCAGGAGTCCCCGTCCTACGAGTGATCCTCACCGTTCGCGCACCGACCGACTTCACATCGGCCTCGACACTGAGGTCCTCGACCGACGGGACGTACCACGGGATGAGTCCCTGAATCGCCGACTGATGGAACCGGCTCATCGGCCGCTTCGCGCCGAGAGCGATCTCGGGATACAGATGCCACAGCGTCGAGCCGTCGTGGATGACCTGCTGCTTGAGTCCCTCGCTGACTTCTCGGTCGAAAACGAACCGACCCGAGCCGTCTGCCAACACAACACGGCCGGGGGCGGCCATCCTACAGCTCTCCCAACCGAGCGATCGTGCCTTCTCAATCGACCGCCGCGCTTCGGCATCGATCTCACCGTGAACCGGCTTCGTCGCCGCCGCTTGCTCGACGATGGCCAACCGATCCGCAGGCCACGTTTGCAGGCCGGGTGCATAACTCGGCAAGTCCTGCAACACGCCCGCGAGTGGATGCGCGGCGGGAAATTGGAAGCCGCCGTCCGAGGTGTCATAGACATCTGACAGGCTCGTCCCCAAGCCACGCCACTCCCGACCCTCAAGCATCGGGTATGTGTATTCCGCACCTAAGAGGCCCTCTTCCTCTTCACCGATAATGATCCTTGGTGTCACCGTCAGCATGAGATTAGGTTCCGACCCAGCCACCAATAACCCCGATCGAAGCATCGGCTGCGTACCGAAGTAGCGGCGATTCCCGAAGTTCCGGGGTTGAACAGCGCCACCGGTTGCGAAGCCGTACAGAGGAATGTCCTGCCGCAACCGAGAGGAAACGAAATAAGAAAAGTTGGTAAAGTGCGGCTCCAAATCGAGCATGAGTCCGCCATGAACTCCATCGCCGCTGCCGTCGAAGTCCCCGAAGCGCATGTCGAATTCAGATGGCTGCGGGTTCGTGAGGAGTAGATCACCAGTTCGTGAGAACCGGCGGTATCTCGGGCGAATCGAATCGCCAGCAGTGAATTGGACCACGTCGTCCAAACTGGAGGTGGGAATGTTCGCGCTCCAGTAGAGATTCGGTCGGGCATTCAGATTGCCGAGCGTGTTGAAATTGAGACCAACAGTCCCTGCTCCCTGGGCTTGGCTCAGTCCCAAGTTTTCATCGGACAGAAACCAGTCGTTGGTGCCAGCATTTACTCCGCGCAGGCCATAGTCGTCGGTTGAAGAGCTCATCGATGAGCGGTCGAAGCGATCCGCCGCTGGCAAGAACTTCCAGTGGGAGGGGACGGCAAACCGGCCATTCCATTCGCCACGCATCGGCAAACGGAACAGACGTTTATCCCACAAGCCGTCATCGCCACTTGCCTCTGATCCTCTCGTGGTGAAGTCCAGCGACGAGAGTCCTCCGAACAGTTGATCACCGCCGTTGAGGTCGATGAGGCCGTCCATGTCGGGCGGCGCGAACTGCACTCTGGAAACCTCGTCTTCAGCTCCCCAGCCCAACGGCCTGTGGCTCCAACGCATGTTGCCCCATCTCCGCGACCAGCTCTGAAGGTGACGTGTGTTGGCAACAACGTTCTGTTGCCATCCCGTTCGCCGCAGAACGACCGACTCCCACGCGAGACGCACCGGGTCGGCGGCCGCTTCCGTCGCTTGTTCGATCCGCTTGATCTCGCGTTCGATCAGGAGGACCTCGGCTTGCTCGGCGCGATTCAAGCGGTCGAGGCGTTGCAGGTCGGTAGCAGGTCGTCTCTCGGTGACGCTCCGTTCGTAGTTGCTCTGCGCCGACTTGGCTCGGGCTTGAGAGTGCTTCAAGCGTTCCTTGGCGGCATCGAGCGGGCTGAGTTGCGCGACATTGTGCTCGGCGACGACCGGGATCTCGGCCGGAGCGGGGTACATCGCCCAATGATCCTTGCGACCGCAATCGACTTTGAACTGCTCGTACATCGCCTCGGTCTCCAGCACGAGGAGCGACGTGAACGGCGACATCACGTACATCGACTTGCTCAGTTCGATGATCTGCGACTTGTGCTCAGCGGCACCGAGTGCGACGAGCCGATCAATCTCCAGCCGTGCCCAAGTGCGCGGGAGATGACTCTGTAGCCGAACTCGTGAAAGTTCTGCGTGGTGTGCGACCACTGCCGCACCGGCTGAAGTCTCACGACTTCGGCTACTGTCAGCATCCGCTTTCGGCAGGGTCACGTTCGTCGAGTACGGCTTGCCGTTCAACTTGCCCGTGATGGTGAGGGACGGCGGCAACGCTTGGCCTTTCGGGACGCGGGCCACGGCGGCCAGTTCTTGGCCGTGCGCGAGAGATGTGGTGAGGAGTAGGAACGCGGGTTCCGAAGCGGTGGTGGCGGGATGCTCGTCCTTGCGCACGCTGCGGGTTGGTGTGGAGTGGACAGCGATCTCGGCCAGACGCGGAGCGTTGAGCGTGCTGAGCAGATCGAACGCGCGCCACGCGACCGCTTCGTCGGGGTTGATCTGCGTGACGTGGCCTCCTGTGCGACGAGCGCCACTTTCCATGAACGACTTCGACCAACGCTTGCCGACCGCCACGCCGACGTACCGCGCGTTGGTGGGCAGCAGTCGCAGCAGGGCGTTGTCGTCCCGCTCACCCAACACGGGAATGCCGGTTCCGAGATGGACGACCCAGACCTCACGCTGGCTGCGGACGTGTTGTCGCACCGCATGCAGAGCCTGCTCCAAATCGAGGGCACCAATCGGCGCGACGCCGCTCAGAAACGTCTCAGCCGCCGCGATGTTCTCAAGCGAACAGGCGACCGGCTTGCGGCGGAACGACTCCGCTTGAGTCCCCGCGCGGATGAGCGAGAACGTGTCCGAATGTTCGGCGTTCTCGAGCAGCACTTTCGCGATTTGCCGCTGCGTCTCGGCCAACACTTCGTTGCGATCGGCCGAGTTCTCAATCAAGAAGACCCACTGCCGCTGTGCTCGTTCGGCGTTCGCTTTCAGATCGGGACGCTGCCGCAGCATCACGTATTGAAAGCCATCCTGTTCGCAGACGGACCATGCACCGCCGTGGCCGACGCTGCGAGCGTCGGTTCGGATGCTGGCAGCATCCGCCACGAACTCGACGACCAAGTCGCGATCCAGCGCCGCGTATTCCTCGCGACCATCGAGCAGCAAGTCACCTGCTTTCTCGCGTCCGTTCAGCAAGTGCGAGGGCGAGTACCACTTCGTCCCGGCTGCTCCCTTCACTCGCACCTGAGCCGACCATTCGCGAACTCCGTCGAGCGAATGTCCCGCAGGAAAACGGTAGACGCTGCGACCGTAGTCGTTCGGCAACCGCTGCGTGTAGCTGAGTAAAATCCGCTTATCTTGCCGGGCTTCCAGTGGAAACACCCGCATCTGAAACGTGCTGCCATCAACCCACTCCAGCAGAGCTGGATCGCGCTTCGTGTGCCGGATTTGCTCGAAGACGTTGCGGCCGTAGTCCCGTTCGACCATGCCTCCTTCCATCAACTTGCCGTTCACGTACATCGCCAACCGCGATAGCGACGCATCGGCAGGCAGTGGGAAGCGGAACGTCCCTTCAAGCTGCTGCCACGTGTGATTGAAGTACGTCTGGTCGATCGTCGTCCGAGCGAACCCGTCCTCGATGTGGACATCGACGTGGAACTTTCGCAGCGACAACTTCATCTCTTGTCCCTGCGGATCGACGACGGTGACGGTCCCGCCTGCATGTTCGCTGGCGGGCACGACGACCGAACCCGACGCCGCCATCAAGTCCTTGACCCACTCGACCACATACGCCGACCGCTTCGCCGGTCGCAGTTCCGCTGAGTGCGAATCGGTCAGATCGGCGATCAACTCTTGCCCGGCAGTGATCGCTTCCTCAATGCCACTCACACGAACCGTCCCCTGCGTGACAACGACGTTCGTCGCCCGTTCCCGAGCCTTCACGACGAACTTCGTCCCCAGCGCCGTGACCGTGCGTTGAGGCGTCTCGACCACATATCGCTCGGCGTTCGTGGCAGGCATGACCTCGACAAATACTTCTCCCGCCAACAGCTTCACGCGACGATCACTGACGACGGTGACTCGCGACAGTTCGTTGATCGACAGCACCGAGCCATCAGGCAACGTCACGCGACGCTTCTCACGCGGGCCGGTCGTCAGGGTCTCACCCAACTTCACGCGAGAAACCGCTCCAATGCGTGAAGGCCGTCCCGAGCGTGCGGGTGCGGAATCAATCGGGCTGCCGCCGGAGGGAACGTCGTTCGACCGAGCCGGATCGCTCGACGTGGCTCGATCCGTCGTCGAGATCAATTCACCCGGCTGCAGCGCCGGAGTCAGTCTGACGCGGGCCAACGGAATCTGTTCACGATCATCCGAACGGAGAAACACCACCCCGATCACCAGCAACAACGCCGCACAGGCGACAACGATTCCGAACGGCGACTTACCGCGAGCTGGCGGAGAAACATGGCCCGCCCCAATCAACAGGACATGGCTCGCCGGTGCCGCTGTGTCGTGTCGGGCACTCGCCGCGATCGACAGCCGGACTTGCCGCATGATGCGTTGCTGCACGGCATCGCTCAGTGGCTCGGGATCCACGGCGTCCAGCGCGGCGGCGATGTCCGCATCGGACTCCGGTCGATCCAGTTCACGCAGCGCGGCCGCAATGCGGTTGCGGAAGACATCGTCTGGTAACGGGTCTCGGTTGGGCGAGTTGGTCATGGCGCAGTTCCTCAAAATGATCGCGCGTGGCAATGGCACGCGTTGAATCGGGCGGATCAGTCAGATCGGACGGATCACGGGTCACCCGCCGGCGGCAACTTCCAGCAGTTCGATCTCGCGCCGCAGCCGTTCCAAGGCCCGGCGGCGATAGACCCGCACGGTCGATTGCGGGATGCCCAACTCCTTTGCCAGATCGTGGCTCGCGACGAGGCCGTCGCGAGACTCAGCATCGGCCAGCACGATCCGTCGTTGCTTCTCGGGCAGCAGCGCGAGCAACTCGCGCAATTGTTCGGGCGGTACGCGGAGCGTTGGGAGGTGTTCGCGATCCGCACCGTGGTTTGAGTCGCCATTCGTCTCGACATCGCTCTGACGCCAATCGATGACCTCGGCGAGCCACATCGGTTCGGTGCTCAACTCCAACTGGCGAGCCTTCTGCCAGCCATGCTTCAGCACATCCCGAGCGACGTTCTCGGCGATGCGAAAGAACCAGACACGGAGCGACGACAACGCCGGGTCAAACCGGACTCGGTGCTGCCAAATGCGAAATAGTGCCGCCGCCAAGACATCCTCGAAATCCGTGGCCGTCAGCCGCCCCACAAACTTCTGTCGCAGCAGCGTCAAAACGGGAGGCCCATGCGTCCGAAGGATCAACTCCAACACGGCTTCCTCCCCAGCCCTCAGCCTGGCCCCCAACTCCGGAGCAGAATCACTGCGAGTCATGTCGCATCCGTTGATCGAAGGAAGTTCTCTGTCTCACCACGATGGCCAGGCACCTCTACATACGCAGGCCCGTTACACGAAGGGCGGGGCAACTCTCGCTGACAAATCGACCCGTAGGATGGACGCCTCGTCCGTCAGGGCCATCGCCTTGTTGGGTTTGCATAAACTGTAGGGGGGACAGCGGCGTTTCGCCGCGCCGACCTACCATGAATTCTCGACGTTTCCTGATGGTGGGCCGGCGCTCGCAGCGAGCTGGCTCCACCCTATCTTGAAAAAGGCGATGGCCCTGCTCGTCCGTCCGCGCCTGCAACCTCGGACGGACGAGGCGCCCATCCTACGAGTTACTCATCCTTCGGGTGTTGGCTTGGAGTTGGCTGGCGGTGCATCGACGCGGGACCGCATCGGAAATGCTGGCTTTCCCGTGCGCAACTGAGGGGACGAACGAGAGTCATCGGAGGGCATTTCAAATGCCAGTTGTTGCCTTGAAAAACTAGCCCGACGCGCAAGCGAGGGCTTCACCATCATCGAATGCTCAGCCCTCGCTTGCGCGTCGGGCTAGTTTTTGAAATGCCCTTTAAACTGTGGTGGCTCTTGTTGCCAGCCCGGCTCAAGAACAGCACTCCGGCAGCGGACACGAGCCGCGATCGCCAACGTGTCACCTCACAACACTCTTCACGGCGCATTCCAGAAGTGCAGTTCGCCTGCTGAATCTCCGCAGATCAGCGTCTTGCCGTCGTGGCTGATGCAGGTTGAGACGGGGATCGCGCGTGAGATGTCAAACGCCTGCTTCGTCTGGCCATCAGTGGTCCAGAAGCGGACCACTTGATCGCGGCCTGCCGTGAGCAAATTGCCGTTGTGATCAAAGGATGCCCCGAGGACGCCGTTTCGGAGCCGGCCATAGACGCCCTCGGCGCGCTTCGGCGGATGAGCGTTGGGCTTTGAAATCGCTGGCCAACCATCGACGACATCCCACCAAACTAGCAGGCCGTCTTCTCCCGCTGATGCCAACACGCGGCTGTCGTTGCGCCAGTGCAGAGACGGAATCGACGCCTTGTGCTCGGCCAGCGTCAGCAGGATGCCACCGGTCTTTGGTTCCCACAGATGCAGGCCGCCCGAGCGATCGGCCGTGGCCAGCTTGCTGCCGTCGGGACTGAAGCCGATCGCGGTGATCCAATCCGTGTGGCGAGTCAGCTTGTACTTCAACACGCCGTCACTCGTGCCGTAGACCTTCACGACTTTGCCCGAACCGCCGATCGCCACCAACTGTTGATCCGGACTGAGATCGGCTGCGAGGACCGCATCGAGTTCATCGCCGATTTCCGCGAGCCGCCTCCCCGAGCGCACATCGAACAACACCGCCTTGCCCGACTGCACCGGCTTGCCGCCCGCGACCAGCAACACCGCTCCGTCGCGGCTGAAGTGGATGACGTACGGGACTCCTTCTGGAAAGGGCAACACGCCGAGTTCCTTGTGCGTTCCGATGTCGATTAACCGCACATGCTCTTGCCCGGCCACGGCGATCAGCGGGGCCCACGGACTCGCATCCATCGCGATGATCGGCAGCTTGTGTTTGAGTTCCGCCACAGACACGCTCGGCAACTTCTCCGGCATCGGCGGCGGCCCGTCCGGCTTGGTCATCGCACTGGCCGTCGGCGTGAACGTGAGATCGCGATTCACCACGAGCGACTTGCTGGTCGCCGATTCGCGCAGCCCGTCGGTGATCCAAGCCAGGATCAATTTCACCTGAGCCTCCGGCAACGGTGGCTGATTCGGCGGCATCCGCGCTTCTGCGTCTTCGTTCGTGATCGCTTGATAGAGCAAGCTTGCACTCGCCCGCCCCGCGACGACCGCCTTGCCTCCGCTGCCTCCTTTGATCGCCCCCTCGAAGCTTTGCAGATTCAAACCCGCCTTCTGCTGATCGTCCCCATGACACTTCGCGCAATGCTGTCGAAAGATCGGCTTGATGTGGTCGTTGAAATTGACGGGCGCTTTGTCGGTCTTCTCGTCGGCGAGCGCCGCCGAGGTCAGGCCGATCAGCACGACTGCGATGTATTTCATGGTTCGTCGTTTTCGTAGCACAGGTGGCTCCCCTGTGGCAGATTTGAAGCACGGACACTGGCGAGCGGCCTGTGTTAAGCCAGTTCCAAAGCGACCTTCAAACACTCATCGACCTGTTCCATCAGAACTGGCGAAAAGCTCCCAATCACTCGATCGAATCGGCTCTCATTCACAGTCGCCAGATTCAGGCACGACACCACGGAGTTTCGCAATAGGCCAGTCGCCTGCCCGTCAGTCGATGAAATATCAACAAATAAATGAGCGGGATCGGAAGCACGAACCGAATTGCTGGTGATCTCGACCACGATGGCGTTATGCGCACTTCGGTTATACGAATCCGCTTGAACGACCAGCACCGGGCATTTTTTGGCGGTGAGGCCCGTGGCGAACGGAAACAATGCGAGCAGAACTTCTCCGCGTTGCACCGTCATCGCTTCACCTCGTCGTATCGATCGTACTCACCCATTTCATCCCAGCCCAAGGACTGGCCAGCTTCCGACGCCAACAAACCAGTTTCCGTTTGGGTCCACGGACTGTCGTCATAGGCCAGCTTTTCGAGATGATGAAACAACTCCGCTCGCACCAGCATGTAATGCACTTGAGTGCGAGGATCGATCACTTCGACAGGCTCGGACTGCTGTTCGACGGCAGATTGCAACGGCTCGCTCAATTCGATCATGAGTGCAACTCCTCAATGGTTAAATCCAAACTCGGTCGATTGTAGCAGGCTGCCAAAGATGTCCTCGTAGACCTTGCGATCCTTCACGTTGTCGCCGATGAGCTCGCGCATTGCGGCTCGTTCTTCCGAGGTCGGTTTGCGGCTGAGCGTGCGAACGAAGAGTTCCTCGATGATCTCGTCCGGGGACTTCCCGCCTGCCATCAACTTCGGAACGACTTGACCGCCGCCGACTCGGCCGTCGATCGTGTCGCCGACGAGCAGATGCAGGGCTTGAGATAGGTTCGATTCCGTGCGTGTCTCGCAGACGCAGATCGAACCACGGCGTGAACGGCCGAATGTCGCGAAGAACGGATCGCCAGCGTTCGGGCCTTCGGTGTCGCCCGGCGTGCGTGGGTAATACTGGATCGCCTTTGTTCCGCGCGGAAAGTACCCGAACCCACGTTCGCTGCTCGTCGCCACCACGATCGCGTCGAGCAATACGTCCGCTCGCAGACGACGCAGGCGGCTGCGCGAGAATTGCCGAGTGTCGCCGGAGTTCGTTTCGTTTGGCTGACTGGCAAGCTGATAAACGCGAGACGTGCAGATGTCGCGGACCATTGCTCGCAGATTGAATTTTGAGTCGGCGAAGTGTTTCGCCAGCGCATCGAGCAGCGGCTTGTTGGTCGGCGGATTGCTGATCCGCATGTCATCGACCGGCTCGACGAGTCCGCGTCCGAAGAAGTGCGCCCAAGCCCTGTTGGCGAAGTTCCGTCCGAAGTGCGGGTTGTCCGGCGCGGCGAGCCACGCGGCGAGGGCCTGTCGCTTGTCACCCATTTCGGAGACAGCCGCCTCGCCACCGAGGACCGTTGCCGGGACAGGGCGTTCATCGACGAGATGCTTCGCGGCGGCCATCGAGCGGTCGTTGAAGATGTACATCTCGCGCGGCTCGGCTCCCAGCTTGCGCTTCATGCCGGTGAAGAAACTGACGAAACCGTAGTAGTCATTCATCGTCCAGCGATCGAACGGATGGTTGTGGCACTCGGCACATTGAATCTGGATCCCCATCGTGAGCTGCGAAAAGTTGGCCGCGAATTCCTTCGGCGTGAACCGCGTGCTGTGAACGAGCATCGTGTAGAGATTGGCCGGGCCGTTCGTCAGGTTGCTCCCCGTCGCGGTGACTTGGTCGGCGACGAACTCGTTGAAGGGGCGATTCGATTTGATCTGCTCGTGAATCCATTGGTAATACGCTTCGGCCGCTTTGATGTCGGTCCCCGTCGGCGCGTATCCACCACCCATCAGCCGGATCGACTCGGCCCACAACGCCGTCCAGACTTGGGAGAATTCGTCGCTCGCGAGGAGCTGATCGACGAGCACCTCTCGCTTCTTCGGATTCGCATCGTTCATGAAGCTGCGGTACTGCTCGACCGTCGGCGGCACTCCGGCGAGATCGAGATAGAGGCGACGGACAAAGGTTTCGTCGTCGCACAATTCCGATGGCAACAGGTGCAGCTTCTGAAGTCGGTCGTAGACCAGTTCGTCGATGTAGTTGTGAGCCGGCGGATTGCTCCACTGAATCGCCGAGTCCTTCGGCAGCACGATCACTTCCGAGCCGATCGTGAACCGATTGAACCGCGCGAACACAAACGTGTCGCCGCGTTTGCCGGGAGTCACAACGCCGTCCGCGTTGATGGTCGCGGTGTCCGGGTTGTTGGTGTTGAACAACGCCAACTTGGTCACATCGCGCGTGGTCCCGTCCGAATAGCGAGCCGTCACGACGGTCGGCTTCGCGGCTGCTCCGACATCGAACAGCAGCCGATCCGGTTCGAGCTTGATCTCAACCGGCTCCGGCACATTCACCGGATCATCGGGTGCCCCCGCCTCAACCCACTTGAGCAACGTCTGATAGTAAGGACTCTCGACATCAAACCGCTTCCCGCCCGTATGCGGCACCTGCCCGCTCGCCTTCTTGAGCATCAAGCTTTCGTTGGGTGCGGCGACGTTGACTCGGCGGCCGATCAATTCCTGAGTCAGACGAAAGTAGTCCCCCTTCGCGTCGTACCCGAAGAGCGACAGCATGAAGCCGTCCTTCCCGCGCGCTGAGCCGTGACACGTCCCCGAGTTACAGCCCGCTCGAAAGAAGACCGGCATCACGTCTCGCCGAAAGCTGGGCGTTTCCTCTGCGCGGAGAGTATGAGATATGGAGATGAGGAGGGCGGTGAGAAGAATGAGTCGCATTGTCGTAGCACAGGCGGCCCGCCTGTGATTCCTTTCGTAGCTCAGGCGGCTCGCCTGAGTCTTTTGTTTTTCAAATCCTCTCAGGCGAGCCGCCTGAGCTACGGGTCAATACGAAGCACACCGCGCCCCAAGCGTTGTTTGATCTCTTGGCCGTTTTCTTTCAGGGTCACTTCGCAACTGAGTTCTCGATACGGACCGAGCAACGTGTCGGGAGCCACTTCGATGTCGAACGCCAGCTCTGTCTGTTGGGTCGCGAGCGTTGGTGATTTGCTGACGACGCGCACCCCTTTCGGCAGGCCGAGCAATTCGACCGTTGCAACTCCCTCGAACGGACGCCGATGCTCGACCTTCCAAACGATGCGTCCCTTTTGGCCTCGGCGAGCGGCGGTCGGTTGCGACTTCAGATCGATGTGCGGATCGGCGATGTCGAACTTGATGAACGCGGTCGAAACACGCACTCGACCAATTCCGGTGTACCAACCGGAATCGATCCCGTCCGTCGTCGTGGCGACGAGTGCCAGTTGAGTCGGTCCCAACGGTGCCCCGCCGCTGGCGGTCAATGAGTAGATCGCTTCGTTCTTGTCGGCTGGAATCGTGATGGCCGGGCCGCTCGAGACACCGCCGGGGAGCCATTCCGCTTGAAAGTCGATCGCTCCCGTGAATCCGCCGTGACGTTGCACTCGCACATCGAGATCGAGCGACCCGTTGCGGATCAACGGGATGCGCGGCTGAGTGACTTCGATCGTGAACGGCGACCGTTCTGTAACGGCCAGCACGTAACGATCGACCGAGACCGGATGCCACGCTCGACCGCCGGAGTGGCTGAGGAACGGGAAGGATTCTTGGCAGCGACTCCGTAGCACAGGCGGCTCGCCTGCGCCTTCTTCTCGAGACTTATCGGCGGAAGGCAGGAGCAGGCGAGCCGCCTGCACTACGTTCGCCGCCCGTGCCTGCACTTCGATCAGCGCCGACTGCGGCTGCACATCGTCCGATGCGACGAACTGTACCGGCACGCTCGACTGGCCGGGGAGGATCGGCGGCACAATCATCTGCACTCCGTCCGGCAACCCGGTCGCGAAGAGTTCGAGTGGGCCTCGATAGCGATTGCCGAGTCCTTCTTTGAGATTGAACGTGACGGTCCAACGATTGCCGCGCGGCACGGTGGCCGTCGTCAGCCGCGGGCACTGCATCGAATCGATCACGCGAGCGAACAGGTACGTGTTGATCGAATCGTGTGCTGGCTGGATCTCCACGCGATACACCGACAGCGGGTCGCCCAGCCCGCGCATGTCGGTGACTCCGAGCACGTATTCGCCGTCCTCTTTCGGTTCCCAGACGAAGCTCGGATCCAGTTGCTCTTTGCGTTGAATGCTGCCGCTGGCGGAATAAAAGCGGCTGTTGCCGATCGGCGTGTCGTCCCCTTCGATCTCGATCGTCGAGCTGTCTGCACGACGAATCCAAACCTTCGGGTCGAGTGGCGAGCCGACACTACGAGCAAAGACTTCGATTGAATAACGCTCTCCCTTCTTCACGGTGAGCCGATAGACGTCTTCCTCAAACGGCTTCGCAATGATGCCGTTCAATGCTGCGGGCAACATGACTGAAGTTTCGCGGCCATCGTTCTCCATGACGTTGGTCAGCGAAGAGATTCGTAACGGCAGCGGCGATGGTGGCTGATCATTCGCAATTGGCGAGCCGGAGGGCGTTAGCCCCCGGACTTGTTGTTCGTTGCCAGTCCGGGGGCTAACGCCGCCCTGCTCACCTGTTGGAGCAGAGGTTGAGCCGGGAAAGAAATCGAAGTCACCAACGGTCGATGGCAACGAGATCGTTTCAACAATCTCCCCCGCCGGATCACCGAGCAGGCGAAACGTCACCGGCTGCCCCGCCGGACCACCGGGTGGGAACGCCACAAGCGGTCTCACGAACGTCCCGATGTGCGCGAGGTAATTCACCTGCGAATCGAGCGGCACGCTCTGCTGGATTCGGATGATGTAGTCACCGTCGCGCGGTGCGAGCGTCGAGATAATCGAGTCTTGCACATGCAACATGCTGTCGTCGTTGCGAGCGAGCAACTTCCCCTGCTCATCAAGGATCTGCACGCTGAGGTCGTTCTCCGCTTCGCCATACGCGATCTCGGTCAGCCAGACCGAATCGACTTCGACCGAGATCCGCTCGCCCGCTTTGCGAGTGACTCGGAAGCAATCGGCATCCCCCTGAATTTGTCCGGCAATCGTCACGTTGCTCGACGGAATTGTTTCCGCCTGACTCGGCACATCGTTCTTGCCGCGCGACGGCTCGGCTTCGGTGACGACCGGAAACGGTGTCACTCGAAACGTACTGACGGTCGTCAGCTCGCGAGCGGTCCGCAGCCGAAATGCGTGAACTCCAACCGGGCAATCGGCCGCGATGCGAAACTTGCAGGTGACTTCCTGTTCGATGCGTGCCCCGTGATGCAGACTGCGATGAGGAATCTCCTTCGCCGCCGAAATCTCCACCCCCTCAATGCCACCTCGATAGAAGATCGCTTCACGCACGTCGTTCAACTCAACGCCCTGAATCTTCACCTCGACCGTCGTGCCCCGCTGCCCGCCGCGCGGCATGACGCGTTCGATGTGCCGCTGCACGGGCCCAGCGAAGAGTGGGGAGTGAATGAGAATTAGCGCGGTGAGGAGAATGGTTCGCATGGCATTTCACGTAGCACAGGCGACTCGCCTGTGATTTTTCAAACAGCAGTGACAAAGAAAAGAAACGACAGGCGAGCCGCCCGTCCCTACGACTGGAGCAAACCTTTCACCAGCTTGCCGCCGTTGACGATCTCAATCGGCCGCGTGCCGAACGCCAGCAACTCGGCGTCGGCGTTGATGCCGAGTTGGTGATAGACGGTGTGCAGGAAATCTTCGAGCGGCACGGGGTCGCGGGCAGGTTCGCTGGCGGTGGCGTCGGAGGCTCCGTAGATCAGACCGCGTTGAATGCCGCCGCCGGCCAGGATCATCGAGTACGACCTGGCCCAGTGATCGCGGCCGTTGTCGTTATTGACCTTCGGCGTGCGGCCGAACTCGGAGGTGATCATGACCAGCGTGCTGTCGAGCAACCCACGTTGATCGAGGTCCGTCAGCAAACCGGCGATCGCGTGATCGAGCGGCGGGGCTTTGTCCTCGAAGTCGGCTTTGATGTTCGAGTGGCTGTCCCAACCGCCGTAGTCGATGGTTACGAACCGCACGCCCGCCTCGACCAGCCGGCGCGACAACAGCAACCGCTCGTTCACCGCCGCCGGGGCGTTGCGAGCCTTCAGCCGATAGCCGGTGCCGTACAGCTTGCGAATGTGCTCCGGCTCGTCGTTCAGCGAGAACGCGGCTTGAGCTTTCGGTGAAGTCAGCAACGTCTGCGCTTGAGCAAAGAACTCGTCCTGCGTGTTGAGCTGATCGACATCGCCATCGAGTTTGCGGAGTCGCTGCTCAACGATCTGCCGCGCGACGCGCCGGCGTTCGAGTTGCTCCATCGTCAGGCCGGCGGGCAACGAAAAATCCTTCACGCGGAACGGGCCGGTGTCACCCGGATCGGCTCCGAGCTGAAACGCTCCAAACTTGCTGCTGAGGTATCCAGTCCCGCCCGAGAAACCGTTCGAGTTCGGGACGGCGACATAAGCCGGCATGTTCTCGCGCGGACCGAAGTGCTGCGAGACGACCGCTCCCATCTGCGGATAGTCGATGACCGTCGTCGGCAAGTAACCGGTGAAGAGGTGATACGTCGCCAACCCATGATCGGGGATGCGGCACTGACACGATCGGACGACCGTGAACTTGTCGGCGACTTGAGCCATACGGCCAAAGTGCTCGCTGAAGAGTTCACCCGTCTTAGTCTTCGTGACGTTGAATGGCCCACGATACTCAGCCGGCGCTTCCGGCTTCGGATCGAACGACTCTTGCGATGCAAAGCCGCCACCCAAGTTGAGGTGAATGATGCTCTTCGCCGGGCCGTCTTTCTTTGACGACTCGCCCTTCTTTGACTCGGCCCTCGCTTCATTGCGGAGCAAGTCACTGAGCGACAGTCCCAATGCTCCGCAGATGCCCACCCCCACTTGGATGGCCTGCCGCCGAGCCATTCGCCCCAGTTGTCGATATGCCGAGCAACCCGCTTGATCTTGATGTTGTCGATTCACGAATTCGGTCCTCCTGTGCGACACACAATGGGTGAGGAGCCGGATTGAAACAACTCTCGACGATCACGAATCCATCGCTGGCATCCGCACTGCACCCTCACCACTCGCCTTCACCCCATCAACTCCGGGATCGGCTGGCCGTGATCGACGATCGGTGTGGGACGACCGTTGAAGTCTTTGATGAGCGTCGTCGCCGAATCGATCCCCATATGGTGATAGATCGTGGCGAGGAAGTCGCCGGGGCCGCAGATGCGTTCGATCGAGTCTTCGCCGCGCTTGTCGGTACCGCCGATGAAGCCGCCGGTTTGAATGTTGCCTCCAGCCCAGAGGTTCGAGAAGGCTCGTGGCCAGTGGTCTCGGCCGGGTTGGATCGTGCCAGCGGGGGCACTCGCCTCGCCGCCACCGGTGCTGGCGGCGTAGCTGATCTTCGGAGTGCGACCGAACTCGCCGGTGACGACGAGCAGGACTCGTTTATCGAGACCTCGCTCATGCAAATCTTCAATCAACGCGGCCACCGCCTGGTCGTAGGCCGGGGCACGGAACTTCATGCCGTCGAAGACGTGCATGTTGACCGCGTGATCGTCCCAGTTCTGGACTCGACCGCACAGCGGCCCGGCGAAGCTCGTCGTGAGGACATCGACTCCCGCTTCGATCAATCGCCGCGCGAGCAGCAGTTGCTGACCCCACTGATTGCGACCGTACCGATCACGAATGCGCGGGTCTTCTCGGTTGAGATCGAACGCTTCCTTCGTCTTCGAGTTGGTCAACAACGTCATCGCCTGCGACTCGAATTCATCGAGCGCGGCGAGCTCCCGTTGTTGATCGAAGGTCCGTTCGAGCGTGTCGAGGTTCTGTCGCAACGACGAACGGCGACCGAGCCGTTTGACTTCGTTCGTGTCGGACAGCCCGATGTTCGGGACCGAGAACGTCGGCTGGTTCGGATCGCCGGAGACCACGAAGGGCGAGTAGGCATTTCCGAGATAGGCTGGGCCGTTGTATTCGGTCGGCGGATTGAGGCCGATGTAAGCGGGCAGCGGCTCCTGACGCGGGCCTTTCAGCGAACGAACGTAATTGGTGACCGACATCCAATCGGGCAGTCGGGGCTTCGGTTTGTCGCGCGTGTCCGGGTCGCCGGAGAGCAACTGCATTGAACCGGCCGGATGTCCGCCCGCCGCTTGTCTCATCGACCGCAAGATTGTGAACTTCTCGGCAATCGCAGCCTGTCGCGGCATCAGTTCGCAGAAGTGCATACCGGGAATCGCCGTCGGGATCGTCCCGAACGGCCCGCTGTATTCACTGCCCGAGTTCGGCTTGGGATCGTAGGACTCGATGTGCGACATTCCGCCGGGAAGCCAGACCATGATCACGGCGTTCTTCTCGCGACTCGACCCCGAGACCTCAGCCGCCCGCAAGCTCTGCGCCTGCAATCGCAAGATGCCCGGCAGACTGAGCGACGCGAACCCCGCGAGTCCGGTTTGAAGAAAGCCACGCCGCCCCGAACAGATACTGTCGGGACCGGGGCAGAAAACGGGTGAGTTGGTCATGGTTGGTTCTCCGAGTTGACGGACCCGAAACGTCAGCCAGGGCGAACGCTTCACGGGGGTTTGACACGAGGTTCTGTTTGGGAGGGATCGCCTACGTTCTGGCGAACGTGGCTACGGTTTTGAAATCGTCTAGGAAATCAATCCTGCTTGCATTTGTAAGTGTCTGGCAAACAACCGGGACGTGCTGTTGACTTGCAACATGACCACGGTGGCTTCGCCGATTGGTGTTCGAGGAAGTATCAATCCTGTGCGGGATTCGAGTTCAAAATGCAGATGCCAACCCAAAAGTGCGGGAGTGTACTGGCGAGGGTCAAATAGCGGTTGAGGTTTTCCTTGATGGTCTTTTCCTGCGGTACGATCACCTTTCGCGAGGTTACATCCCGAACAACTCAACGCCAAGTTTTGGAACGTTGTCCGTCCCCCTTGAGACTGCGGCAGGATGTGTTCGATGTGAAACGTCGTCCCAGTCGCGATCTCCAACAATCGGCAGTATTCACAGGCCCCGCCGGCGCGGGCCACGACGAGCGATCGGAAAGACTCGGTGGTCGCCATGGTTATGGCTCCACTCCGATCGGAGTCACCCAAACGGTGACAGGCACGCTGTTGGCGGGTCGCAGGTTGCCCACACGCTTCGCAAACTCGGCCAGCTTTTTGCCGTTCGTGATCGCCAACGACTCTGCATCGGCGACGAGCCGTTGCAACGCCGAAAGTTCTTTCTCGGTGATCGTTCCTTCGCGGTTCTTGTCCAGCAGCTCATCCATGCGACGCTGCTTGCCCGGTGGAAACCGGCGGATGGCAGGCGGTGCGAGTGTACTCATCATGGTCTGAGGTTCCATTTCCCAACCCGAAACGTCAGCGAGGGCGAACGCTTCACGGGGGTTTGACACGAGGTTCTGTTTGGGATTCATCGTCAACGGGAGCGTTCGCCCTCGCTAACGCTGCGGGTTACTTGGCGGGGGCATTCACGCGGATGGCGAGCGGTTCGGACACAATGATATCGACGATGTCGGCGGGAGCGGCGGCGGCGGTCGCTTTCTTCACTTGCTCCGCTGCGGCGGCGACTGCGGCGGTGACGGTCTTGTGTTTGGCGGTCGCGGCCTCGACAGCTTTATCGGCTTCGGGCTTGGCATCGGTTGCAGCTCCCTTGGCGGCTTCGGTCAGTTTTTTGAGTTCGGCATCGATCACCGCCAGTTCTTCCGTCGCTTGCTTATGAGCTGCTTCGGCGGTGGTCACCAAATCCGGGCGATGCCGGTATTTCGCGACGGCTCCGCCATAGAAGGCGATCAGGTAATCGCCCGGCGGCGTTTTGAGTGCCCCCGTGTCGAGCACTGCCTGCGATTGATCGGCGGTGATCGTCACGTCGAACGGCGGTGTGCGGTCGAAACCCGCGCCCATCGTCTTGAGTTGCAAAGTGCCGCCAGAGAACTCCGTGCGGCGCGTATGCAGCAGCGGGATCGTCAGCTTCTCACCGGCGGTCACGGTCAGCATTTCTTTGGGTGGCGAGAGCGTGATCGGCGTGAATTCGAGGCCACTCACCGACACCGGGATGTCGGCGAACAAACGGGGTGAAGGAATCTCGCCCCACGAATCCGGAATCGGCCAGGCGTGTGAAGCCATGTGACCGCGTCGCGTGACCGCTTCACCGTTGATCGTGCCGCGCGCGAGGAACGTCGCGCTGCCGATCGCTCGCGGGGCGTTCTGGTTCGCGGTGACGAGGATTAAGCCGCGCGTCTGTCCGGCGGGAATCTTCAGGCCACTCGCGGTGACTCCTTCGGGAAGACCTTCCAGCGCGAGGTCGATGTCGCCATCGAAACCGTCGCGGCGAATGGCAACAACTTCGAGCGCCAGCGTCGCTCCACCACGCAGAGCCAGCGGCTTCGAGACGGCGTTGCGATCTCCGTTGCGCAATTCCATGTGCAGTGCCCAAGCCACGACGGCGAAGTCGGGAGCCGCCTTGCGGATGACGAGTCGATAGACGTTCTTCGGATCGTTGCGCGTCCCGCCAAAGAGATCAGAAAGTTGCAGCCGATGCAGGCCGTCTTCCTTGATCTCCAGTTTGCCAAGGATGTCGGCCGATCCGGCGTTGTACGGAGGCCCGTCATACGCATAGCCGTTACTCGACACCTTCACGGGGCTGGGGATGTCACTGAGCTCAGCAACATCCGTCAGCTTTTCGGCATCGCCCGTGCGAGCCACATGCTGCACGAGCAGCGATGGATCGGTCGGGAGACCGAATCGTTCGGACGCGACTTCCACCCACCAGACCTCTCCCTTCTTGGCCTCGAACTCGAAGACATCAACATCGGCGGCGGGGAAGAAACTTCCCGCGATGTCGCATGGGAGCGATATCTTCTGCGCCTTCATGCGGTCATTGTTCGGTTCGACTTCCGCCAGCTCGGCCTGTTCTTTGAGACCCTGCGGTGGCCACGAGAACGAGTTCACCGGCTTCGTCGCTGGCAGGCGAACGAT
>Ga0114966_10001082_pt1 | contig 25417 bp, 18 predicted proteins | sample M_130207_XF_Meta_FD_87029 | JGI IMG/M metagenome (GOLD analysis project Ga0114966, IMG submission 87029) | Freshwater microbial communities from Lake Montjoie, Canada to study carbon cycling - M_130207_XF_MetaG | ecosystem: Environmental > Aquatic > Freshwater > Lake | place: Lake Montjoie... | reverse complement strand
CCGGCTCCGAATTATGAAGACCCTGTTCCTGACCAACGAATACCCTCCCCACATCTATGGCGGTGCGGGTGTGCATGTTGAATACCTCTCTCGCGAACTCGCCAAACTCATCGAGGTCGATGTACGCTGCTTTGGAGACCAGGATAGCAGTAGTGAAAAACTCAAAGTTAAAGGCTTCGGTCTTGATACCTCAGACTGGGATTGTCCGCTTAATTTGAAGTCTGTTTTCGGTGCCTTGCAGCGCTGCCTCGACTTCAATACTGCCGGAATCGACGCCAGCCTCGTGCACCTACACACCTGGTATGCGCACTTCGGCGGCATCCTTGCAAAGCTCAACTACGGCGTGCCGATGGTGCTTACGGTGCATTCGCTGGAGCCGCTGCGCCCGTGGAAACGCGAGCAGCTTGGCCATGGCTATGACTTCACTGTTTGGTTGGAAAACACTGCACTACAAATGGCCGATGCTGTCATTGCGGTTTCCGAAGAGACGCGCATTGACTTACTCAAGCACTTTGACCTCGATCCTCACAAGATCCACGTCATCCATAACGGCATTGACCTCGACGAATATCACCGCCTAGAAGCACCTGATGTGCTGCGGAAGCACGGTGTTGATCCTGATCAGCCCTACGTTCTCTTTGTTGGCCGCATCACGCGTCAGAAAGGCATCATTCATCTCGTGCGCGCCATTCAGCACCTCGATCCTGGCTTTCAGATCGTCTTGTGTGCAGGAGCGCCAGACACGCCAGAGATCAAAGCCGAAATGGAGGCCGCAGTCTTGGCTGCCAGCCAGAAACGTCCTGGTATTGTGTGGATACAGTCCATGCTGCCGGTGCAGGAAAAAATCGCCATGTACTCACATGCCGCGACCTTCTGCTGCCCGTCCATTTACGAGCCTTTTGGCATCATCAACCTCGAAGCCATGGCCTGCGAGACCGCCGTCGTTGCCACCGCCGTCGGCGGCATCAAGGAAGTCGTTGTCGAAGGCGAGACGGGGTTTCTTGTACCCATCGAGCAGCAAACCGAAAGTCCATTTGAAGCCGTGCATCCCGAAAAATTCGCCCGCGACATCGCCGCCGCTATTAACAAGCTAATGGCCGATCCCGCCTTGCGCCAGAGCATGGCCAAAGCCGGTCGCCAGCGTGCCGTAGATCACTTCAGTTGGAGTTCTATCGCAAGAAAGACGCTCGCGCTCTATAAGACGCTTGCGGTGTAAACGCTCGACGCATCATCCCAGCTTCCAACCTTCACGTGGTACGCGGCTGAGGAAACGATTCGCGGCTTCGTTGTTGGTGATGCGCATGGCTTTGGCATCCCATAGGATCTTGCCACCAGCGCGATGAGCAACGTTGCCGAGATGGTTGGCTTCCGTGAGCGGGCCGGCGTAGCTGAAGGGGCTGCCAGTGGGCGTGCCGTTGCGGATTGCGGCCAGAAACTCGGCGTGCTGGCCGGGGGAGTCGGCAATGAAGGGTTTCGGTGGCTGGAAGTCTTTGAAGCTGGCTTCGGGCAGCAGGAGGTGCTTGCCGTAGTCGGAGAGCAGCATGCCTTTATCGCCGATGAACAGGACACCACTGCTCCATCTGCTGATGAGTGGATCGTTCTTCCACACGTCGGGTTTGTCCGCACCCTGATGCCAGTGAAGCTTGCACGCGGGCATGTCACCGCGCGGGCCGTATTCATAGACGGCATGCATCGAGGCCGGGGCAATTTCGGGATGCGGTGCGGGGCCGAAGGCTTCGATGCTGAGCGGCGCGTCGAGCTTGAGCGCCCAAAACGGCAGGTCGTTCCAATGGCTGCCGAGGTCGGACATGGTGCCGTTGCCGAAATCCCACCAGCGATACCATTTCGGGCCGGGGAAATAAACGCTGCTGTAAGGCCGCATCGGTGCGGGCCCGATCCACAGGTCCCAATCGAGGAACGGTGGCGGCGTTTCGGCGACGGTGGGCCGTTCGGTGACGTGAACGATGTCGCCGTTCTTCTCCGCGTCTTCCTTGCTCTGCACCCCCCAGGCGCGTGACACGCACACATGCGCCTCGGTCACTTTGCCAATGGCGCCGCTTTGAATCAGCTCCACCACGCGGCGGTAATTCGGCATGCCGTGAATCTGCGTGCCCATCTGCGTCACTACGCCGGCCTTGGCCGCCGCTTCGGTGATGAGACGTGCTTCGGCAACGTTGTGGGAGAGCGGTTTTTCGCAGTACACCGGTTTCTTCATCAGCAGCGCCGGTAGAGTGGCATAGGCATGCGTGTGCTCGGTGGTGCTGATCACCACGGCGTCGATCTCAGAGGCGCTGAGCGAGTCGTAGAGCTTGCGGAAGTCGCGGAACTTCTTCGCGCCTTTAAAAACTTCGCCTGCGCGGTCGAGGTTTTCGCCATTCACATCACACAGCGCGACCACATTCTCGCGTGGCTCCAGCGGCGGTGGTGGCGGAGCGGCGGCTTCACCCTTCTTGGGATCTTTCTTCGGCTGATAAACCGCCATGCCGGTCAGCTCCTTGATGTTCGAGCCGCCACGACCGCCTACACCGATGAAAACGAGGTTCAGCTTCGCATTCGGCGAACGTGAACTGACAATGGCGGGAAATCCGATTGTAGCCGCAGCGGTGGCGCTGCGGGTGATGAATTGACGACGTGAGGAAACAGGTTGGATAGCGCTCATGGTTATGAGCGAATACGAGAGATCACGCTTTCTTCTTCCCGTCGGCTTTTTTCGGCCCGTTGAGCGGTTTGTCGGGATCGTATTTCGGATTCCGCTCAGGAATCTGCGCTCCGGTCTCTTTGAGCCAAGCGTTGAGTTTGTCGCGGAGTTGCAAGGCGCGGACGGAGTCAAAGGGAGCGCGATTGTCCACCTCGCCGGCGTCGAGTTTGAGGTTGTACAACTCAACGTGGTTATCCTCATAGAACTGGATGAGCTTCCAATCGCCTTCACGAATGGCGCTGTAAGGCGTCGCGCTGCCGGGATGGTAGTGCGGGTAGTGCCAGTAGATCGCCTCGCGCTTGAGCGTGCCGGTTTCGGTGAGCAAGGGCATGAGCGATTCCCCATCGACGATCTGTTTCTCCTTGAGCGGCGTCTGCGTGGCTTCGAGCAGTGTCGGCACATGATCGTAGGTGATGACTGGCACATCGCAGATGCTGCCGGGCTTCACTTTGACGGGCCAGGAGACGATGAGCGGGATGTGGACGCCGCCTTCATACGCGCTGCCTTTGCCCCATCGCGCTGGACTGTTGTCCGTTGGGCCACGTTGCCATCCATTGGGGCTGACGGTTCCGCTGAGACCGCCGTTGTCGCTGGTGAAGATGAAGATCGTGTTCTCCGTGAGGTTCAGCTCTTTCAGTTTTGCACGCAACGTGCCAACGCTGTCATCGACGCTTTCAACGAGCGCGGCATAAACGGGATTGCTGTGGCCGCCGGCGGCTTTTTTGGCCTGATACTTCGCTATGACCTCCGGTTTGCCCATGATCGGCGTGTGGACGCCGTAATGCGGCAGATAGATGTAGAATGGTTTCGCCTTGTTCTTCTCGATGAATTTCACGGCTTCCGTCGTCAGCCGGTCGCTCAAGAATTCATCCTTTGGGCCATCGGGCAGCGTGGCGATTTTGTAGGGTGAAAAATAGCTTGGTGGTGAGCCGCCGTCAGTGCCGCCGATGTTTACATCGAAGCCGTGCTTCTCGGGATAGAACTCCTCTTTGCCGAGATGCCACTTGCCAATGCTCGCGGTGGCATAGCCGCGTGTCTTGAGCCGTTCCGCAAGTGTTTCTTCCTCCAGTGGCAGATGCATCGTCCAATCCGGCACTTGGAGCCGGCCATTGCTCGGCACATGCCCCGCAATCCAGTCGGTGATGTGCAGTCGGGCAGGCGCTTTGCCAGTCATCATCGCCGAACGTGTCGGTGAGCACACGGTGCAGGCGGAATACGCCTGCGTGAAGCGCATGCCGTCCTTCGCGAGCTGGTCAATGTGCGGCGTCTCGTAGTATTTGGAACCGTAGCAACCGAGATCGGTCCAGCCCATGTCGTCGATGAGCATGACGATAATGTTGGGTGGTGTGTCAGCGGCTTTGAGATGGCTTAGGGAACAAACGACACATGCGGAGACGAAAAGAAGACGAAAAATCATGAGGTGCTGTAGAACGGCACGGCTGGAAGCGGCCTTGCGGATGTTTGTGATGCAAAAAAAACTTTCGAATCACTTCTTCGCCGTGTCGATTGTCACCGGCTTCACCTTCCAGATCTCCTCGCAGTATTCGCGGATGGAGCGGTCCGAGGAGAAGTAGCCCATGCGGGCGACGTTGAGGATGGACATACGCGTCCAGTGCTCTGTGTCTTCGTAAGCGGCGGCAACGCGATCTTGACAGGCGACATAGGAGGCGTAGTCGGCGAAGAGTAGGTAGTCATCGCGTTGCAGCAGAGAATTGACGAGCGGAAGGAAGCGGTCAGGCTGGTCGGGCGAGAAGAAGCCGTCGCGAATCTGCTCGATGACCTCGCGCAATTCCTCGTTGGAGGCGCAGTATTCCCAGGGGCGGTAGCCGTGAGCCTTCGTTTCGGCGACTTCCGTTTCGGTGAGGCCGAAGAGGAAGAAATTCTCCTCACCGACCTGCTCGCGGATTTCGACATTGGCACCGTCGAGCGTGCCGATGGTGAGGGCGCCGTTCATGGCGAACTTCATGTTGCCGGTGCCGGAGGCTTCCTTGCCTGCGGTGGAAATCTGCTCGGACAAATCCGCCGCCGGATAGATGTGCTGGGCATTCTTCACGTTGAAGTTCGGGAAGAAGGCGACCTTGATCTGATCGCGCACGGCGGGATCATTGTTCACCACCTCGGCGATGGCATGGACTAGTTTGATGATGAGCTTGGCCATGTAATAGCCCGGCGCGGCCTTGCCACCGAATACAAAGGTGCGCGGCGTGATCTTGAGGCCGGGATTACGGCGCATGCGGTTGTAGAGCGTGATGATGAATAACGCGTTGAGGTGCTGGCGCTTGTATTCGTGCAGGCGCTTGACCTGAATGTCGAAGAGCGAGTCCGGGTTCACCGTAAAGCCGGCACGCTCCTTTAGCAGTCGGGCAAGTGTTCGTTTGTTCTCCAGTTTCACCGCACGCCATTCACGGCGGAACTGCGCGTCTTCGATGAATTTTTCGAGCCGCTTCAATTCATCGAGGTTTTTGACCCAGCCAGGTCCGATCTTGCTTGTGATTAGCGCCGCGAGCTGTGGATTGCTCATCAGCATGAAGCGGCGTGGAGTGACGCCGTTGGTCTTGTTCTGAAACTTTTCTGGTGAGAAATCATAGAAATCACTCAACACCCCTTCTTTGAGCAGATCGCTGTGCAGACGTGCCACGCCGTTGATGGCGCTGCTGCCAACGCAGGCCAGATTGGCCATGCGCACGTAGCGTTCGCCGCCTTCGTCGATCAAGGACATGCGCGCGATGCGGGCTTCATCCCCAGGGAAGCGCAGGCGCACTTCATCGAGGAAGCGGCGGTTGATTTCATAAATGATCTCCAGATGCCGCGGCAGCACACTCTGGAACAGCGGCACGCCCCAGCGCTCCAGCGCCTCAGGCAGCAGCGTGTGGTTGGTGTAGCCGAAGGTTTTGCGCGTGATCTCCCAGGCCGGTTCCCAGGCCATGCGATGCTCGTCCAGCAGCAGTCGCATCAGTTCGGCAACGGCGATGGCGGGATGCGTGTCGTTCAACTGCACGCAGAATTTCTCATGGAAGCCCTCCAGCTTCTTGGTGCGCTGGAAGTAGAGCCTTAGCATGTCCTGCAAGGCGCAGGAGACGAAGAAGAACTGCTGCTGGAGGCGCAGGCGCTTGCCCTGCAACGATTCGTCGTTGGGATAGAGCACCTTGGTGATGTTTTCCGAGGCCATCTTGTTCATGACGGCACGGTAATAGTCACCTTGGTTAAAGGCCTGAAAGTCGAAGGACTCAGCCGCTTCTGCCTTCCACAGGCGGAGCAGATTCACCGTGTGAACCTGATAGCCAGGCACTGGCATGTCATAGGCCATGCCGCACACCACCTCATCTGGGATCCAGCGCACACGAAACGCACCATCTTCTTCATAGCTCTCGGTGCGGCCACCAAACTTCACTTCGTGCACGATCTCCGGACGTGGAATTTCCCATGGGTTGCCAAGTTGCAGCCATTTGTCCGTCATCTCCACCTGCCAGCCGTTGCGGATGCGCTGTTCAAAGATGCCGAACTCGTAGCGGATGCCATAGCCAATGGATGGCACCTCTAGCGTTGCCAGCGAGTCTAGATAACACGCCGCCAGCCTTCCTAGACCACCATTACCGAGACCCGGTTCTTGTTCATGCTCGATCAATTCATCCAGGCTCAAGCCGAGTGATTTCATCGCCTCGTTGACTTCGTTTTGTATGCCGAGACTGATGAGATTATTGCCAAGCTGTGGTCCCATCAAAAACTCCGCTGAGAGGTAGCACACTGTGCGGCTGTGGCGATCAAGGAAAGTCTGAGCGCTATTGATCCAGCGCTTCAGAAGTCGGTCTCGCACGGTGTAGGCCAGCGCCAGGTAGTTGTCATTACGGGAGGCGATGGAGGGAAATCGCCCGAGAAGATAATTTAAATTATCTTGAAACGCGGCAGCGATCTGGGCCGGGTCCAGACCTGTGCGCGTGGTGTCTGAGATACAAGGAAGACCGGCGGGACTGGTTTCCTGTTTCATGGTTGTACGATGATGCTGAGACTCCAGTCAGGGTATGTCAATCCTCAAATAGCCGCCAACAAGAACCCCAGATTTTCAGATGCCTCAGAGCTGGGACTTAAGTCGGATAATCAGCGTCTCCGTCTGCTGCTTCGGCGTGAAAAGCGCGGTCTCAAACGGCTGGTAGCCCTCGGCGCTGATGCGCAGCTTGTGCTCAAAGCGCATCCACTCGCTCTCGAAGGTGAATTCGCCGTCGCGGAAGGTCTGCTTGTCCTCCTCCTGCCAGAAGATGTCCGCCGCAGAGCGGCGTGAGTCCCCCGGCGTCACTTGGAAGGTCTTCAGCGGCAATCCCGTCTGCGCATCCACCACCGTGCCGGTGAAACGCAGCGCCGGGCGCAGCACCACCACCTGCTCTTTGCCGTCGGCCGAGATCGGCAGATCACGAACGATGCGATCTTTACCCAGCAGGGTCCACTTCACCGCATCCGGCGGCGCACCCCGCCACTCCAGGCGGCCTTCGGCATCCGTCACGCCCTCAAACCACAGCGTCCGCTTCTCCTGCCAGCCGTCCGCGACCATCCGCACGCCGGGAAGCGGCTTGCCAGCCTCATCAAGCACTAGGGCTTTGAAAACCGCTCCGGGTCGCAAAGTCACCACGACGAGCCTTTTGGCCGATTCGGCATTCACGTCGAGTTCCACCATCTGCGGAGCAAAACCGGCGGCCTCAAACGTGAACCACTCTTTGCCCGTCTCAGGCACAGGCACCGCAAAGCGGCCTTCTGCGTCGGTTTTTGAGTGTGGCTCATCCACAATGCCGAGGTGGGCTTTTCCGAGCGTCACCGAGCAATTCGGCACCGGCTTGCCATCCGTGTCCGAGATCACGCCGCGCACCTCCAGACCTTCCGACTTCAAAACCAAACGACTCGTGCCATCCCTTAGCGACTCCAGCCGCTGCCCTGAGGCGGTTTCATATTGTGTCGCGATCCGTTTGTAGCGCGGGTGCTCGACCCAGATGATCAGTCCGCTCAAGTCTTCCGCAAAGCCGGTCATGGACCATTTGCCATTCGCGTCGGTTCGCGCCTTCCATTTCCCGCTAGTATGAACATCGCGGAAGACGCCATCATCGTAGTCAAACGCTCGGCCTGTATGGAGTGCGCTGACTGGCGCTCCCTCCACAGGTTTGCCAGCTGCATCGACGATGGTGCCACCAATGGGCTTCCCGGCTGGAAACAGCTTCGTTTCATGCACCTCTGGCAGCTTTAGCGGATCACCCTGACGCTGCCACCTCACCTCCTGCATCACGAATCCAGCCTTCATGCCCCAGTAGCGCAGAAATTTGATCTCCTCCTTTGGCAGCGGGATGCGCAGCATGCCCTGCGCATCGCTGATGAGCTCCGTGCGATCCCCGCGATTGATCTCAAAGTGAACCTTCACCCCCGGCACCGGCTTTCCCGTCTCTGAGTGAACGAATCGCGTCTCCAGCCATTGCCCCTGCTGAGCTCTCCCGTCTGTCGCGACAAACGGAGACGCCTTCTTCTCCGGCGGAGCCAGCATCGCTGACGAAACGCCGTCAATCACCTCCAAAGAATGTACTTCAAAAGTATGGGAGACCTGCAAGTGACTATCATGATACTTCCAGTCCATTCGCGCTGGATAACTCGTGCCGTCAGGAAACTGCGCCCACTTCTCCACTGACCATTGCAACGAAAATGGCTCCGGCCTCTTGGGGTAGGAAGATCGATAGAGCGCCAAGTCGCGATGTTTCAGATCGACCTCCCACCGATCCAGCCTGCTTGCTCCAGCCCACTGCAGCTCGATCACGATGCGATCCTCCTCCCGCCACAGAACATGCTGCGCAGGGAAGCCGTAGGCATCCTTTAGAACCGCTTTCAAACCTCCAATAAGCTCCCGCGCCCGTGGCCGGTAGAGACACACGGGGAACAGGCTATCCTTTGATGCTGGGCTGATTCGTGCGTCATGATCTCCGCGTTCGTAGCTCCAGCTATGAGTTCCGTTCGTGACCTCGGTAGCATCACGGATCATCCACGGTGCCTCCCCGTTGGTCCACCGTGCCACTCGTGGCCGGTATTCGATGCGGGCTTGTCGTGCAGGCTCATTCACCCACGCTTCGATCTCGCTCGGGCGCGGGCTGGTCACGCCATCCATGCTCCAAGTCTCTGTCATCTTCACATGCACGCGCTGAAGCTTTTCAACCTGCGGTTCCAGCACTGCCAAAGCATCCTTGACGAGCGCCTTTTCGGCCTCGGAGAGTGGTTCAGAGAGTTTTTGCAACTGGGCAGCCTGAGCAGCGTGCCTCACCTCAACCCCCGCAGCCATCACAGCGGCGAACGCCGTCAAAACGAGCGCCAGCTTGGCTTTACGACCAAAAATGCCGTTCTGGCCTGCGCCGCTCAAAAGTGCCCTCACTCGCGTTTCGATGCCGCTGCGGCCCAGCATCGCCACACCGGCTGCCGGTGTGGCCAAATCTCCTCCGGCGGCGATCTCCACGAGCACCTGCGCATAATCGGTGGCCGCGATGTCCTGCGAAAGTGCGCTCTCATCCGCGCTCAGCTCCGCCTCGGCCATCAAACGACGCAGCGCCAGCCACGCGAAGGGATTCCACCACCACACCGATGCCGTCAGCCAGCCCAGCCACTGCCACGCGCCATCGTGCCGCGCATGATGCGCCAGTTCATGAAGGCACACCGCATGCAGTTTGGCCTCTGGCCACTGCGCGGCTTCCTCGGGCAGCCAGATGCGTGCTTTGCGACACCCGGTGACCACTGGCGATGAGAGCCCGCGCACCAGTCGGTGCTCCGTTCCGCTTAGCACGCCCATGCATTGCCTCCGCAGCCAAAAATGCCCGCAAACCGCACGAAACGCCCGCCACGAAAGCAGCAGCAGCGCCATGCTCCACCACGCGTGAAAAACCACGCCCTCGACGCGCTCCATCCAGGGCACACGCATCTTCGTCAGCGGCACCGTGGCCTCGGAGCGGGCCGTGTAAGCCAGCAGCGGTGCCACCGTAGCCGTCACAGGTGGCGCTGAGGGCATATCCTTGTTCAAAAGATCGAGCTGCTGCGCCTGCTGGACCTTCTGCATCATCGCCGCCGACGGCGGTAGCACCACGTTCATGCGCCATTGCTCCACAAAACGCGGTGCCAGCGCCCACAGCAGCACGCTGAGCAAGGCCACGCCGCACGCACGCCAGAGCCACAGGCGCATCAGCGCCGGTTTCCGCCGGAGAAAGGAAGTGACCGACCAGGTCAGAAGCACGATGCCCGTGCTCTTCATCGCCGCCGTGATCACAAAGGTCAGCGCGGGATATGTCAGGCCACCAAGCAGCCAAGAGTTCAGAAAGGTGAAGATCGAGTTCATTTTTCGCGGGCCTCCTGGATGAGTTTCATGAGCTGGTCGGCGTCCTCTTTGGAGAGCTTTGATTTGCGATCCCCGAGCAGAGCCATGGCCGCCGCGCCGACGGAGTTGGAGAAGAAATCCCGCACCATCTGATGCAGCGCCTTCACGCGGGCCTTTTCGGCGGGCATCGGCAGCGTGTACTCATTCGTGCGTCCGTTCAGCGTCTTCAGCAGCAGCTCCTTTTCGATCAGCAGCCGCAGAATCGACCGCACGGCCGAGTACGTCGGCGCATCCGGCATGTCTTCTTCGATTTCCCGCGCCGTGGCCGTGCCGCGACGCATGACGATTTCCAGCACCTGACGTTCGCGTCGGCTGACATTTTTGGAGGTTTCGTAGTCCCACATAGATGTGTTGAAATATCAACACATTGAGTAAACGTCAAGATTTATATGCTGAATTATCAACACATAGATTCAATCGGAAGGAATGCCCTCTGCTTACGCTGGCCGTTTCGCCAGTGCATCGCGGATGATCTTGAGCACCTGCTCGCGCTCGGTTCCGGCGAGTGTGAGACGCGGCTCGCGGACCCACTCGGCACCGAGACCGGTCTCCTGGCAGAGGAGCTTGATGTATTGCACGAAGTGGAGGTGCGTATCTAGCTTCATGAGCGGTTGGCTCCAGCGGTAGAGGGAGCGGCACTCGTCCCACTTGCCAGTTTTGGCGAGGTCCCAGAGCTTCTGATTTTCTTTTGGGAAGGCGATGCCGCTGCCACAAACCCAGCCGTCGATGCCGAGGATGGCGGACTCGAGGAAGAGGTCGTCCACGCCGGTGAAGATGCGGTAGCGGTCGCCCGTTTGATTGCGCAACTCGGTAATGCGGCGAGTGTTGGAGCTGCTTTCTTTGATGGCGTGCAGGTTGGGGATATAGGCGAGTTCAACGAACATCTCCGGCGTGACATCGGTGTGGTAGCCGACGGGGTTGTTGTAGAGCATCCAGGACAGCGGGGTGGCCTTGGCGAGTGTGCGAAACCAGTGCTGTGTTTCACGTGGGTCGCTCTTGTAAACCATGGGCGGCATGATCATGAAGCCGGAGACGCCCAGCTTTTCGCAGTCCTGCATGTAGCTGATCGCGGCTTGTGTATTCATCTCGGCCACGCCGCTGATGACTGGCACGCGTCCAGCAGCGACTTCGATGGCGTGCTTTACCACGGCGCGTTTTTCATCGGGTTGGAGGCACTGGTTTTCACCGAGGGAGCCGCAGACGATCAAACCGGAGACGCCAACGTCGATCTGTGCCTGCCAGTGCTTGGCCGAAGCTGCGAGGTCGAGCGACTGATCCTGGTGCAACTGAGTGAGTACTGCCGGGAATACGCCGGACCATGTGGATGGGTTCATAAGTTGGAAGATCAAACGAAAGGCGTTGATGGTCTTGATTGCTTTTTGGCCGTCAAACTGTCATTTCAGCCAAAAGCGGGATGGGCGCGGCTACTTTGTTGCCGCTGTGCGTCTGCACCTGCAGCCATCGAGTCGAACGGAAGAAAGCAGACTCGACTCTCATCTTGAATTTGATTCCCCAGCCCGCTAAACTTACCGCATGAAAATCCTCGAAGACGCTGCCCACGCGCTTTCCAAAGCCATTGAGCCCAAGAGGCTGAAAACATTGCACGCTTCGAGGTCCACCTCTATACGCGTCGAGTCACTGGTGCAGAAGCTGAAGGACGGTGAGATAACCAAGGCTGAGAAAGCGGAACTCGAGCAATACCAGATGCTCAATCACATCATGTCCCTCGTGAAGGCTCGTGCTCGTCTGGCCGCTGTGTCGGCATGAGTCAGCATATTCCAGTCGCCCTGCGACGGCAGGTCTGGGAGCGTGCCTCCGGACTCTGTGAGTACTGCCTGCAGCATGAGCGGGATGATTGGGTGAGTTTCCAAATCGAGCACATCATCAGTAAAAAACATGGTGGCCGCACCACGTTGTCCAATCTGGCTCTTGCCTGCCTTGAGTGCAATGTGGCGAAAGGCAGCGATCTGGGATCCATGACTCGGGCTGCCGGTATTTTGATCCCCTTCTACCATCCACGCCGGGACAAGTGGACAGAGCACTTCCGCCTTCAAGGATACCGCATTCTGCCGCTGACGCAGACAGGCGAGGTAACGTGCCGAATTCTAGGCTTCAATGCACGACAGCGTTTGCTAAAACGCCAAGCCATCGCAAAAGCTGGGCATTATCCCAGCATGGAAGCGCTAGCTTTATTGAGAGACTAACCTGTCATTTCAGCCAAAACATGGATTCAACCGGACCCTTCTCTCAGCATGCAGTCACGGAGGTGCTCTTCGATGCGCTGCCGGATGTGGTTTTTTTCATTAAGGACACCGTGGGTCGCTATGTGCGGGTAAATCAGACGCTGGCGAATCGCTGTGCGGGTGGGGATAAGACCAAGCTGATCGGCAAGCGGCCAGAGGAAGTGTTTCCGGCAGCGCTGGCGGCTAGTTATGCCCGACAGGATGAGCATGTGCTCAAGACGGGTAAGCCAGTGGAGCATCAGTTGGAACTGCACATCTATACCTGCAGCAAGGCTGGCTGGTGTTTGACCACGAAGCACGCTCTGCGGGATGACAAGGGCCGCATCACGGGTGTGGCGGGCATCTCGCGTGATTTGAATGCGCCGAGTGACAAGGCCAGTGGCTTTGCGGAGCTTTCATCCGCTTTGCGCCACATGCAGAAGCATTTCACCGAGAGCCTGCGCATCGAGGACATCGCCACGAAGGCGGGGCTGAGTGTGTATCAGTTCGAGCAGCGTGTGCAGCGGCTGTTTCAAATGAGTCCGCTGCAACTACTGCACAAGCTGCGGCTGGATGAGGCGACGCGGTTGCTACGTGAGACGGATCAATCGCTGGCGGACATCGCTATCGAGACCGGATGGTGTGATCAGAGTGCCTTCACGCGGCACTTCAGCCGCTATGCAGGTATGGCTCCGGGGAAGTTTCGAGGATTAAACGCGAAATGATCAGGCCATCAGCGCCTTCACCGGTTTCGCGGGATTGATGCCGATGAGTTTGCCATCAAGGCCCTGCGTCTTGAAGCTGAAGCGGTCGGCGTGGAAGCCGAGGAGTTCCAGCACGGTGGCGTGGAAGTCGCTGATGTGGAGTGGGTCTTTGACGATGTTGTAGCTGAAGTCGTCGGTTTCGCCGTAGATTTGGCCGCCTTTGGAGCCACCGCCTGCCATCCACATGCTGAAGCAACGTGGGTGGTGATCGCGGCCGTAGTTTTCTTTGGTGAGGCCACCTTGGGAATAGATCGTGCGGCCGAATTCGCCGCCCCAGATGATGAGCGTGTCGTCAAACATGCCGCGCTGCTTGAGGTCCTGAATGAGGGCGGCGCAGGGTTGATCGACGTCTTTGCATTGGCTGGGCATGCGGCCACCGACGTTGGAGTGGTGGTCCCAGTTGTTGTGGTAGATTTGCACGAAGCGCACACCACGCTCGACCAATCGGCGGGCCATGAGCACGCTGTTGGCGAAGCTGCCGGGCTTCTTGGCCTCTTCGCCGTAGAGTTTGTAGATGTGGTCGGGCTCCTTGGTGGTGTCGGTGAGCTCCGGCACGCTGGCCTGCATGCGGAAGGCCATCTCGTATTGCTGGATGCGCGTGTGTGTTTCGGGATCGCCGACTTGCTGGTAATTGATCTCGTTGAGGGCGTTGAGGCCTTCAATGGTGCGCTTGCGCACGCTGTCGGGCACGCCGGGCGGGTTGTTGATGAAGAGAATGGGGTCGCCTTTGCTGCGGAAGCTCACGCCTGCGTGTTCACCGGGCAGATAACCGCTGGACCAGAGACGTGAGGAAATGGCCTGCTCCTGCTCGCGATTGCTCGGTGTGGCGATGAGCACGACAAAGGTCGGCAGGTTCGAATTCATCGACCCGAGGCCGTAGGAGGCCCAGGAACCGAGGCAGGGCCGTCCGCCGATCTGATTGCCGGTCTGCATGGCGCAGATGGCGGGTTCATGATTGATCGCCTCCGTATGCAGCGAGCGCATCCAGCAGATGTCATCGGCATTTTTGGCGAGGTTTGGCAGCAACTGCGTGTTCATCATCATGCCGCATTGACCCGCTGCACTGAAAGCAAACTTCGACGGCGCAATGGGGAAACGCGCCTGCCCACTGGTCATCGTGGTGAGCCGCTGGCCGTTGCGGATGCTCTGCGGCAGGTCTTTGTCGTAATAGGCCTGCATCTGTGGCTTGTAGTCGAACAGGTCCATCTGCGCCGGTCCACCGACCATGTGCAGGTAGATCACGCGCTTGGCCTTTGGCGGAAACTGCGGCCCTTGAGCATGCGCATTCGATGCATTCGCCAAAGACTCGCCAAACAGCGAAGCCAGCGCCGCACCACCGAGCACGTTTTTACCACGAGCGAAGAGCTGACGACGAGTTTGATAGGTGTTCCATTCTTGGAGGAGGTTCATCGGAGTAGTTTCAAGTTTGAGGTTTAAAGTTGGGGGCAGGATTCAGAAGGTGAGCCATTGAATGTAGAGCACATAATCAGCCGCCTCCTGTCCGAGAGTCCAAATGACTAAGTCGGACTTTATGTCGAACTGACCACTGGACGCTTTGGTGAGCTCATGTGGCTTCCACCAAGGGCGAGATGCACCCATGACAGTCGTTGGGTTTAGGGGTTTAGGTAATTTGAAAGGTTCAGATGCCAGCAACGCCTCCACTTTGTCAGAAGGAATTCTGACTTTAGCCAGCATCCATGGATCGATGCCGGTGGCATTTGAATAAAGCGCCAAGCCAACAGCTCCTTCGGGGAGATCTATGCCAGTACGTTTTTCGATCACCTGAAGGTGAACGGCGGTGACATCTGGAGCTAAAAACTCATTTTCTTCCCCGAACTCGAGGCAGCTTGTCACTAGCATCGAAATGACCACAGCATAGATCACGCTCATCCAAGACGACGCTGCCGCGCTTTTGGAGGTACCGTTGGCTTTCAAACTGTTGGGTTTTGGGGACATCACTTGTTGAGGACCTCATCCAAGTTCATGAGTTGATTTGTGAGCATCGTCCAGGCGGCGAGTTCGGCTTTGGGAAGCTTCTCATCTGGCTTGGACTCACCGACTTTGAGGAGAGCTTCGGCGTCGGCGGCGCTGGTGGCGTAGTGCTTGCGGAGGTCGGTGAGGCTGGTGTTGAGGATGGTGAGTTCGTTGGCTTTGAGAGGGCGGCAGAGGATGTGCTCGGCGATGTAGGCGAGTGGGTCTGGGGTCGCGATGGCTTTTTGGGCGAGGTTGCGGGCGGCTTCGATGAACTGCGGGTCGTTCATCGTGACGAGGGCTTGCAGCGGGGTGTTGGTGCGGTCGCGGCGGACGCAACTGACCTCACGCGAGGGCGCGTTGAAGATGTCCATGTTGGGGGAAGGGGACATGCGCTTCCAGAAGTTATAGAGCGTGCGGCGATAGAGGTTCTCGCCGTTGTCTTGTTTGTACTTCTCGGTGCCGAGGCCGACGACTTCCCAGATGTTCTCGGGCTGATACGGCATGGTGCCGGGGCCGCCCATGCGTGGCGAAAGCGTGCTGCTGGCGGCGAGGGCGTAGTCGCGGATCATCTCAGCATCCATACGGAAGCGTGGGCCGCGGCTGAGGAGCGAGTTGTCGCGGTCTTTTTCGATCTTCTCCGGCGTGATGAGCGCGGCCTGGCGATACGCAGCGGAGGTGATGAGCATCTTGAAGAAGCGCTTCACATCCCAGCCGCTCTCGCGGAACTCAACGGCGAGCCAGTCGAGCAATTCGGGATGCGTGGGAGCGCTGCCCATGATGCCGAAGTCGTCACTGGTCTTCACGATGCCTGCGCCGAAGAGTTCCTGCCAGAAGCGGTTCACAGTGACGCGTGCGGTGAGCGGATTGTCGGCTGCGACGAGCCACTGCGCGAGGCTGAGTCGGTTCCTCGGAGCATTCGCGGGCAATTTGCCGAGTGAGGCAGGCACGGCGGCATCGACTTGCTCGCCGACTTTGTCATAAGCACCACGCATGAGGATGTTGGCCATCGGTTTGGCGTCCATCTTCTCTTGCTGGATGTGTGTGATGGGGCTGCGGGCTTTGATGGCTTCTTGTTCGGCGGTGAGCTTGCCGCTTTGAGCGGAAGCGGCCTGATAGGTGGCATCGCGAGTGACGAGGTAGTGCTCAAAGAGTGCCTCCTGCTGTTTCGGGCCTTGTTTCTTGGCTGCGAGCATGGTGCTCAGCGGGCCGACTTTGGAAATCGTCATTACCTCCGCTGCGCTGAGCTGGCGATCATAAATGCGCACGTCTTGCACACCGCCGTCGGTGAAGAGTTGCGTGTGGCTGCGCTGACCGATGCGTGTGGGCGTGGTGGTCTTGATGCTGCCTTTGAGTGCGTTCGTTTCGGCTTTCACGGGCGTGTCCTCGCCATTGATGAAGATGCGCACGCCACCGGCCTTGCCTTTGCCGTCATAGGTGACGAAGACGTGCTGCCAAACATTGGGCCGCAGTGCGGGTTTGTTGGTGGTGACTTTGATTGCGTCATCAGGCCATTTGCTGACGATGTGGACGCTGAGCTTGGTGTCGTTTTGAAACAGATCCCAACCGCGATAGTGGCCCTTCTCGTCCATGCGGGCGAGAATGCCGCCGAAGACGCCAGCGCGGCCTGCACGAACCCATGCGCCATAGCTGAAGGCGTGATCCTTTTCAAAGTCGCCGACGTCGCCGATTTCAAAGGTGCCGCCCGCTTTCATCACCGGTGCAGGCCCGAGCTTGCCATCGGGCTTCCACGAGACTTCGCCGGTGGCTTTGAATTTCTTCGGCGCACCGCACACACCGGTGACTTCGCTGCCGACGCCTTCATTCAGCGGCACATGAGCGACGATACCTTTGCTCGGCACATCTTTGTCGAGATCCTCGGGCTTCGCACTGGCGAGCCATTGATCAAAGCCCGGCTTCGCGCCTTTGCGTGATTCCTCCAGCTTGGTTTTCGCCGCAACGATCTCGGCGGGCAGAGCGGTCCAGCGCGGACGATCTTGATCCGTCGGCAGCACCAGAATGGGGCCGAGTCCGTCCTTCACGTTGCCGTCCTTGGCCTTTTGTGTCGTGTTGCGGAAGAAAGCAGCCATCGAGTAGTAGTCGCGCTGCGTGATGGGATCGAATTTGTGATCGTGGCACTGCGAGCAGTTCGTGGTGAGTCCAAAATACACCCAGCCCATCGTCTGCACGCGATCCGCCGCATAGTTGGCGAGGTTTTCCTCATCAATGGTGCCGCCTTCATTCGTGGTGATGTTGCAGCGCTGGAAGCCCGTGGCCACAAGTTGGTCCTCGGTTGGCTTTGGCAACAAATCTCCCGCGATTTGCTCGATGGTGAACTGATCGAAAGGTTCATTGCGATTGAAGGCCTTCACCACCCAATCGCGGTAGGGCCACATCTCGCGTGGTTTGTCGAAGTGCAGACCGTGAGAGTCGCCATAGCGTGCTGCATCCAGCCAGTAACGGGCGCGATGCTCACCATAGGCGGGAGATTTCATGAGTTCATCGACGAGCGCATTGAGTTGCGCGTCGGTGAGCTTGTCAGTGGTGGCATAGCTCTTCACCAACTCCGGCGAAGGCGGCAGCCCCGTCAGATCCAGACTCACGCGACGAATGAGCGCATGCGCATCCGCCTCAGGTGCGGGTTTGAGTCCTGCGGCCTCCAGTTTGGAGAGAACAAACCGATCCACGGAGGTCTTCACCCATGCCTTGTCCTTCACCTCAGGTGCGGCCGAGCGCTGCGGCTGAATCAGTGACCAATGCGGCTGCCAGGGAGCGCCTTGCTCGATCCATGCCTTCACCTTGGCGATTTCAGCCGGCTTCAGTGTCTTATGCGACTCCGGCGGCGGCATGATCTCGTCTTCATCTTTGGAAAGGAGACGCTGAAACAGGCTGCTCTTCTCCGGCTGACCTTTGATAACCGTTGGCTGCTCATCTTTCTTCGCTGTGAAGAATCCAGCTTCGGTATCCAGCCTCAGCCCCGCTTTGCGCGTTCCTGGGTCAGGGCCGTGGCAGTGAAAGCACGCATCCGCCAGGATGGGGCGGATGTCCTTGTTAAAGCCGATGGTTTCCGCTGAAGCGGTCGATGCGGCCGCTAACAAGGCTGCGATGAGGAGATGGGCGTTGCTCAGCATGGTGGTATGAAAGTGCTTTGGGGTGGTATGAAAGTGTTACGGGCGTTCATCGCGTTTTTTTGCAAATCACATCTCTCTGATATTGGCAAAAGATGTGTCTTATTCAGCAGCGAAAGTGGGTGAGCGTCGTGCCTGTGTGAGTTGCTCGAAGGCGTGACCGAGCGCTAGGATGCGAGCATCATCATTGGCGGTTCCGATGATGGAAAAGCCGACGGGCAAGCCCTCCACGAAGCCCATAGGCACGGTGAGATGCGGATAGCCGGCCACCGCGGCTGGTGTGCTGGCCACTCGCACGTCTTCATCGCCTTTTTTCAAATCGATCACGCCAGCGGGATCGTTCGTGGGGCAGATCAAGGATTCAAGGTTGTGCGCTTTGAGTGCGGCGTCGATGCCTTCAGGCCCTGCAAATTGTCTGGCAAGCTCTCGCGCTTTCTGGCCTGCGGCGATGATTTCCGGTGTGCCAAGCTTTTCGGCCTGCATGAAGAATTCCTGGCCGAAATGCGGCATTTCGGCTTCGCGATGCTGTTCGTTGAAGGCAATCAGTTCGGCTAGAGAACACACATTGCCGTCGCGTTGTTCGAGATAAGCATTCAGATCGGTTCGCAACTCAATCAGCATGGCTTTCCAGGCCAAAGCGCCAGCTTCGCGGGCATTCGGCAGTTCAACGGCATCAATGATGACCGCACCGGCATCGCGCAGTTTTTGCAGTGTGGCTTCAAACAGCGCGAGAACTTCCGGATGCTTGCCGGATTGCTCACGCAGCACGCCGAGTCGTGCGCCTTTGAGAGCATCGGCTTTCAGTGCAGTGGTGAAATGATCAGCAAGCACCTGCATGAGCATTGCGGCGTCACGCACGGTCAACGTCATCGGTCCGGCAGTGTCTTGATGATGAGTAATCGGAATGATGCCAGCGCCGTTGATGAGACCGACGGTTGGTTTGAAACCCACGATGCCGCAGGCGCTGGCCGGACTGACGATGGAGCCGTTTGTTTCCGTGCCAATCGCTGCGGGAGCCAGCCCTGCCGCCACAGCGGCGGCGGAGCCGGAACTGGAGCCGCTGGCGCTGTGCGTGAGTTTGTGCGGATTGCGCGTGAGACCACCACGAGCACTCCAGCCGCTGGTGGAATTCGGTGAGCGGATATTTGCCCATTCGCTGAGATTCGTTTTGCCGAGGATGACGGCACCCGCCTCGCGCAAGCGGGTCACGAGGGTTGCGTCGCGTTTCGGTTTATGATTGCGATTGCGCAAAGCCAGTGAACCGGCGGTGGTCTGCATCGCGTCGGCGGTTTCGATGTTGTCCTTGATCAAGATGGGCAAGCCATGCAGAAGGCCGGGATTGTATGACGCCGCGATGGCGCGGGCATCGGGGTTCAGCTCAATGATTGAGTTCACACGTGGCCCGGAGCGATCGATTTGCGCGATGCGCTCCAGAAAATGCTCCACAAGCAGCAGTGGCGTTGTTTGCTTCGTCTCAAGCATGGTGGTGAGCTCTGTGAGCGTCACGAAGGGTAGGGGAGCGCGGTGTTTTTGCTCACAAGCAGCCGGACAAAGGGCCAGGGCGGCGGATTGGAGCAGGCGACGGCGTTGCATGATGCAGGAGGTGCTGCATTTGACCAAAGTCTGCAAGGCTTTCCCTTCTGCGTCCGTAAGGGAGCGCCGCACAAAAGCGGAGCAAGTTCTTGCCTCTGTTTTTCGACTCGATAAAGTTCTCGGCTTTACCCGCCCCGGACCAACCCCGACATCATCCCCACATGCCTCCATCCTTTCTGCTCCATAACGGAATCGCCCTCGCCATCGCCCTTTCTATTGTGGGCCTGGTGTTTGCCCTGATTCTGATCCGCAAAGTCGTCGGTGCAGATGCTGGCAATGAAAAGATGGCTGCCATCGCCAGCGCGATCCAGTTGGGCGCGAAGGCTTATATGAATAAGCAGGTCATGGCGGTCAGCGCCATTGCCGTCGTTATCTTTGCGGCCGTCTGGTATCTGCGTGATGGACTCACCGCGGCGGGATTCGTGGTGGGCGCAGTGTGCTCGTTGGCCGCCGGCTACATCGGCATGATGGTCGCGGTGCGTGCCAATGTGCGCACGGCGCAGGCAGCGTCGGTCAGCAGCCACTCGGCATTGAAGGTGGCGTTTAACGGCGGTGCGGTGACGGGACTGCTCGTGGTGGCGCTCGGTTTGCTTTCTGTTGGCGTGTTCTATTTGTTCGTCAAAGGCGCAGCGGATCACGCGAAGCATGCCATTGACTCACTCGTTGGTCTGGCGCTGGGCAGCTCGCTCATCAGCGTGTTCGCCCGGCTTGGAGGCGGCATTTACACGAAAGCGGCAGACGTGGGAGCTGACCTCGTGGGTAAGATCGAGCAGAACCTCAATGAAGACGATCCGCGCAATCCGGCTACCATTGCCGACAATGTGGGCGACAACGTCGGTGACTGCGCAGGCATGGCAGCGGACGTGTTTGAAACGTACGCGGTCAGCTTGATCGGCGGTGTGCTCGTGGGACATCTCACCGTGGGCACGGAAGCTGCGGTCATTTATCCGTTCGTGCTCTGCGGGCTTGCCATCATCGCTTCGCTCATCGGCATTGGCTGGGTGAATTTCGTGAAACAGGAGGCAACGGCGGCCCTCGTGTGTGGCGTCGCGGTTTCCGGTATCATCGCCTCAGCGCTGTTCTGGTGGGCCACCTCTTCGATCTTCGGTGCTGCGTTGAAGATCGGCGGTCTCGATGTTCCCAGCGTGAACATTTTCTACTGCGCCGCCATCGGCCTTGTCATGACACTGGTCGTTGTGTGGATCACGAACTACTACACCAGCACGCACCATAAGCCGGTGCGCCTGATCGCGAAGGCCTCCGAAACCGGCCACGCCACCAACATCATCGCCGGCATCAGCATCGGCAATCAGGCCACGCTGCTGCCAGTGCTGGCCATCGCCGCCTCGATCTGGGGCTGCTTTGATCTGGCAGGTTTGTATGGCATTGCCATTGCCGTCGTTTCGATGCTCAGCTTGTCGGGCATCATTATCTCGCTCGACGCGTTTGGCCCGATCACGGACAATGCAGGCGGCATCGCCGTCATGTCCGGGCTGCCTGAAGGAGTTCGCAAGATCACCGATGAACTTGATGCCGTGGGCAACACGATGAAGGCGGTGACGAAGGGTTACGCCATCGCCAGCGCCGGTCTGGCCGCGATGGTGCTGTTCGGTAGCTATGTTGAGGATTTGCAGGCCTTCGTCGGCCACAAGGTGAGCTTTGACCTGATGGATCACCGCGTCGTGATCGGCATGTTCATCGGCGGCCTGCTACCGTTCTTGTTCACTTCCTACTGCATGAGCGCCGTGGGCAACGCCGCAGGTGCTGTCGTGCGCGAAGTGCGCCGCCAGATCACCGCCAAGCCCGGCATCCTCAATGGCACCGACATTCCTGATTACGCCCAGTGCGTCGGCATCGTCACCAGTGCCGCGTTGAAACAGATGATTCTTCCCGCGCTGCTGCCGCTGGTCTTTGTGATCGGCATGGCCTATGTCGGCATGGAGGCGCTTGGTGGCGTTCTCATTGGCACCATTGTCACCGGTTTGTTCATCGGCATCTCCATGACCAGCGCCGGTGGTGCCTGGGACAACGCGAAGAAATACATCGAGGAAGGCAACCACGGCGGCAAAGGCAGCTTTGCCCATCAGGCCGCCGTCACGGGCGATACCGTGGGCGATCCTTACAAGGACACCGCCGGCCCTGCCGTGAACCCGATGATCAAAGTGGTGAACATCCTCGCCATTCTCATCATCCCGATCATGTTTAAAGCCGCCGCAAAGTGAGCCGGAATCCTCGTTGATTCCACGCGGCGTGGAAGCACTATAAGCCGCACAGTGACCGCTCATCGAGACAATAACCTACGCATCGCCATCACCGGCTCTCTGGTGTTGCATGCGGTGCTCTTTTTGATTCTGGCGTGGATGTTTGCTGGTGACGCTGCGCGGCGGTTGTGGCAGCAGGCCACGGCGGTGCCGAAGGAAAAGGAAGTCGTGCTGCTGTTCCCCGACCAGATCATTCCTGAACCGCCGCTGCTGCCGCCACCACCCCCGCCGAAAAAATCTGAGATCTACATTCGCACGGCGCAGAATGAGCGTGCTGAAACTGCGCCCAAAAACGCCGCTTTCATCGCTGACCGCAACACGAAGGCCGCTTCAGTCAAAGCGCCATTCCCAGACGGCACGGAGCCGATGCCCACCACTGACGGCATCAAAATCCCCATGATGGAACTCGCCGACCGCGACTTCCGCGACGGCGAGTTGAAAGACGATGCGCGGCCAAAGTCGCCTAAGGCAACGCCGGCCATGCTGCAACCTCAGCCGCCTTCACCACCGAGTCCACCTTCCATCGTCAAGCCCAAGGATGCTGCACCACCGCCGCAGCCGGTCACTCCGCCGCAAACCGTTGCCAAAACGGTGCCAGAATCGACGCCACTGACCAAGATGATGGAGGAGGCGGACAAGGCTTTGGCCAGCGTGGACAAGAACCGGCTCTCCATTGAGGTAAAAAAAGCCGAAGCGGTGCCCGACACGCCACCGATGCCGCAGAAGCCAGAACCGCAGACGCCGCCGGCCCGTGAAATCGCGCAGGCCATGCCAGAATCACCCCAGCAGCCCCCGATTCCAAAGGCGCTACCGGTGGTAGATGATGAGCCAGTCACGCGCTCGACGCGCAATCCGGATGCGAATGCCTTTACTCCATTCACCCGCACATCCCAGACGAAGGGAACCATCTACAACCGTGGCACTGAAAACTCCGTCGATGCGGAGGAGACGCCCAAAGGCCGCTACATTCGTCAGGTCACTGGCCAGGTGGAAAAGAAGTGGCACATCTATCGCACTTTGCGCCGCGATGGCGTCACTTACGGCAGTCTCAAGATCACTTTCTTCGTCAACAAGAAAGGCAAGGTGGAAGATCTCCGCATTGTAAACGACAAGGAGTCTAATCCCGTGCTCACCGGATTCACCCTCCAGGCGATTCGTGATGCGGAAATCCCGCCCATTCCCGCCGACGTCATCCCTTCGCTCCCCATGAATGACCAGGAGCGCCTGAAAATTGAATACAATGTCCTCATTTACTAATCTCCTCCTTGCTGTTGCAGACAAGCCTGCGCCTACCGGCTTCCAACTCGTTTATGATTTCCTTGCCACCGGTGGCTTTGTCATGGCGTTCATCGTGCTGTGCTCTATCGCGGCGATCACCGCCTCCATCCTGGCGTGGTTGCAACTGCGTGAGCAGGTCATCATGCCAAACGGGGTCGTCAGTCAGCTCCGCTCCATTCCCAGCTATGCTGTGAAGGGTGACATCCGGCCGTTGCAGGACTTTTTGGAGCGTGATGGCTCCATGCTCTCACGCCTCGGGGCCATGGCCATCAGCGGGGCCTTCACCAGTAAGCAGGAATGCCACGCCGCCTGCGAGATCAAGGCACGTGAGGAAATCCACCGCCTCGAGACCGGCATCCCGCTGCTGGAAGTGATGGTCACCGTCGCGCCGCTGCTCGGCCTGCTTGGCACCACCAGCGGACTCGTTGGCATGTTCTCCGCCTTTGGTACAGGTGGCGATGGTTCCCCTGACACCGCCGTCATTGCCCATGAGATCGGCGTGGCGCTGCGTTGCACCATCGCGGGCTTGTTTGTCGCTGTGCCTTCCGTGCTCCTGCACACCTACTTTGTGCGCCGTCTCGATGCTCTTGCTGTGCGCGTCGAGTCCATCATGCAGGAGACCATCCAGCATTTTTACCAGCACTTTGAAGTGCAGCGTTCGCAAGCCTGAACCCTCACGCACGCTGCCATGAACCTGCGCCCCCGCCGCCGCTCCGTGCCGACGATTCCCATCGTCTCGCTCATCGACATCATGGTCATCTTGCTGATCTTCTTCATCGCCACCACGACGTTCAAAAAGGAGAAGACGCAGGTAAAGATCACCCTGCCGGAGTCCAAGTCTCTCGGCGGTTCCTCCGAGGCACCTGAATCACGCGTCGCCATCAGCATCAATGAAGAGCAGAAAATCTTCCTCGACGGCAAGCCTGTGGAACTCGACAAACTCGCCATCGCCATTACCTCGCTGAAGGACTCCAAGCCCGGCATGAAACTCGAACTCCAGGCCGACACCACCGCCGCGCTCGGTATTCTGGTCAAAGTGTGGGATTCCTTGCGTGAAGCTGGCTATAGCATCAACGACGTGCCAGCGCGCATTCAGCGCGCCACCGGTCCCTGAGTATCGACTCACTCCCGGTTGTTGATTCCAGCTTGGTATTACTTCTTAGCCTTCGTGTAATGCACAAAGGGCTCAAACTTGAAATGCGTCGGCATGATGATGCCGCGTTTGCCGAGGATGGAGGTTTTGTTCTCTTCGACCTCAAAAGCCGGATGGCCGATCCATGCCCACTGCCAGCCCTCATTGGCAATGAAGAGTCCGCCGCGCTCATGGCCGTCGCGGATGATCCCGGTGGTCTTCAGACGTTCAGGAGCCACGTAGTAGATGCCCTTCGCCGATTGCGCCTCCGCTTGGTACAAGCCCGCAGGCAAGGTGAGTTTGCCATCCTTATGGGTGCATTGCACTTCCTGAGCCACGATGATTCCCTTGGTTCCCGGCGCGCAATGCTCCAGATCCCGGGTGGCGCATGACAGGAGGAGACAGGAGGCAAGCAGAGCGAAGAACAGGTGTTTCATGGTCGGTGGTCAGGTGGAGTGGTGGAGCTAAGGGGATTCGAACCCCTGACCTCTTCATTGCGAACGAAGCGCTCTACCAACTGAGCTATAGCCCCAAAATATTGATTTACAGTGTGTTACGTGTGTTTTGGCAAGTGGTTGAATTGGCTTGACACCCCCGTTTGTCACCCCCGATGATCCAAGCATGAACCACAAGAGCACTCGTCAGCTCCTGAAGAAGATTCCGGGATTTCCGTGTTTGTATCGCCATGAGGTGAATGAAACTTATTATGGCATCACCAAGGTGCTGGGCAATCGAAAAGAGCACAGCCTTGGCACCAGCGACCGCAAACTCGCCGAGCGCAACCTCAAGGCTTGGCTGCAGGACCTGGAAGCGATCGAGCCCGCCAAGGCGCGAAAAACCATCGGCAATCTCTTGGAGGCGTATCAACAGAACCTCGCCGGCAAGAAAGCCAACACCCAGCGCACCCGCAGGTCCATTATGAATCGCTTTCGTGAAACCTGGCGGCACGGCGAGCGAGTTCGCGTCAGCAGCATCACCACCCATCAGTT
>Ga0114966_10001081_pt1 | contig 25425 bp, 26 predicted proteins | sample M_130207_XF_Meta_FD_87029 | JGI IMG/M metagenome (GOLD analysis project Ga0114966, IMG submission 87029) | Freshwater microbial communities from Lake Montjoie, Canada to study carbon cycling - M_130207_XF_MetaG | ecosystem: Environmental > Aquatic > Freshwater > Lake | place: Lake Montjoie... | reverse complement strand
GACAAAGGAAGAAGGTTGGAGATGGATTCCTTTGAGAGTTAGATATGATAAAACAGCTAAAATGAGACGCGGTGAAAAGGAATACGGTAATGCTTATAAAGTTTGTAATGAAAACTGGAAATCAATTCATCCATCTGGAAGAATAGAAGAAGATATGTTACGCACAGGTTTAGGTATTCCAAGTGTTAGCATTAGTGAAGATAAATATTATAACACACCTTCTGGTAATTTTAAAACTGAAGGCATGAAGGATTTTCATAATTTATATGTTAAAAAGAGACTTATCACTGGCACATCAAAACAAGGCGATACATTAGTCGATTTTGCTTGTGGTAAAGCAGGCGATTTACCTAAATGGATTAGTTCTAAACTATCATTTGTATTCGGTATCGATATTTCAAAGGATAACTTAGAAAATCGCCTAGATGGAGCATGCGCAAGATTTTTGAAAATGAAAAAAACGAATAAAAATATTCCATATGCTTTGTTTGTTAATGGTAATAGTGCGTTTAATATAAAAAATGGCAGTGCTTTACTGAATGAAAAAGCAAAACAGATTACATCTGCTGTATTCGGAAATGGTCCTAAAGAAGCTGATAAAATTGGCAAAGGTGTATCTAGACAATATGGCAAAGGTGCTGAAGGGTTTAATATATCATCATGTCAATTCGCAATTCACTATTTCTTTGAAAATCCTGATACATTAAAAGGATTCATGAAAAATGTTGCTGAATGTACTAAACAAAATGGATACTTTATTGGAACATGTTATGATGGTAAGTTAGTATTTAATGAACTTAAAAAAACCAAGACAGGTGAGTCAATTAAAATTGTTGAAAATGGAAAGAAAATTTGGGAAATAACTAAAGGTTATGGTACTGACTCATTTGAGGATAATTCAAGTTCAATTGGCTATAGAATTGATGTATACCAAGAGTCAATTAATCAAGTTATATCAGAATATTTAGTTAATTTTGATTATTTTAATCGCATCATGAGTGCTTACGGTTTTGAAGTCATTAGTCGCGAAGAAGCAAACGAATTTGGGTTTCCAGAAGGTTCTGGATTGTTTAGCGAATTATTTATTAATATGTTAGACGAAATTTCCAAAAATAAGTTTAAAGCTAAGGACTATGATCAAGCGCCTAATATGACAAGCATTGAAAAGAAAATTTCATTCTTAAATAGATACTTTATTTATAAAAAGGTAAGAACTGTAAATACAGAATCAATTGAACTTGAGCTTGGCGAATATAATGAAACAGAAGGAATCAGAGATGCTGTTGAAACAAAACATGCTCAATCGGTTGCTAAAGAAGAAGTTAATAAAATAAAACCTAAGGTTAGAAAATTAAGTAAAAAATTACTACTTGTTGCTGCTACAGAAGCAGTGGACGAACAAAAACCTGTTTTAGAAAAAGAAAAAGTAACAAAAAAAGCAAAGGAAACAAAAGAAAAAAAGGAAGTTAAACCAAAAGCCTCTAAAAAATTATTAATTATAGAAAGTGATGATGAAGATGATTAATCTATAATAATCTATAATAAATTATAACAGACTTAAATAAATTATATAATATATAATAGTAAACCGATGAGTTATTATATATTACCGAAAAATAATAATATTATAAATGTTAATCCTATTGATAGTACCGAAGAGTTATTAAAACCATATATATCACACAGTCTTTATCATTATTACAATCAAACTAGAGATGAAATTGAGAAAATTTGTAAAAATGAAAGTGATACAACTAATAATAGCTTTGATGAATTAATTAAAATTGTAAATCCTTATGAATATATTTTTTCTAAGGTACCTGGTTCTAAATTTTCTGTTAGTAAATTAAAACCTAAATCAAATTTATTTTATGATTTCTTAGAAGTTTCAACAACAGTCAATATTTTTGAATCTTTTAAAAATCAACATGTTAAAACATTACATTTTACACTAAATTATAATGACACTATAGAATGTTTTGAAATGTTGCGAGAAAATTTTAATGATGAAATTATTTATTATGATGTAATTAATGAAGATAATATGAAAGAAATTGAAGACAAGAAATTTAATTTTTTATTTGTTGAAGTTGAATCAAGTAATTTCAAAAAATATGTAACTAATTTAATTGAATGTTTAATGCTTATTTTTAAAAATCAAGAATCTGGCGGTAGTTGTATAATTAAATTAAATCACATTTTTCATAAACCAGTTGTGGATATTTTATATCTTTTATCGTCTTTGTATGAAAAAGTTTATGTTTTAAAACCTAATACAAGTAACATAACTTCATTTGATAAATATATTGTTTGTAAAAATTTTCAAAAAAGTGAAAGCAAAACTGTATATTATAAATGTAATTATTATAGATTAATTGTATTTCTAAAAAAATTAGAAGATAAAAATATTGTTTCTATTTTAGATTTTGATATTCCAAATTATTTTTTAATGAAAATGGATGATATGAATATTATAATTGGTCAACAACAACTCGAATCATTAGACATGATTATAAATGTTTTAAAAAATAAAAATAGGGAAGATAAAATAGAAACTATTAAAAAATCTAATATACAAAAATCGGTTGCTTGGTGTGAGAAATATAAAATACCGTGTAATAGATTTTCAGAAAAAATAAATATATTTTTGCCAATAAATAAAGAAGCAAAGGAAGCTACAGAATTTATAGATATTTGATAGTTATTATAATATGTTAAATAATATGTTATAATAATTAAACGTGTGTTGTATTATATGTATTTGGTGATTGAGAGAAATGATTTGAACTAAATACTGTTCCAGGAAAGTAACGATAAGGACTTGGCTGTGAAGCAGGGTTTTGATACTGAGGTAATTTCCTATAATGACAAAACTTTTTATTTTGAAAAGTGCCAGATTGAGAGAAGTTAAGAGGCCATGGAGTATTACATCCAGGAGCCTTATTCTTTTTAAGGTTAATTAAATTTGGATCAACCCCAGCATATAGTTGGTTAGCACTAACCAAATTTCCTGTGTTAGTATAATTATTTATTGAAGCAGCATTTGTTGATATTGTATCAACATTAAGCTTAAGATTTCTAGTTGAACTTGATACAGCACCTTGTTTAGCATATTGGTAGTTATTTGGTTTATAAACAGTTAATTGACAACCAGCTGGATTTGATGGTCCAGAAAGAGGCATTCCCCAATAAGGATTACGAATAAAATCGTTAAATACTTGAATAGCTTGCGTCTTTTGATTAGCAGGCAATCCATTTAACCAATTGTAAAACCCTTCAATTGAATTAATTCCAGTAGCGTTAAACGCAGTAACGTCAGTTTGGTTTAAAAATCCAGCATTTACCATTATTGAGAGCATTTGTCCAATTAGAGCAACTTGAGTCGCATCATATATCTGAGAACCTGGTTGACAATTGGCAAAATATAAATTAGTGTCCAAAAATGAAGCTGTTTGGGTTGTTGGGCTTCCAGCTTTGGGTCCTTGTTGAGATACTGTGTAATAAGGATTATTATCACCGTAAGGTCCTGCTGTATTAGTTTTATATGATAAGAAATTGAAAGCCTTTTGATCATAAGTTTTACATCTATTTTGAAGATATTGTTTTGTTGTTGTATAGTAATTTTTATTTAAATTTGTGCTAGCATAAATAGCTCTGCGTTTAGCTTTATATTCTTCGTTACAACAGAAAGCATTTGCTGAAATATTTGTTGAATTTGGTTCAGGATTTTCTGTTAAATATCCTTTATTAGGATAATAATCAACAACAATACCTACTCCTTCGCATGTTTTACAATCAGAATTTAACTGAGTAACACCGTCTGTTTCAGTAGCAGGGTTTTGATGAACTGTAAAAGCACCAGGTTTATCTTGTAAATCATTTAACAAACCAGAACCTCCAAATCCGCCTCCGAGAGAAGTACCTTTACTAGATTTTACAAATCTGTTTGTATTATAATTAATTAAAGCTTTCTCATTCATAGTTAAATTAACATCATTATAAGGACTATTTACATTTAAATTTGCTATGTTTCCACTAATATCTACAGGGATAACTCTACCTTTTCTATAATGTTTAATAGGTCTGGCTAAACCAAAACCTGTTTGAAATACATTACCAGGGTCATTGTTTGTTAAAGGTCTTATGTGACCTGAAGCCGTTCCTACTGGATTTGAGTTAATACCTGTTCCTTTCCATGTAACATATTGTTTATTATAAGTAGTACTTTTATGATTATATCCTGAAGCAGGCATAGAATTCATTCCTAATGGTTTATTGGCTGATGACATTTATATTATTATGAAAGAAAATAAAAGTAATATAATATTATATTAATGTTGGTAAATATATTAGTAGTATTATTTTTAATAATATTAATAAATCAAATATTTTTAGCGAATGGGATTATTGAAGGATTTATGTCTGTAATAGGTCCTGTTATTGATCCAAAAGAAAAAAAAATCGATAAACCAATAAATACATATTACCAAAATAATAAAATTAGCCAAGATTTTGATCCAGATGGTGTTATACAAGATTATATACCAAATAGTAGTATTATAGGAGAAGACTCAGACTATGTTCTTACAGAAAGCAGTTAATATTAATATTATATTGTTTAAAATAAATAATAGTAATATATATTAATGTTGACAGTAATAAACTTTCTTATATTATTTTTTATTTTATTAATTACATTTCAAATAATTTTAGCTTATTCAAAATCATCAATAATTGAAGGTATGATGGATGTTGTTCCAACTATAAGTCCAACATTTGCGCCTACTAATGGTCCTACAAATGAAATGCTTCCTAATTTAACTATTAATCAAGTTTATCGTCAATATGATAAAAAAATAGCAGATAATACATTTTTAATGTCACAACAAAATGCCGGAAACATTGAATACCTAAAACAAAGAATAGATGCGGTTCAAGGTATTTTTAATCAAGTACAAGATTTAAGTGGAAATGTTCAGGCATTACAAGAACAAGTTAGTGGATTAGTTACAGCTCAACAAGATTATGCTACACAAATGACAGGTGGTGTAGCACCCGATGTTACTGGAGCTACAACTCCAGAAGGTAGTGAACCTGTAGACACTAGTAATTTAGTAACATAATAGTATTTAATTTTAATTTAAAATAAATATATTTATATATTTTAAGTATAATGTCTAATTTATTTCAAGAAGTATTAACTGATGCACAGGGTGTTGAAGAACGATTGCTAGGACCTACATACCCTTATTATAAAAATATTAAAACACCCACTGAAATTGGTATGAGTGATAAAGGAACGCTTGACCAAATGGGAAAAGATATAGATGGATTAATACAATATGTTGAATTATTAGTTACTGGCGATAGCAAAGCATCAACAACTGGTGGTCCTTTAGGCAACAAATTTTTCCTTAAAACTGGAGCAAAATGCGCTGCTATAGACAAATGTACAGACAAAAATGATGCGTCTACATGTGAGCAAACTGACAGATTTATTTATGTTGATAACGTTCCTTCAGGAAATATTCCATTTATTTCATCGGGTCTTGGTGTAAATTTTTCTGAATTTAAGGGATTAATTCCTGGTTCTATGGGAAATTTAAATGTATTAAATCCATTTGCTATTATGCGTGCCTTTCTCTCTGGTTCAACACCACTTTGTCAAGAAATTACTATGCAAACAATTGATATTAACAATAATAAATCATCTGAATCTCATTATGTTACATTAGCTGATATTCAAAATATGGATCCTTGTATTTTTTCAAATGGTAAAAATGCTGTTACTGGGGCTAAATGTAAAGAAACATTTAAAACAGGTGTTGCTTCTGATGCGTCTCCTGTAATGTCCGACGATCCTGTTGATCAGTTATATTTTGCCAGTTTAGCTGGATTAGGTGTTTATATTTTGTACCGCATAATGGACAAATCACAATAAAACATTATAAATTATATACACTTAATTTATAATGCCAAAAAAAACTCAAAAGAGAAAAAGAAGGGTTAAGAGAAAAACTCTTAAGGTTAAAAGATCTAACAAAAGATCTTTTAAAAGGTACAAAAAAGGTGGTCAAGAAGAAAAAGTAACTTGTTGTATATGTGAAAGAGAAGTAAACAAAAATAATACATTAATACCTAGAGAATGTTTAATGAAAAATGGATCAAAAGCACATCGTATATGTCATGATTGTTGGTGGAATCCTGAATCTGGTTTTGCTCGTGAAGATGCCGACCATAGATGTCCAGGATGTCTTAAAAATTTACCTTTAACAGCTGTGAAAAATAAGGAACCAGAATTTATAGACCTAACATTAGAAGATGATTAGCTTTTTAATCCTAATTTCTTTAAATTTTTCTTTAAGTACCTTTTTCAATTTATTATATAAAATGCAAAAAAATCAATGGGAAAGTTTTTATGAATTTTGAAATTGGACAAAAAAAATGTCCAAAAATGAAAACCTTGGATATTTTACTGCAAATAATTCAATTCTGTGACCATAATTGAAAATTAGCGTCTGGTCACCAAAAAAATAATTATAAAAACGTGATTGTAATTTTTATAATTATTTTAAAAAAAAGGATTTAGCAACTTTTTGTGTTAACTAATTATATAGAAAATGTTAACAGAAAGTTGCGAAAAAGTTGCGCACAAATTTTATTGCGAAAATTGTAACTATAATACGTCACGTAAAAGTAGTTACGATAAACATAAATTGACAGCAAAACATTTACAGTTAACAAATGTTAACAATAAGTTAACAGAAAGTTGCGAAAAAGTTGCGGAATCTAGCAGATATATATGTCACATATGTGACAAAGAATATAAATCAAGAGTTGGTTTATGGAAGCATTCCAAAAATTGTAAATTTGAAAATAAAAAAAATGAAAAAGACGAAATAACAGATAAAGAATTAATTATGATGTTAATTAAGGACAATTCTGAATTTAAAAATATAATGCTTGAAGTAATTAAATCAGGAACACATAACACAAATATCACTACTACTAATTCTCATAATAAAGCATTTAATCTTAATTTTTTTCTTAATGAAACATGTAAAGATGCTATGAATATTATGGATTTTGTTGAGTCAATTAAGTTACAATTAAATGACTTAGAGAAAGTTGGAGAATTAGGATATGTTGAAGGTATCTCTAACATAATTGTTAAAAATCTTAAAGAACTCGATGTAAATAAAAGACCCGTTCATTGTACCGACAAGAAGAGAGAAACTATGTATATTAAAGATGAGAATAAATGGGAAAAAGATGAAGAAAAAAAGAAATTACATAAAGTTGTTAGAAAAGTTGCTTGTAAAAATCAAAACTTAATTCCTAAATTTAAAGAATTACATCCTGATTGTGGTAAATATTCTTCTAAATTTTCAGATCAATACAATAAGATTATTGTTGAATCAATGGGAGGAACAGGTGACAATGAATATGAAAAGGAAGAAAAAATAATAAAAAATATTTCAAAGCAAGTTTTTATTGATAAGGAACCCAGTTAACATTCATATAAAGATAAATATAGTAGTTTTGATTAATCAAAACTTATTAAATCAATAACATTTGGATTCTCTTTGATTTCTATTTTTTTTGTTAAATGAACAATTAATTTTAAATTTTCATCGTTCTCTCTTTGAAGTTTGGCAATTATTATTTTTTGGTTAGATATTGTTTCATTTAACTTTATATTCTCAGTAAAATAGTTCATCTTATTCGCATTCAAGTCCGAAATCCATTTTTGATGCGTTTTTGTTTTAATGTGACCAGAAAAGCTTTGTCTATTATCAAATATATGTTCTTTTCTAGTACCACAAGGACATCTTAACCCATTTTTAAATTTACTTGTGGTTGGTAAATAATCGGAGTAATCTCCTTCGCTATCAATATTTGGTTCGTATATATCTGATTCAACTTGTAAATCCATTATTAGAATTATGTAATAATAGATTTAAATGATATTTTATATAATATATTTAATGTCTGCGATGTTTACATGACTTACCATGTCTATGTTTACCTCCATGACGTCTCTTTGTTCTTCTACCTCCAACAGTGGTTAAAGGTTGAGCACTCTTAATATCAGAAATAGGAGAGGCACTAGCAGCTAATCCAGTAAGAGCAATATTATCACCATAACCTCCACGCATTTTTCTGCTTCTCTTTCTTCCTCTCATTCTTCCTCCCATGTAACCAGATGTTGAAGTTGCCGGTGGTACATAAGGGGTTGGGGGTGGTACGTAAGATGTTGAACCAGTAGTAGAACCGGTAGCTGAACTGTAGGCGCCACTGGCAGCTTTTTTAGTACTACTCCAAGCGTCAGTAAGACCTTGGGTTAATGACTCCAAAAACCCTCCTTTCATTGTTCTATGTCTATGTCTTCTAGGCATTTATATTATACTATAAGAAATTATATTATAATATTTTGAATAAATTTGCTTAAGCTTTGTTAACAAACTTTTTGTAAGCATAAAAAGCACCCAACGCGCCTAAAATTTCAACAATAATGTATGGGATCAAATCAGATTGAGGTAACTTACCAGCAGCATATAGAGAAATAGCGACAGCAGGGTTAAACGCACCACCAGAAATAGCACCACCTAATAAAACACCAACAGCTAAAGCGGCGCCAATAGCAGCCCAGTTGCCAGTAGCAAAAATGACAAACATTAGGAACATTGTTCCTAAAAATTCAATTAAATACTTGTTCATTATATAATAATATTGATATTTTTTTTATAATTGTATTGCTTAATAATTCAATTATAAAAATTTAAATTAAAGTCCGGACCAAGGACCAACACCAGGTCTAGGACCAATAAGATTAATTAAAAATTGGATGTATTGAGGTCCTTGACCATTACTTTTCATCCAAGCATAGATTCTACCTTGAGAACCATTTTTAGTACGAGGGCTGCTTATAAGAATACCAGCGCCGGTTCTTCCGTAGCTACCGAGTCCATATGTAGGAGTTAAAACAGGATATCCGAATGGCATATTATAATAATACTAAATATTATTTTTTAATCCACTTTTCAAAAAAGTACAGAAAAATAGTATATTATTATTTTTATTTTATAACGAATTTACTTTGCTCAAATTTCCCTTAAGGATAAAAAGTTGATTAATAATTTTGACGCACAATTGATCCCCAAGCACAAACCTGACCATTTGATAAACTAGTATTATAAATAGAACCTTTCTTTGCTGGTGCTACACATCCTCCTGAACGAGCTCTTCTAATAGAACTTCTAGTTCCACTTGGATAATAACTTTTTGTTCCAGTAGGAGCAGCGTTTGGTAAATTAACTTTGTAAGCAGTTTGACCTACAGCATTGCTCTTAAGTGTATTAACATATAAAGAACTGGGAACTGGAGGAATATAATTTGTATGAGTTGATATAGGTACTTGTCTTTGAGAAGAACCAATAACATAACCCATAGAAGCAGATTGTTTTCCTAAAGCAATTTGTTGTTGTAGGCGTTGATTACTTACAGAAGTTCTTAAATATTGATGTCTAGCATTTGTGTTCATTTGAGCATCAACTGGTGTTTGCATTGGATAAAATTGAGGTGGTGTTGGTCTGATTCCTGCTAATATTCCATAACTATGATACGGAATTTGACATGGTGTTTGATTTGTGCTTAATGGTCCAGTAATGGGAGCATTTACATAATTATTATAAGATACGGAACCAATATTTGTAGATACAGCATAAGGAGTTGTCATTTAATATAATATACTAAAATATAATATTAAATTAATTGTAATATTGTGCTTTATATGAATTATAATGTGGTGGTGGCGGTGGTCTATAACCATAATTCCTATGGTATGGATCTTCTCTCACAACTACAGTTTTTGTTGTAGTAGTATTAGGCTGGTATTTATTACTATGAATAAAACCTATAAATATAAGCGCTAAAAGAGCGATAATCAACATGTTAGATTTCTCCATTTATATATTTATTATATACTTTTTTCTCCAACAAGTTATGATAAATTTATTTATATAGTATATATATGACAAATAAAATTTCGTTTTATAGAATTTTTTTTCTTGCACTAAGAACATCATTAGTCTTTATATCAGCAGCTGTAACTTATGAATTACTAAAAAAATTAGAAATTAAATGGAATAAAATGAATCCAAATAAAAACGTTAATCATTTAGTTCAAAGACACATATATCATTTTGGAATGATATTTATAGCGGATTTTTTAATTCTTACTTTATTTGTATTATTATTTGATGTCCATATATAAATTTATTAACTGAAAGTATATTTTAACTTTTACTATTTTTTTATAACATAATTTGGGTTTCCACAAAAAATACAATTCTGGACTGGTGGTTGAATAATATCATTATATTTATTACATCGACTACATTTGAAAATATTAATAAGATTTGAAATGCTTATATTATTAATATGCTGATTTGGTATAGTAGTATTGATTTGCCTATTAGGTTTCTTCTTCATATAATGTTCTTTTAAAAAAAGAACAGCAAAAATATACTTATATTATTATTTGCTCTACTTTTTCTAAAAGTAGTTTTCCTAAAAGTAAAATTAATATCTTCTGATAGCTCTTTGAGCAGATTGACTTGCCTTAAAATCGTCTCCACCATTAGAAAAGTCATTGTAGTTCTTATTAACAGCTCTTTGTTTTAAATAAGTAGTATAATCGGAACTATCATAAACAAATTTAACGTTACAAGCAGCAGCAGGAACATTAGTAATTAATTGAAGACTATTATAAGCTGCTGAAGGAGCACATGAAGCTGAAATAGAGCCAAAGTGTGTTCTTAATCCATGAAGACCAGGTCTGCTTTGAAATGATTGACAACTACCACCACATGAAAAATTCTCACGACTTAAAAGATCACCTGCGTTATTAACAGCACGGAAAGGAGTAGTAATTGGTCTTCTTAAATTATTGGGTTGTAATTGACTAGGGTAAGCACGTTTTAATTGACTAGGATATGTAGTATTCCATGCGTTTTTTAAAGTGTAACGAATTTGTTCGTAATCAGGATATCTTTTGTCAACATTTTGTGTAGTCTGAGGCATCCAACCTTGAATTGCTCCTCCAGCATTTCCAGGTCTTTTTGCGAAAATAGAAAAAGCAACATTGCTTCCATTGATTGGGCTAGTATATCCGATAGACATTTATATAATACTATAGTAAAAAAAGTTTATTTAAATTAAACTTTATCTAAACATTAAAAAATATTGGATTAATATATAAATGTTTGACTTTTTGATGTTAGTAAGCGCAATTATATTTATAACAACTGATTTTGTTTATTTAAATGTTATAAAAAATTATTTTTTAAATCAAATTAAACTGGTTCAAGGGTCAGAACCTAAAGTAAATTTTTTAGGTGTAGCTCTTTGCTATATATTTTTAATTGCTGGAATAAATTATTTTATTATTAAGCCACGCAAAAGTGTAAATGATGCGTTTTTATTAGGCATTGTTATTTATGGTGTTTATGAAACTACTAATTATGCTTTACTAAAGAATTGGTCAATACTTACTGTAATTATTGACACGCTATGGGGTGGTTTATTGTTTGCTTTTACAACTTATGTTGTAAATATGTTACGTGGTATACTTTAAAGCTTTAAAGTTCTATTCATAATTAATCATATAAGGAACAAAATAGAGAGAAAACACCAATGCTATTATATTAGTATTTAAACTATATGTAGCAAAATTAGAACTTAATAAACAAGCTAATATCATCATAAAACTATCACCAACTACAGCTCCAACACCTACTTCATTAGCATAGTTTTTAAAGAAATCTAACATAGAATTATATCCTAATGGTAAACTCTTAAATAAAAAATAAAATAAAAAATCATGAATAATTTGTATACAAACTGCTAAAAAAGTAAATTTCCAGATATTAAATCCCTCAAGGGGAAATAAGTATTTATAAAAAAATCTAGCTAAAATAATACCAATAACAAGTATTAGTACATCAGCTAATACAGCACTTAATTGGTATTTTTTATACCATTTTTTTAAATAAAAAGATTTAAATACACCATGAAAAACAAGGAATAAAATAATTAAATCTGCATTAACGCAACCATTTAATATCGGTAAATAGTCGTTTACATTGTTGAAGTTAGAAATATCCTTAAATATCATTATTATATAATCATGATATTTAAAATTAATGGTTTCTAATTGTTTTACTGTGTGTATTACTTTTATTTCTTCTTGTTTTATTACTTCCACCTGATACAGATTTAACCATTTTACATAAAGGGTCACATTCAAAATCTGTTTTTAAATAAAAAGGCAGTGCTTGTGTAGCAGAACTTAATTTAATATTTTCAAGTGAAAGCACCTTAGATATCTTATTTAGTAAATTAATCATGTATGTTCCAGTTCCTTTAATATCTGTATTCGTACAAATAACGTCAACATATATGCTTTTACTACTTTTATAAAATTTAAGAGTTGCGAATCCATTTATTTTTTTACTTCTCGTCATGGAAGATTCAACTCTTAATATAGCATCACAATCTTTCAAAGAATCTTTTACATACAATGCTTGTAATCCATCACAGAATTTTTTAGATGTACGTATTTCTTTATATAAACCATCTTTAAATTTTTTAAACGAACTTACTTTCTTTTTTTCAGTATCATCGGTAATAGGAAAAATTTCTAAATCTAACCCTTCAGAATCAAATGATAAATTATCATAATGTCTATATTTATAAGAGTTGTCTTTAATTATATTTGGATTAAAAAAAAGTATATTATTAATCTTATTTGTGTTAATTATAGTTGTCATATATATATAATAAATATAATTAAATTTTTACTTTAAATTTTTACTTTAAATTTGTATTTAATGATCAGTCATGATTCTAGGTGCGATATTCATAGTATTTAACTCTTGGAACAGCAACTTACAAGCATAAGGGATTTCTACATAAGAGAAGTCTGTACGATTATCACAAGTACGACAATGATGAATGTGCATTTTATCATTATATGAAGCAATAAGGCCGCACTTTTTACAAATATGGACTGAATATTTATCTGACGCATCATACATTCGTCCTCGTGTAAATCTAGAAGCCCCATGTGAAACCATACAATCACGCTCCATCTCACCAAATCTTAGACCACCATCTCTACTGCGACCTTCAGCAGGCTGTCTAGTAAGGTTAACCATTGGACCAATTGAACGGCTATGTGCCTTATCATTAACCATGTGCTTAAGACGTTGATAAAACACTGGACCCATAAATACACTACATTCATGTTGTTCTCCAGTCAAACCATTATACATCAATTCATTACCATGTGCTTCATAACCAAGCTTAATGAGCTCACCGCAAATATCATTAACATTAAATTCACCAAACGCAGTTCCATCACCGAATAGTCCTAATTCAATAAGAACCTTTCCTAGAACAGTTTCCTTTAACTGTCCAATAGTCATACGAGATGGAATAGCATGAGGATTAATAATGATATCAGGTTTAATACCATCGGCAGTAAATGGCATGTCGCATTCTGGAATAATATTACCGACAGTTCCTTTCTGACCATGTCTCGAGCTAAATTTATCTCCGATAACAGGCTTTCTCACAGTTCGCAATCTAACCTTAGCAAAGTTATAACCTTCTCCATTTCTATCAATATAATTCTTATCAATATATGTCTCTTCAAGAGTTTTATAAATTTTACTTTGATCTTCATACTTAATAACCTTAGTATGGTCATTTCTATTTTCCTTAATTGGTGTAACCTTAGCAATAATGACGTCTCTATTTTCAACCAAAGTATTCTCAGGAATAACACCCTTTGAATTAACCTTGTTGTAATTACCCATCTTCATTCCCTTTGTCTTTGTAGAATCTGGCTTACATCTAATTTCTTCATCACCATTAATTTTTTGTTTATCTTCATCTTTTTCAGTATGATAAACTGTTACTAATGCCATACCACGATCAATAGAACCTTGATTAATTAGCAACGAATCTTCCTGATTGTAACCAGTGTGTGTCATGATTGCGACAATAACTTGGGTTCCAGAAGGAATTTTATTAAGTTGAATCATATTCATAATTCGAGTATCAACAAGAGGACGCATAGGATAATTAAGAACATAAGCTGTCTTATCCATTCTGTTTTCGTAATTTGTTGTATAAACAGCCATTGCTTGCTTGCCTTGAGCACACTGATATGTATTTCTAGGTGATTGGTTATGCTCAGGAAATGGAATACACGACGCAAGAACACCAAATATAGTTGAAGGATGAATTTCACAATGAGTATATTTATGAATATTATCAGACTTTGCTATAATATCTTTGGGTTTAGTAGCAATTAGAGACCAACTTTGCTCATCAGGATCAATATATTCAATAACAGAATCTTCTATCTTTGAACTAGTTAATAAATTATCCCAAACAAGTTCTTCTTTATTTAATTGTGAAATTAAACTATTTTGAATCAACAGGTTTTTATCTTTTACACGCAATAAAGGTCTTGTTAATCTACCACTATCATTACAAACTCTAATTTCACGCATTTTATAATCAAATATAATAGAAGTATAAATATTAATAATACCCTTATACTTTTTCTCCTTTAACATGATGTAAAGCTCTTGAGGAGTATCGGTAATTCCAACCCAAGCGCCATTAACAAATACCTTTACTTTTTCATACATATCCTTTGGAGTTAGCTCAGCACTATCAATGTGTGTGATATTTGGCATTACATACTCATACAATGGTAATGAATTTGAATAAATAGTAATATGAGTCATGTAGGCTAAATTCTTTACAACACCAACAGATTGGCCTTCCGGAGTTTCTGCAGGACATAAGAAACCCCAACATGTGTTGTGTAGCTTACGAGGAGGAATTAATTTGCCACTTTTATCAGTTGGAGTGGAAATTCTTCTAGCATGACTTAAACTCGAAACATAATTTAATCTATTAAGTACCTGAGCAACACCTACTTTATTTGAGTTAGTGTGCTTAATTCCAAAATCACCAGTTGAAAGAGCCCGCTTCAATCCATTTTCAATAGTGGTTGATTTAATAATTTTATAAATATTTGTTAAATTAATAATATTCTCATAATCATCAGTTGATTTCCATGAACCATTATTAATTTCCCTGATGATTTGCTTTTCCATATCTTTTACAAGCTTGTTAAAATAGTTTCTATAAAGATTATTGAGAAGTGTACCAGTTAAGTCAACACGCTTATTTAAATAAGAATCTCTATCATCTTGTTTGATAATTTCAAATGAAGCTAACAATAGCTTATTTGCCATGTATCCTAAGAAATATATCTTTTGTTCCATGTTATGACAATGAGGAAACAAATCATTGTGTAAAATTTCTAATGTGAAATCATGCTTTTTCTTTGCACCAGTTTCCTTATCCATATTAATTGGAGTATACATCACAAAACTAGTAATATACTTAATACATTCTTCTTGAGTAATATGTTTATTAGAATCAATAATAGAAGCTTGTAGTGCTTCTAACATTCTCTTATTTTTCTCAGCATCAATATTTAATAATATTCTTTCGCAAATGTCCTTATCAGATGTTACTCCAAGTGCTCTGAATACAACAAATAGAGGAATTGGTTGTTTTACACGAGGCAATTCAATACAAATTGAATAACCAAATCCGTTATTCTTAGAACTAACCATCATGTTAATTTGTTTTGGTGAAATACACTTGAAATCAGGTACTGACTTGATTTCAGCCTTCCAAGTATACTTAGTTTCATTCTTAGAAATATTGAAACAATAAACCCTATTCTCAGCAGCACGTTCTTGACCTAATACAGTCTTTTCAGAACCATTAATAATAAAATATCCACCAGCATCAAACTTACATTCACCGGTCTGTGTGTTCTCAAAATGCTTATATTGGTTTAGAACACAAATATTTGACTTCAACATAATAGGTAACTTGCCAATGTGAACCTTTGGAAGAGTTTTATAGAAGGTTTGAGTATTTTCTAGATTAGGACCGTTGCGAACAATATATTTAATGTTAATATCAATAGTTGTTGATGAAGCATAAGTGAAGTTTCTTAAACGTGCTTCTTGTGGAAACATCAATTTAATAGCTCCATTATTTTCATGGATTTGCGGTCTGTAAATGTGAAAGTTTTCAAATGTGATGAAAATTTCTAGCGAGTGTTTTTTAGATACAGGATCAAAATCTTGTTCAGACGCAATATGAACAGGATTAAACATTTCAATAGTTTTAATAATTTGATAACCGACAAAATTATTATATGATTCCAATTGATGTCTTACAAATCTTTCTAAGTGTTGCCCCCTGAAATAAGATTCAATAATATTCCAAGGAGTCTCAATATACTGCTCGTTTTCAATATCAAACATATTTTCGTTATTAGTAGAACTCATTGTTGTAGTCTCGTTATCTTTATTGTATGGAATCATTATTTCGGTTATTTTATATTTCAATTTATTTTTAAATTGTTTTAATATAATATATTGTATTTACTTTTATTATATTATTATTATATTATTATGATATTTCATTTAATTTATAATACTTATTTTTAATTTCAATACATTACATAATAATTAATTTAAAAAGATATAAAATCAACTATTTAATATTATATAATGTCGAATAACCGAAATAGAAATAAGATGGATCCAACTAGAATAAATAATTATAACAAATTTTTATCTACTTTGGACAAGAAATCAAAATTAAATGAAAATGAAAAAAACGCAGTTAAAATTTTATCAGAAAAGTTTAAAGAATCGACTGTTAAAGAATCGACTGTTAAAGAATCGACTGTTAAAGAAACGACTGTTAAAGATTCGACTGTTAAAAGTGAAATTGATAAATTTATTGATAGAATAGATATAACTAATATTTCATCTTCGAATTTTACAGGTCAAACTCCAAAAGATACATGTTGTGTTAATGATATTGACCCAAATTATTATAGAGATATAAATACTCATAAAATCTTATATTTAATACGATCAAATATACAATCTCTTCCTTCAAAATCCAAAAAATCATCTGAAAAACCAGCTGAAAAACCAGTAGAAATTAGAGAAACAATAAATATTGAAGCTGAAGTAAATAATATTAATGATATTTTAAAACTTGTCGATACATATCAAAATGATCCAGCTATAAAATATAATATCAATATGAAAGCATTACATGATATTAAAGAACCGCTAGATGAATTAAATACTATGATTGGAATGAAGGATTTAAAAAATAACATTGTTGACCAAATTCTGTATTTTGTACAAGAATTACATAAAGGAAATCTTTCTTCTGGTGATTTTATGCACACAGTTATTTATGGACCACCTGGAACAGGAAAAACAGAAATAGCTAAAATAATGGGGAAAATATACAGTAAAATTGGTATTTTAAAGAAAGGGACATTTAAAAAGGTAACGCGAAGTGATTTAATAGCTGGATATTTAGGTCAGACCGCGTTAAAAACTAGTGACGTAATTAAAGAAGCATTAGGTGGTGTACTTTTTATAGATGAGGCCTATGCTCTGGGTAATCCAGAGAAGAAAGACAGTTTTGCTAAGGAATGTATTGATACGCTATGTGAAGCATTAAGCGATAATAAAGAGAATCTGATGGTTATTGTAGCTGGATATGAAAAAGAGTTAAAAGATAGTTTTTTCTCGTTTAATCAAGGTTTGGATTCTAGATTTACATGGCGTTTTAAAACAGACGACTATACCGCAGAAGATTTATATAATATATTTTTAAAGAAAGTAAAGGATATTGGTTGGGAAGTAGATACAGACTCAAAAATAACAGTTGAATGGTTTAAAAAGAACAAGGAGTATTTTAAATTTTATGGAAGGGATATTGAAACTGTATTAGCTAAGACAAAAATAGCTCATAGTAAAAGAGTATTTTGTCGTCCAGAATCAGAAAAGAAAAAGATAACAATTAAAGATTTAGATAAGGGTTTTGAAATTTACCTCAAAAATGATGATGTTAAAAATAGAAAAGATGAACAAGATTTTAAAAAACAATTATATAATACTTTATATTCTTAACATTTATTCTTAACATTAAAGTTATATTTCATATATTTTTATTTGGTATTATAATAAATGTCAAATAAAACTATCTCAATTAATCCTTCTTTATTTAGCATGGGCGGTTCAAAAACTAAAAAAAATAGAGAGAAAAAAACAAAACCTACGATAGTTCCTCTAATATCCCCAAATGTTTTAAAAAATAAGCTTTTAAAAAGAATTAAGGAACATAAACAGAGAGAAACTGAGAATTTAGAAAATAATAAAAGGAAACTTCCTCCACCAGAAGAATCTATTAAAAATGATATAGTAAAACATGAATTATCATCATTTTCGGATGAGTTTAGTGATTCAATAAATTATTTACAGACTCTATCAAAACAAAAGAAAGTAAATGACGAAAAAGCAAATTATGAAAGACAAAAACAAAAGAGAAAAGAACAATTAGAGAGAAAAACAGTTAGAAACTATCATGAACCTCATGTACAGCATAATGTTAATCTTGATTTACCAGAGGAATTAATGTCTAGACCGTTAATAGTTGTGAATACTGACAATATGACGACAGGTGGTGAGTCAATTCAGTTACACCCAAAAACATCTGATTCCATTCCTTACGGTATATTAAAAGGAGGATCAAAACCAACATATAGGGATTGGGCAAGAACACAACGCAATTATGATGTTATAAATCCGCAAGCAGCTTTAACAATTCAAGGTATAGAATTAAATAAAGAAAAGAATGAAAGAGAGAATAGGTTAAATAATTTGAGAGAAAAATTAAAACAAAAACAAATTGAAGAAACAATTACTAAACAAGACGACATAATGCTAACACAAAATTTAATTCAAAAACCTATATTTGAAAATAACCAAAGTGTAGAAAATATAGTCTCACAACCACTACAAAATGTCGCTCCTATAAATGTTGGTGGTGATATAATTGCTACTAAAAAAATTACAAAAAAAACAATTAAAAGAAAATATACTCTTGGGAAATCTAAAATTAAAAGAACTGTTTCTATATTAGTGAAAGATAGAGGAACGCGTAAAATAATTTTAGGTGCTCAAAAAGATTTAAAACGAAAATCAATTAACGATGTAAGAGAGTACTTAAGAGATCATAATTTGATTAAAATAGGTAGCAATGCTCCGAATGATGTCTTAAGAAAATTATATGAATCAGCAATGTTGTCGGGTGAAATAACAAATAGTAATAGTGAAATATTATTACATAACTTTTCAAAAGATGACAAGGAATTATAAATATAATCTGTATATAATTTAATATGGAGACTACTAAAAATGAAATGGATATTTATTCAAAAAACTTTTTTTTAAAATTAGGTAATTATTTAGATACTCAAATATATTATTTTGGAAGTATACAAAGAAACGATTACTTTCCAGGAAAAAGTGATATTGATGTAGATATATTTACTTATAATGTCCAAAGTACAATCATAAAACTACAAAATTTTTTAGGAATTGAAAAATACAAATTTAAAAAATTTGTTTACAAGTTACATAAATCCAAAAAAGTAGTTTATGGATACAAGGTTAAATACGAAGACCCTACCAATAACTTTTTTACAGAAATATCAATTTATGATGAAAAAGATAAAGAGGCTGTATTAATAGAGCACAATTCAAAAGCTATATTACCATTTTACGTATCATGGTTATTAATTATTTTAAAAATATTTTATTATAAATTAGGTATATTATCAGAAGATATATACTCATATTTTAAAAAAATAATAATGAATTTTATGGTTGAAGGAGAAGATGTTGAATTTGTAACAACAGATGTACCTGAACACAAACCAGATGAGAAATAAATATGATTTAATTTTATATAATGTTAATTATATTATAAAATTAAATTAAAGAGAGAACATTATATTATTATAATGGCACTTATTAAAGAATATTTTGAGTTAACAAAAAAATTTCAAGATGAATATGGAGAAAATACATTATTATTGATGCAAGTAGGATCTTTTTTTGAAGTTTATGGTATATACAATCAAAAAACAGAATTAATTTCAGGAAGTAAAATTGTTGATTTCTCTCAAATTTGCGAATTAAATGTTGTTGAAAAAAATACATGTGTTGGAACAGATAATGTAATGATGGCTGGGTTTAAAGATATCCAAATTGAAAAATATATAAGGAAAATACAGGATGCTGGATTTACAGCAGTAGTTTATTCGCAAGATGAAGCCGCAAAAAATACAACTAGAAGTCTTTCTGGTGTTTTCTCTCCAGGAACATATTTTCATCCTGAATCAACTAACCTAACAAACTCAACTACATGTATATGGATTGATTTGATTGAAAACAAAATATTAATGAAAGGTAAATATGTTGTCGTAGGTGTTGCTAATATTGATATTTACACGGGTAAAACTAATATTTTTCAATTTAAAGAGACTTACGTAAATAACCCAACTACATATGACGAGTTAGAACGTTTTATTTCTATTTATAATCCTAGTGAGACTATTTTAATTTCAAATTTACCAGGAGAAAATGAATTAGACTATGTAATTAGTTATGCTGGTATTTCAAGTAGTTTAATTCATAAAATAAATATTACAGATGAAAAGACAATAAAGATGACAAGGATTAAGAACTGTGAAAAACAACCATATCAAAAGGAAATTCTCTCCAAATTTTACAAGTTTGATAGTTATGATGTGTTTTCTCAAAATTTTTATGAAAATAATATTGCTACACAAGCATTTTGTTATTTATTAGATTTTATTTATCAACATAACCCACACCTTGTAAACAATATTTCTGAACCAGTATTCGAAAATTGCTCTACAAGACTTTCATTAGCAAATCACTCTCTCAAACAATTAAATATAATAAATGACGGTAATATAAAATCTAGTAAGCATTCGTGTGTATCACAGATGTTAAATGATTGTTTTACTCCAATGGGGAAGAGGAAATTTACTTACAATATATTAAACCCTGTTTGTGATGAGACATATTTACAAAGAGAATATGATATTACAGAATATTTTCTCTCGAAATATACAGAATATAATGTTTTTTTAAAGACAAATCTTTCAACAATTAAAGATATTTCAAAATGGCAACGACAAATATTTCTTAAAAAGATTTCTCCAAAAGCATTTTACAATTTATACTCTAATATTTTAACAATTAAGAAAATATATGAAAAAATAGAAAACGATGATAAAATTATAGAATATTTGAACGTTTTCGAACCAAATGTTTTACATATTAAAGAATATTGTGATGAATTATCTCAATTTATTAATAAAAATATAAACATATCCATCGCAAGAGAATTGGAGCAACTACAGAATTTCGAGATTAATTTTATAGAACCAGGTATTGATGAAGAGTTAGACAAAAAAACAATGACTCTTAAAGATTCTGAACTTAAGTTAAATTCTATTGCCGAATATCTAAGTACATTAATTGAGAATAAAGAAAAAAAATCATCAAAAACAAATGAATATGTTAAGATTCACGAAACAGAAAAAAATAATTATAGCTTGATTTCAACTAGTAGAAGATGTAAAATATTACAAGATTCTCTCCCCGCTGAACAAACTATCGTAACATTAAAACATGATGCGACATTTAATAAAAAATTCGATTTCAAAATTTCGAAGAAGCAATTTGATTATGAAAAACAAGGTGCTTCAAATAATTATATTGTTGATGAGCAAATTAATGGCTTATGTAAAAGTATTTCAAGTATAAAAGTTTCATTGAAGGATTTGATTACATTAGTTTATAATAAATTTATTGCTAATTTTGAGGGATTTCAAGGAAAATTAGAAAGCATTATTAATTTTGTAACGATTATTGATGTTATGTATACAAAATCTTCTATTTCTAAGAAGTATAGCTATTGTAAGCCTAATATTATTAGGTCAGATAAATCATTTGTTACTGCTAAAAAGCTAAGACATTGTTTAATTGAACGTTTTCAATTTCAAACGAACGAATCTTATGTAACAAACGATATTAATATGGGAGATGGTAATACAGACGGTATATTATTATATGGTACAAATGCTGTTGGTAAAACTACAATTATTAGAGCACTTGGTATTTCTATCATAATGGCTCAAGCAGGATTATTTGTACCTTGTTCAGAGTTTAATTACATGCCATATAAATATATATTTACGCGTATAATTGGTAACGATAATATCTTCAAAGGTCTATCCACATTTGCTGTTGAAATGTCGGAACTTCGCACCATATTGCGGCTAAGTGATGAAAATAGTTTAATATTAGGTGACGAACTATGCTCTGGAACCGAAACACAGAGCGCCATTAGTATTTTTGTTGCTGGAATTCAGAAACTACATAAATGTAGAAGCAGTTTTATATTCGCAACTCATCTACATGAAATTATTGACTATGATGAAATTAAATCATTGGAAACTGTTAAGTTAAAACATATGTCAGTTATTTATGATAAGGAACAGGATAAACTTGTTTACGATCGTAAACTTAAGGATGGTCCTGGTAACAGTATGTATGGTCTTGAAGTTTGTAAATCACTAAATTTACCACAAGACTTTTTAGATGCGGCATATGAAATTCGAATGAAATATCATCCCGAAGGTGCTAGTCTTCTTTCTCTCAAAACTTCAAGATATAATTCAAAAAAAATAGTTGGTATGTGCGAACGATGTCGAGAAAACGTTGGAAAAGAAGTACATCATCTTCAATACCAAAAAGATGCTGATAGTAATGGTATTATTTACAACGCTGATGGAATTATCCATAAAAATACTTTAGCTAATTTGTTAACATTGTGTGAGGCTTGTCATGATGAAATTCATAAAAAGAATACCAGACTAAAAAAAATTAAAACCACAAAAGGAACCGAATTACAAGAAATTTAAATATACTAAGTATATAGAATGGTTATGCTTACAGATTTTAATCAACCAATAATACCTAGTTATAGTCCAATTTCATCGAAAGGTGGAAGAAGATCCCATGGAAGACGCTCAAAGAAAAGATTTACTCGTAGACATAAAAAATCGAATAAATCGAGTACTAGAAGAAGATATCGTTAAATTATAAGCTAATTTAATTTATAATTTAATATTTAATGTCTGCGAGAATGATGTCTTTTAGATTTTTTGTGTTTTCTAGTTTTAAGTTTACGACGATATTTTTTTCCACCAAACTTGAGACTTGGACAACTTAAATCAGGCATAATTTGATTATTAAATGGATTTGTCATTTGTCCCTTTTGAGGACATAAATTACCTTGTAAAGTCACCATTTGTTGAATTAATGTATCAAAAGCCTGTTTTGTCATTTTTCTATCTTCAGCAACTTCACCACCAATTTTAACAACAGATTTATATGTATCTTGAGTAGAAGGTGATGTAGGTATAGAAGGTTTTGATTTTAATAATGAAAACAAACCTCCTCCGGTACCAGTAACAGGAGTTGATTCTGTAACTTCTAATTGAGCAACAGCATTTGGATCAACTTTTTCTAATTCATTTTCTTCTACTGCATCAATATTTGAAGGTCTCTCTCTTGCTTTATTAACATCAAAAAATATAGCTTTGAAATTTGCGGCTTGACCCATAACTAATCTACAAATTGTACTTCCATCAGGTCCTCTTGATACTTCTTGAGCTATACCAATACCTTTAAAAAATTTTGGAATGTCAACTGCCTTTGTGTATACAATATCAAGATAAATAGTGTGAGATAAAGCGTTGGGAATATATGCTCGCGTTTTATAATTTTGACAATCTAAATCGCCATCATAATTAACATTTGGAGTTGGACGCATAGTGAGTTGAGAATTACAATCTTCTGATATTTCCATACGCATTTTACTATCATCTGAACAAGGATGCTGATAACCTAATTTTGGAGGTAAAGCTGGAACAGGATCACCTCTTGTTGTTATTCTTAAAAATAATATCTTCTTTTGTGATGCGAAATTACAAAACTTTTTAGCTACAGAGCTTCCCATACAACGCGGGGCACCTAAACTTATACATATAATATTATCAGCTAAAACATTGTATGGAGCAGCATTATACGGTGACGTCTTTTTAATTCCCATCCATAAATAAGCAAAATCTGAACACATTGCTCCACCAAGTGAATGTCCTGTTGTAAAGATTTTAACTGAATTAGGGTTTTGTGCGCCTAAAAAATCTACTGCTAAATAGCGCATAGTTTCAATAATTGTATGAATCATTTCTGTTGTTGGTTTAAAAATACCATATAAGAATTTCTCCGACTCTCCTTTAGAATCTTTACAAACCGTTAATGGAACAACTGATGTAGGTTTACTATAAAGAGCAGCAGTTTTAGCACTATACGTACCTCTAAAAATTAAAAAAATTGTGTTTGGCATTCTTTTATCAGCAACAACATAAATCTCACCATAATTAGACCAACCAATTGAAATATATTTTACGGTATCTAAGGGTTGTTGTTGGCCTGGAACAGGATAATTTCTAATTCCAGTTATATCACCATTTATTATATTTATATTTTGAGGCATGTTAAGCTTAATAAAATCAATAAAATTTTTTCCTTTATATTGATATTCATAGTTTGAAAATATATCATTTGGGCTTTTATCTAATCCAAAAATTTTTTGGTCATCAAGCAAATCTCCCAAATTATTTGAATCAACATTATTTATACCTTGTAATATTTTTGGTTGAATAACTCGTCCGATAATTTGATTATAACTGTTTAAAAATTTATTGTCATCCATATAAGCAAGTCTTGATAAAGTTGCGCCAAGAAAAGATATGAAATGTACATCACCATACATGTCAGTTTTTCTACTAAAATTACTTATTGTATTGAACATATATTACGATAAGAAAATATTTAACCTAAGGTAGTGGTGATTTAATGTCTACGACGATGACGTCTAGTTTTAAGTTTACGACTTTTACCACCTTTCTTATGACGTCTAGAGCGTTTACTCTTTGTCATTCCCTTAGCAACACCGCTAACTCCTTTAACGCCTTTTACACCTAAATTAAACCCAGTTGCCATTGTTCCATAAACGGCGGATACACCTTTTTCTACAACAGGAAGTGAAATTTTTGCTACATCTTTAGCAGTTGTTCCAACAGTTTTTAGACCTTTATCTACTACTGGTAATACCTTACTTGAAGTTTTTTCAACAGACTTAAGAATATTGTTTTTACGAGATTTTGCCATTATAAATTATACGTATAAAATATTTACTTGTAATATATAAATATGGATTTAAAGTATATTCTAAAGGTTTTCATTATTGTATTTTTAATTCTCTCTTTAATAG
>Ga0114966_10001077_pt1 | contig 25458 bp, 22 predicted proteins | sample M_130207_XF_Meta_FD_87029 | JGI IMG/M metagenome (GOLD analysis project Ga0114966, IMG submission 87029) | Freshwater microbial communities from Lake Montjoie, Canada to study carbon cycling - M_130207_XF_MetaG | ecosystem: Environmental > Aquatic > Freshwater > Lake | place: Lake Montjoie... | reverse complement strand
GGTGTTCGATGCGAAGACCTACTTCTACGCGGACCTGCCGGTGCCGGCGCGCGAAGCGGCGCGCACGCTGCCTGCCGTCGTAGGCCTGGTGTGGGACAGCTCGAGCTCGGGTGCGGCCCGCGATCACGGGCGCGAATTCGCACTGCTGGACGCGTACTTCCGCCGCATGAAAAACGGCGAGGTGCGGCTCACGCGCATTCGCGATGCGGCCGAAGCCACGCAGTCCTTTAGTGTCGTGAACGGCAACTGGCAAGCGTTGCGTGCCGCACTCGAAAGTACCGCCTACGATGGCGCGACCAACCTCGGCGCTTTCGTTGCCGACTCCACGGTCCCCGAATACCTGTTGTTCAGCGACGGTTTGTCCAACTTCGGCGCACGAGCGCTCACCGCGCTGCGCGTGCCGCTCTACAGCGTGTCGGCGTCGAACAAAAGCGCCCCGACGTTTCTTACCCACCTCGCCGAAGACAGCGGCGGCCGTTTTATCGACCTGCTCGCCGACTCCGCGCGCGAAGCCGAGCGCAAACTGCTGTTCGCGACCACGCGCGTTTCCATTCTTTCCGCTGACGGCGCGCGCGAACTCGTGATGCGCTCGCCGTACCCGCAGCAGGGACGCATTGAAGTTGCGGGACAATTGACCGAAGCATCGACGCGCATAAAAGTCACCATCGCGCATCCCGGCGCAAAACCGGTCACGCTCGAAGTGCCGGTGCGCGCGGGCGCCGCACCTTTCATGCTGGTCGCCCCATTGTGGGCGCGTTTGAAAGTGGACGCGCTCGAAGCACAGTACGATCTCAATCGCGCCGAAATTCGCCGGCTCGGGCAGGCGTTCCATCTAGTCACGCGCGAAACGTCGTTGATCGTGCTCGAAAGAACCGAAGACTATGTACGCTACGAAATCGCGCCGCCGCCGGAACTGACGGCAGACTATGCACGACTGCAGCAGTTCGCCGCGCAACGTCGCGGCGCCGACCGCAACGCGCACCTGGAAAACATCGTGCGCCGCTTCGAGGCAAAGATCGCATGGTGGAACAAGGATTTCCCGCAGGGCGACAAACCCGTGCCACCGCAGGTGTTGAGGCCCGCCGAAACGTCGGGCCTGATGCAGGACCGGCGCGATCAGGCCCCGCTGCCCGCGTCTGCACCCGCACCGGCCATACGGCCCGAGGCGCAGTCCGCACAACGCCTGGCGGAACGGGAAGTCGCCAAATCGGCCCGCGCCAACGTGTCGGGCATGGCGTCTGAAATGGCCGGCGCCAGCGACAGCATGGCGAGCGCGATCAACGCCACCATACAACTCAAGAAATGGGAACCCGACGCGCCGTACGCGACCCGCATGCGCAATGCGGCGGGCGACAACGTTTACCGCGTCTATCTCGACGAGCGGCCCGGTTATCTGAACAGCACGGCGTTTTTTCTCGACGCCGCCGACATCCTGTTCGACAAGAAGCAGCCGGCGCTCGCCGTGCGCGTGCTGACTAACCTCGCCGAAATGGACCTCGAGAACCGTCATATCCTGCGCATCCTCGGCTACCGTCTGCTGCAGGCGAACCGGCCGGCGCTTGCCATACCGGTATTCCGCAAGGTGCTGGAACTTTCGCCGGAAGAACCGCAGTCGTACCGCGACCTCGGCTTGGCACTCGGCGCCAACCGCCAGTACCAGCAGGCGATCGACACGCTGTACGAAGTCGTGGTCAAGCCCTGGCACGGGCGCTTTCCCGACGTCGAAATCATCACGCTGGCGGAGTTGAACGCGATCATCGCGACCAACGGCGACAAGCTGGACCTGAGCCGCATCGATCCGCGCCTGATCAAGAACCTGCCGCTCGATCTGCGCGTGGTGCTGACGTGGGATGCGGACAACACCGACATCGATTTGTGGGTGACCGATCCCAACGGCGAAAAAGCGTTCTACGGGCACCAACTCACGTACCAGGGCGGGCGCATGTCGCTCGATTTCACCGGCGGCTACGGGCCGGAGGAATTCTCGTTAAAGCGCGCCAAGCCGGGCAAATACAAAGTGGAGGCGCAGTATTTTGGCGACCGCCGCCAGGCAGTGACCGGGCCGACCACGCTGCAAGTGAAGCTCGCGACCCGCTTCGGCACCGCCGAGCAAAAAGAGCAAAGCATCACCCTGCGCCTCAAAGGCCGGCAGGAAACCGTGTTCGTTGGCGAGTTTGAAGTCAAATGAGCACGGTTAAATGCTCTAATATGGCGGAACAGGCGCGGCGCGTGCCGCGCCTGACAAACCGAAGGGCGCCATATGGAACCCATGACCCATCTCGTGCTGGCCGCCGTGGCGTTTCTCGCGACGCACTACATCGCGAGCACGCCGTTGCGGGCAGCGCTTGCCGCGACACTGGGCAAAGCTTATCTCGCGCTGTATTCACTGCTCGCGTTCGCGACGCTGGGCTGGATGATCTGGGCGTTCTATCACGCGCCTTTCATCAATCTCTGGTACGCGGTGGCGCTGCGCCCGGTGCCGCTCTTCGTGATGCCCATCGCGCTGGTATTCATGGTGTGCGCGCTGGCCACGCCCAATCCGACGATGGTCGGGCGGGAGAAGCTGCTTAAATCGGCGCATCCTGCGCGCGGCATCCTGCGCATCACCCGCCACCCGCTGATGTGGGGCTTCGCGCTGTGGGGAGCCAGCCACATCGCGGCACGCGGCGATGCGGCCGCATTGATATTTTTCGGCACATTCGTCGTGCTCGCGCTCTCGGGCGCATGGCTCATCGACCGGCGCAAAGCGGCAACTCTGGGCGCTGACTGGAAGCAATTTGCCGCCGTGACATCGAACCTGCCGTTCGCGGCGATCGCCGGCGGCCGCAATCAGTTCAAGCTGGCCGAAATCGGCTGGTGGAAAATCCTGCTCGGCCTCGCTCTCTACGTTGCGCTGATTATGCTGCATCACCGGTTGTTCGGCGCGCACGCTGTCATCTGATGCGCGCTGCCCGGTTAGAATATCGCTTCTGCCAACACCACTATCCCCATGAACATCGCTGACCTGCACCAGGAGTACATGCGCGAATCCCTCGACGAGCAGGATGTCGCCCACGATCCATTCGTGCAGTTCGACCGCTGGTTCAAGGAGGCGATCGCCGCAAAAATGCCGATGCTGAACGCGATGACGCTTGCTACCGTATCAGCCAGCGGCCAGCCGGCGGCGCGCATCGTGCTGCTGAAAGGCGTCGATGCGCGCGGCTTTGTGTTCTTCACCAATTACTCATCGCGCAAAGGCACGGAAATCGCCGCCAACCCGGCCGCAGCGTTGCTTTTTCACTGGACCGAGCTTGAACGCGAAGTGCGCATCGACGGCAGCGTGGAGAAAGTGACGGCGCAGGAATCCGACGAATATTTTGCCAGCCGCCCGCTCGGCAGCCAGCACGCCGCGATCGCGTCGCCGCAAAGCGAGGTGGTGCCGAATCGCACGGTGCTGGAAGCGCGATTTGCCGCGGCCGAAAAATCGCAGGGCGATGCGCCAACGCGGCCCGCACACTGGGGCGGCTATCGCGTGCTGCCTTCGGCTATCGAGTTCTGGCAGGGACGCCCCAACCGCCTGCACGACCGCGTGCTTTATTCGCGCGTCGACGGCGGTTGGAAAATCACGCGCCTCGCGCCCTGACCCGTAACCGCCGTTTTGCCACGAAAAAAGGGGACCGTCATGAACAGGATAATGTTGTCGATGGGCGTGCTTTCATTGCTCGGCGCTGCGGGCGGCGCGCAAGCCGAGTACCCGGAACGCCCGATCCGGCTCATCATTCCGTCCGCGGCCGGCGGCTCGCCCGACGTCGTGACGCGCATACTCGCGCTCGAGCTGGTCAAGCAAATGGGCCAGCAGATCGTGATCGACAATCGCCCCGGCGCCAGCTACACCATCGGCACCGACATGATCGTGCGCGCCAATCCCGACGGGTATACGATTGGCTACGCCAACGTGGTGTCGCTCGCCATCAATAAATCGCTGCTGCCCAAAGCACAGCAGCCGTACGATCCAGACAAGGATCTCGTCGTCGTCGGCCAGTTCCTGTCGACTTACAACATGCTCGCGGTGACCAACGCCCTGCCGGTAAAATCGGTCAAGGAATTGATCGATTACGCGCGGCAGTACCCGGGCAAGTTGACGAATGCGTCTGGCGGCAACGGCACCACCGGCCATCTCGGCGGCGAACTCTTCAAGATCATGACCGGCACGCAGATCGTGCACGTGCCGTATAAAGGCAGCCCGCAAGGAATTTCGGACCTGATCGGCGGCCAGGTGCAACTGATGTTCGACAACCTGACTTCGATTTCGCCCCACGTGCGCTCGGGCAAGGTGCGCGGCATCGGCGTCAGCAGCGCGAAGCGTTCGCCGATATTTCCCGACATCCCGACGATAGCGGAAGCCGGCGTGCCCGGTTACGAGACCAACGCCTGGGGCGGGCTCGTGGCACCAGTCGGCACACCGAAGGCCATCGTCGCCAAGCTCAACAGCGAGGTCAACAAAGCGTTGCGGTCGACTGCCCTGAAAGACCGCTATGCCGCCATCGAAGCCGAGCCGGTCGGCGGCACGCCGGAAGAATTCACCGAGTTCGCCCGCAAGGAAACCGCGAAGTGGGCAGACGTCGTCAAGAAATCCGGCGCCAAACTCGACTAAATCTGATGCAACCGCCGAGGAACGCAGATGAACGCGGATAGCCACAGACAATCCCAACCGTAGAAATACGCGGGTAATTATCGGCGTTAATCGGCGTGCATCGGCGGTTGCGTTGCTTGAAGAAAATACTGATGATCATTTCGAAAATATATTATGGCCAGCACTGAACACTACGACCTGATAGTTCGCAACGCGACCATCATCGACGGCACGCGCGCGCCGCGCTTTCACGGCGAGATTGGCGTGCGCGGCGACCGCATAGTCAAAATCGGCGCGCTGGACAAGGCAACCGCCGACACCGAAGTCGACGCAACGGGCATGATCGCCGCACCCGGCTTCATCGATGCGCACACGCACGACGACCGCATGCTCTTGTCCAACCCGGACATGGCGCCGAAAGTCAGCCAGGGCGTTACGACAGTAGTCACCGGCAACTGCGGCATCAGCCTCGCGCACTCGCCGGCCAACGGCGCCTCGACGCCACCGCTCGATCTGCTGGACGGCAGCGGCGACTGGTTCAGGTTTCCGAGCTTCCGCGCCTACCGCGAAGAACTCGCGGCCAGGCCCGCCGCCATCAACGCCACCTGCCTCGTCGGCCATACGACGTTCCGCGTGGCCACGATGGACCGGCTCGACCGCGCGGCGACAACGGCCGAGATGGCGAAAATGCGCGCGATGGCGCAGGAGTCGCTGGCTTCGGGCGCAATCGGCGTTTCCACCGGCACTGCCTACCCGCCGGCGGCGTGCGCGCCGACGGAAGAGATCATCGAGATCTGCCGCCCGCTGACAGAATTCAACGGCCTCTACGTCACGCACATGCGCAACGAAGACGACCAGGTCACCGAGTCGATCGAGGAAACCTGTTTGATCGGCCGCACGCTGGCGGTTCCCATCGTCATTTCGCACCATAAAACGGTCGGCACCAAAAACCACGGCCGCTCGGTCGAGACGCTGAAGCAGATCGCCGGGCTGATGAAAAAGCAGCCGATGGGGCTCGACTGCTATCCGTATATCGCGTCGTCGACCGTATTGCGTTACGACCGGCTCGAGCAATCATCGCGCATCATCATCACCTGGTCCAAGCCGCATCCGGAATTCTCGGGGGTCGATCTCGACGAAGTCGCGAAGCGGCTCAAGATGACGCAGGCCGAAGCCGTCGAGAAAATCAAACCGGCCGGCGCGATTTATTTCATGCTGGATGAAAAAGACGTGCAGCGCATTCTCGCTTTCGAAGAGACCATGATCGGGTCGGACGGGCTGCCGCACGACACCAAGCCGCATCCGCGGCTGTGGGGCACTTTCCCGCGCGTGCTGGGCCATTACTCGCGCGAATTGAAACTCTTTCCGCTGGAAACCGCGGTCTACAAGATGACCGGCCTCACGGCAGGCAAGTTCGGACTCAAAGATCGCGGCGTGCTGAAGGCCGGCGCATATGCCGACATCACGCTGTTCAATGCCGACACTGTGATGGACGCGGCGGATTTCGTGCACTCGACGCTGCCCGCGCGCGGCATCGGTACCGTCGTCGTCAATGGTTCTATCGTGTGGCGCGACGGCAAGCCGTCCGGCGCGCGGCCGGGACGCGTGCTGCTACGGGAAGCGTGACGCGATTCAAAATATAATGCCGGGCGGGTCGCCACTCAGCGGCGGTGATTTGCCGCAAGGTATACTCGGGCTGTCGTGATGTCCGCCCATTCCAATCGCCGCTGGCTGGATTCGTTCCTCGCCTGGTATTTCGTGACCATCTGGGGCTCGGGCTTTCTCGCCTCCAAAATCGGCATGCAGTACGCGCCGCCTTTCACCTTCCTGACGCTGCGCTTCCTGTTTGGCATCGCGTGCATGATCCCCATCGTGCTGATCGTGCGCCCGCAGTGGCCGGCGTCGCGCGCGGAACTCGGGCACGTGATCGTCGCCGGCCTTTTCATGCATGCCATCCACCTCGGCGGCAGTCATTACACGCAGTATCTCGGCGTGTCCGCCGGCATTACGGCCGTCCTGCTGACGGTCCAGCCGCTGCTCACCGCCGTGGTCGCCTCGCGCTGGCTGGGCGAGCAACTCTCGCGCCGCCAATGGCTGGGCATAGCCGTCGGCTTTGCCGGCGTCGTGCTCGTGGTGTGGCACAAGATCGACATCCGCGAGATGACCATCGCCAGCCTGTGCGCGGTGATCGTTGCTCTGCTGGCGGTCACCACCGGCACCCTGTATCAGCGCGTGTTCTGCCCGCGCGTGGATTTGCGCGCGTCGGCGCTGCTACAGTTTGTGGCGTCCGCACTCGTGCTCGCGCCGCTGGCCTGGTTCGTCGAAGGCTTCCGCGTTACGTGGGCCTGGCCGATGCTGGGCGCCATCGTGTTTCTCGTCATCGCCGCGTCGATACTCGCCGTCAGCGCGCTGCACACGCTGATGCGCCACGGCGAGGCGACGCGCGTGACCAGCCTCTTCTACCTGACGCCGGTGTTCGCCGTGGTGCTCGAGTTCGCCCTCTTCGACATCGTGCCGACATGGGTCTCCATGATCGGCATCGGGATTACGTGCGCGGGTGTGGCGCTGGTGGCGTGGAAAAAAGACCAGCCGGCGCCGGAGTAGAAGTCATCTCCAAGATCCCGTTGTGGCCGTTCGTGCTGAGGTATCGAAGCATGAATGGCCGTCGTTGCCCCGCGCCGCAGTCCTCATCGCCCTTCTATACATCAGGGCGAACGGGTTTTTGAAATGCCTTCCAATTAGTCGACGGTCGCGCCGGATTCCTTGACCACTTTCGCCCATTTCACGATATCGTCGCGCGCGATTTTCGAGAACTGCTCTGGTGTAGTCGCGAACGGCACCGCGCCCAGATTGGTAAAGCGGTCGATCACGTCTTTTTGTGCGAGCATCTGGTTGACGTCGGTGTTGATTTTTTTGACTGTCGCGGCCGGCGTGCCGGCGGGCGCCAGGATGCCGAACCACGGGTTCACGTCAAAGCCGGAAAAACCGGACTCGGCGACGGTCGGCACGTCTTTCAACGCATCCGAGCGCTTGGCGCTGGTCACTGCGATCGCGCGCACCGAGCCCGCGCGCACGTGCTGCACCACCGAGGGCATGCTCGCGTAGTACATCTGCACCTGTCCGCTCATGGTGTCCGTCAACGCCGCCGCGGCACCCCGGTACGGCACGTGCACGATGTTCACACCACCCAGCGAATTGAGCATCACACCCAACAAATGGTTGACCGAGCCGCTGCCCGCCGACCCGTAGGAAAGCCCGCCCGGCTTGGTTTTGGCGAGCGCGATCAGCTCCGCCACGTTTTTTACCGGCAGGTTGTTGTTGACGATCACCACGAACGGCAGCGTGGCGAGTGTGGCCATCGGCGCGAAATCCTTGTCCGGATTAAACGGCAGTTTTTTATAAAGCGCGGCGTTGATGGCGTGCGTGCCAACGTAGGTAAGCAGCCAGGTGTAGCCGTCGGGCGCGCTCTTGGCGACGGTATCGGTGCCGATGTTGCCGCCAGCGCCCCCGCGATTATCGATCACTATCTGCTGCCCCCACTGGTCGCCGAGCTTCTGGCCCGTAATGCGCGCCAGCGCGTCGGACGCGCCGCCCGGCGTTTGCGGCACAATGAAACGGAGCGGCCGCGCCGGATACGCCTGCGCGGCAGCGTCGCCGATTGCCAGGGCCATGAGTGCGAGCCACACGCGTCGCGTCGATGTCAGTTTGAACATATTTCCTCCGATGGTATTTTTCTAACGCTGGCGTCGCGCCGGACTTTTACTGCGGCCGGTCGCCCGCCAGCGTAATGCGATGCATCACGCGCCGGTGGCCGTGATAGTCGTTGACCGGGTTGTGCTGCGCGCAGCGATTGTCCCACAGCGCGATCGAGCCCGGCCGCCAGGCGAAGCGGCACGTGAACTCGGGCTTCACCTGGTGCTGAAACAGGAAGTTCAGCAGCGGCGCGCTTTCCTCTTCGCTCCAGCCCTTGAAGCGCGCGGTGTGCGCGACGTTCACGTAGAGCGCCTTTCTGCCGGTCTCCGGATGCGTGCGCACCACCGGGTGTTCGGCGCCGTATTCTTTTTTCGCGTCGTCACGACCGTCGGTCTTCAGGCGGTCTTCGCGCGTTTTGCTGACGTCCGCCTTGGCCGAACTCGCGACACCGGTGAGGCCCGCGAGCGTTTGCTTCAAGCCGTCGGACAAAGTTTCATATGCGCGGTACTGATTGGCGAACAAGGTGTCGCCGCCGACAGGCGGCACTTCACGCGCGAGCAGCAAGGTGCCCATGGGCGGCGATTCGAGATAAGTCGTGTCGGAATGCCAGATGCCGCCGAAGTTGGCGCGCTCGTGCTCGAGCTTGAGCACCGGCGTGATGCACGGAAAACCCTCGAGCCCCTTGATGAAAGGATATTCGACCGGCGTGCCCAGCGACTCCGCGAACGCCATGTACTGCGCGGCCGAGAGGTCCTGGTCGCGGAAAAATATCACGCAGTGTTCCAGCCACGCGCGGCGGATCTCCCGCACGGTGGCGGCGGCGACTTCACGCGCGAGATCGACGCCGCGTATTTCGGCGCCGATGGCGCCGGCGATTTTTCTGACTTCCAGACTCATGAATTAGATACCGATAAGCACGTAGCGTACGAGTATACCCAAGAGTCCGGAATGCGATGAAACACGCGTCAGTGCTCCTGTACGGCGGTAAAATCGCGGTTTCCCCGCGTTACCCGCCCCCCCCAATGATGGTTTACCTCGTCATCGTGCCGACGCTGCTCCTGCATCTCGCCTTCGCGGGGTGCCGCGTCAATCTCTCGCTGTTCGCGCTGCATCTGGATGCCTCTCCGCTGGTCGTCGGCATCATCCTGTCTTTGCTGGCGCTGCTGCCGATGACGTTCGCGGTGGGCGCCGGCCGCATCATCGACCGCATCGGCGTGCGCAAACCCATGCTGCTGGCGACCGTCGTGGTCATTCTCGGGCTCATCATCGGCGTGGTCTTTCCGCAGATCGAAGCACTGTACCTGGTGAGCCTGATCGTGGGCGGCGGCTTCATGCTGTTCCACATCGCGGTGAACCATGCGGTGGGTGTGGTCGGCCGGCCCGAGGACCGCGTCAAGAATTTCAGCGTGATCGCGCTGACGTTTTCGACCTCGGGTTTTCTCGGCCCGATGATCACCGGCTTCGCCATCGACCTCATCGGCTACCGCGGCACCTTCCTGCTGCTGGCCGGCAGCGCAGTGGCGGCGCTGGCCGTGCTGATGGCCAAACCGCTCGACATCCCGCGCCAGGAACACATCGAAGCGCACAGCCGCAACAAGCGCCTGATCGACCTCTTGCGCATGCCGAACATGCGGCGCGTCTTCATCGTGAGCGGCGCGCTGTCAACGTCGTGGGATCTGTTCACCTTCGTCGTGCCCATCCACGGTTCGCGCATCGGACTATCGGCGTCGCAGATCGGCCTGCTCCTGGGTGCGTTCGGCATCGCGGTCTTCGTGGTGCGCCTGCTGCTGCCGCTCTTCGTGCATCGCACGACCGAATGGCAAATGCTGATTTTTGCGATGGTCGTCACCGGCACGGGATTCATCCTGTTTCCGCTGGTGAACACGGTGCCGGTTCTGATGTTGATCTCGTTCATCCTCGGCATCGGCTTCGGCGGCGCGCAGCCGGTGATCATGTCGCTGCTCTACACCCACGCGCCGCCGGGCCGCGGCGGCGAAGCGGTCGCGGTGCGCACTCTCCTCATCAACTTCAGCCAGGCCGGCATGCCGCTGCTGTTCGGCGCGCTGGGCGCCGTGCTTGGCATGACGCCGGTGTTCTGGACGATGGGCGCGGTGCTGGCGGGTAGCGCGTGGGTCTTGCGCAAATCCTGAACTTCCCGCGGGTGGGCGCCATACGAAAAAACGGCCGGTGCCGCTCTCGCGGGACTGGCCGTTTCCTTGTTGCTGTCGCGCGACCCGGCTGACCGGGCGGCGGGAATTACTTGAGGTGTTTGCTGACCAGTTTGGTCATGTCGAACATTGACACCTGTTTCTTGCCGCCGAAAACTACTTTCAGATGGTCGTCGGCATTGATGTTGCGGCGGTTCTTGCTGTCCTGCAGGCCATGCTTTTTGATGTAGGCCCACAATTTCTTGGTGACCTCGGTGCGCGGAAACGGACCTGCGCCGATTACCGGGCTCAATGCGGCCGAAATCTGCATCGGCTTCATGAACGCTGCGCTGGGTTTACGTGCGGATTTTTTCTTCGCGGCTTTTTTGGTAGCTTTTTTCTTTGCGGCCATCGTTTGTTCTCCTTGACAGTAAAGACCGGGATTTCACCCAAAAAAATTGGGTTGATCGGATTGTAATCCAAACTTTACGCCCGTGGTGCACTCTTAGAGAGAAAATCCCTCTGCTGCGCAGGAGAAAACCCGGGCGGCGCAGTCCGGCCACGCGCGATTCCATGCTGCTGTGCGTCGTTGAAATCCCCCCTGCGGACGGCGGAAAAACGGCTGCGCTCCCTCTGCAGCGGACAGCGACACCATGCAAAATTACGCTAAACGTCAATGGCAAAGCGGCGACTGTTAACGTCGGCGATTCGTACTTTATGAGCGCGCACCCCGGAGAATCCGGCCATGCTTCCTAGCGGATATCGCGCGCGAGACGCACGCCGCTGAACTGCCAGCGCGCCGCGGCAGGGAAGAAATTACGGTAGGTCGCGCGGATGTGCGAAGCCGGCGTCGCGCAGGATCCGCCGCGCAGCACGTACTGGTTGGACATGAATTTGCCGTTGTACTCGCCCACCGCGCCGGGCGCCGCCCGGTAGCCGGGATAAGGCTCGTACGAACTGCGCGTCCATTCCCATACGTCGCCGTATACCTGCAGCGGGCCCGCCTGATCGCCGCCTGGCGCCGGATGGAAGTGCCCGTCTTCGAGGAAGTTTCCGCCGGCCGGTTGCGGCGCGGCAAAAATTTCCCATTCCGCTTCCGTCGGCAAACGCGCGTCCGCCCAGCGTGCATAGGCGTCCGCTGCGAAAAAACTGATATGACACACCGGTTCGCCGGCATGCAGCCTGCGCGCGCCGTGCAGCGTGAACGCCGTGCCGTCGGGCTGCCAATACAGCGGCGCCGTCCAGCCAAGGCTGTTGCGCATATCCCAGCCTTCGGACAGCCACAACTCCGCGCGTTCGTAACCGCCATCGGCGATGAAATCCGCATACTCGCCGACGGTCACCGGCCGCGACGCGATCGCGCAGGCATCGATAAACACGCGGTGGCGCGGCTCCTCGTTGTCGAAACGGAACCCCTCGCCACCATGACCGACCTGGCGTATGCCGTCAGGGAGATTGATCCAGGTCAGGGGTGCTGCCCCTGCCGCGGTGGCGGCGGGCCGCTCCACATATGTGGGTTGCAGCGGATTGCGCGAGAGCAGGTGCTTGAGATCGGTAATGATCAATTCCTGGTGCTGCTGCTCGTGATTGACACCGAGCTCGATCAATTCCAGCAATTGCGCAGGCAGCTCTGCGTTGTTCAACAGCTGCGCCATGTGCGAATCGACATGGCGGCGGTAAGCGCGCACTTCGTCGAGAGGCGGGCGCGACAGCATGCCGCGCTCGGGACGCGGATGGCGCGGGGACGGCAATCCGAACACGGCGCAGAAACCGGCACATCACGGCGGCTGCGCAAAAAACTGTAAAATCCGCGTCTGCGGCGAACGACTTGTGCAGCGGTCGTTGCGCCATCCTATTGCGCATCCGGTATATGAAAACTCTCGACCATCTGTTTAAAAGCAACCAGGCCTGGGCCGCGCGCATTCAGCGGCAGGACCCGGAGTTCTTCAGCAAGCTGTCACGCCAGCAATCCCCGGAATATCTGTGGATCGGCTGTTCCGACAGCCGCGTGCCGGCCAATGAAATCGTCGATCTGTTGCCGGGCGAGTTGTTCGTGCACCGCAATATCGCCAACGTCGTGGTGCATACCGACCTCAACTGCCTGTCGGTCATCCAGTTCGCCGTGGAAGTCCTCAAGGTGCGGCATATCATCGTCTGCGGGCACTACGGTTGCAGCGGCATCGAAGCCATCGTGCGCGGCGACCGCCTCGGCCTGAGCGATAACTGGCTGCGCCACGTGCAGGACGTGCGCGAAAAGCACGAGCAGCGGCTGCCGCCGGCCGCCAATTTCATGCAGCGCAGCGCCCGCCTGTGCGAACTGAATGTCGTTGAACAGGTGGCCCATGTATGCCAGACTTCCATTCTCCGTGACGCGTGGGAGCGCGGTCAAAACGTCAGCGTGCACGGCTGGATCTACGGGCTGCACGACGGACTGCTGAGCGACCTGAAAACCACGATCGACTGCCAGGACGACGTGCTGACCAGCTACGAAGCGGCGATTGCCACGCTGCCCGGCACCACCTGATTCGCGCGTAAACGCGCGCCTTCAGCCCGGCTTCTGCGCGTCGAGCCAGATCGCAAGTCCCTGGGCGTTGAGTTCAATGTCTCCGCCCAGCACCTCCAGCACCCGCTCGCGTCCAACCCGCCACCCGTAGCGCCGCGCTTCGCCCAGCGCGATGTCGGTCACGCCCGCATTGAGACGCGCATGACGTTCGGCGCCGGCACCGCGTTCGCCGCGCGCCAGTTGCGCATGGGCATCGATCAGGCGATGCATGTCGTCGGTGAGGCGCGCAATCTCGCGCACCTGGCTGTAGTGCGTCACGTAAATCGCCCCCGGCTTGAGGCCGGCGATCAAGTCGAGCGAACGATGCGCCGCGTCCGGATCGAATTGCGTCGGACTCGAACTCGGGAATATGAATTGCCGGCCGTCGCAGTCGAACTCGCGGTAAGAGAGTCCGAACGTGTCGCCCGCAAACAGATGTCCCGACCTGGCATCGAGCGCGCAAACGTGATGGCGCGCGTGGCCCGGCGTGTCGTAGAACGCGATGTCGCGACCGTTTAAATTGATCGCCGACCCGTGTGGCGTTTCAATCACGCGCTCGCGCGGCACCGGCACGATACTGCCGTACATGTTCTCCATCGCTTCCGCGCCGTACACGGCGCGCGCACTGGCCACGAGTTTGGCGGGATCTATCATGTGACGCGCGCCGAACGGATGCACAGTCAGCATCGCGTTGGGCAATTGCGACATCAACAGCCCGGCGCCACCCGCGTGGTCGAGATGAATGTGCGTGAGTATCACGTAGTCGACCTGCGCGGGTGAGATGCCTTTCGCACGCAAAGCGTCGAGCACATGCGGTAGCGAACTGTTGACGCCGGTGTCGATGACCGCGGCACGGCCGCCTTCGACCATCAAGTGTATCGCGTCGAGCCGCGGCCGCTGGTAGCCCGAATCGACGGCGCTGATGCCGAATTCATAATCGATGATGTCTGACATGCGCGCGGAAGAAGTCCCTGAGTTAAGCGGAAGACGGAGCTTATTCTAACTGCTACGCGCCTCTCATTTGCACCGCCGTAATACGAATGTCATCTTGCGCGCCTAGTTTGCGGGGATTTACTTATCGGGGGCGGCGCGACTCATGGAAAGTCCATACAAGGGCAAGACCGGCATCAAGCGCATCTGGAATGCCATGCTGTATTCGTTCGACGGCTTTACGGCCGCGTTTCGCCACGAAGACGCCTTTCGTCAGGAGGTCTTTTTAGCCATCCTGCTGATTCCCGCCGCCTTTTACCTGCCGGTGAACGGCGCGGCCAGGGCACAGTTGATCGCCAGCGTACTCCTGGTGATGATCGTGGAACTGCTGAATTCCGGTATCGAGGCGGTCACCGACCGGGTGTCGCTCGATGACCACGCGCTCGCCAAGCGCGCGAAGGATCTAGGCAGCGCGGCGGTCATGCTGTCGCTGATCAACGTGCCTGTCGTCTGGCTGCTCGTGATCTTCGGCTGAGAACGCCGGCAGGATGTCACGCAATCATCACAAAAACTTAATCAAAAAGTCTTCCTGCCGCGCCATCATGCACGCCATGGACAGTGGGCAAATCATGTGCCAGCAACTGCCGGTCGCGCGCACCACGCTGCGATTTGCCGTGGTCACCGAAACCTACCCGCCGGAAATCAACGGCGTCGCCATTACCATCAGCCGCATGGTCGCCGGCCTGCAACAGCGCCAGCACCAGATTCAGTTGATCCGGCCGCGCCAGCACAGTCAGGATAATGCAGAAAATACCTCAAGCTTCGAAGAAGTATTGCAGCGTGGCGTCGCCATTCCGCGTTATGACAGCCTGAAAATGGGCCTGCCCGCCAAGCAGGCATTGCTGCGCTTGTGGGCGCTGCAACGCCCCGATCTCGTGCACATTGTGACCGAAGGGCCGCTCGGCTGGTCGGCGCTGGCCGCCGCGGTCAAGTTGAAAATCCCCTGCAGCAGCGATTTCCACACCAACTTTCACAACTACAGCAAGCATTACGGCATCGGCTGGCTGAAGAAACCCATCGTTGCCTACCTGCGCAAGTTTCATAACAAGGCGAGCTGCACGCTGGTGCCCACGTCGGCCATGCTCGCCGACCTGGAACAGCACGGTTACCTCAATCTGCGCGTGGTGGCGCGCGGCGTGGATACCCGTCTCTTTCATCCCGACCGGCGCAGTGCCGTGTTACGCCAGCAGTGGGGAGTCAAACCGCAGCAGCCGGTCGCGCTCTACGTCGGCCGGCTCGCGCCAGAGAAAAACCTGCCTGTTGTGCTGCAAGCCTACGCCGCCATGAAAGCGGTGCGGCCGGACACGCGGTTCGTGCTGGTCGGCGACGGTCCGGAACGAGCTGCCCTCCAGTCGGCGTATCCAGACTACGTGTTCGCGGGCATGCGCAAAGGCGAGGACCTCGCGGCCCACTACGCAAGCGGCGACATCTTCCTGTTTCCGAGTACTACCGAGACGTTTGGCAATGTGACGGTCGAGGCGATGGCGAGCGGACTTGCCGTGATTGCCTACGACTACGCGGCGGCGGCCGAATACATTGAGCACGGCCGCAGCGGGCTGGTTGCGGAAATCGACGATGCAGCCGGTTTCATCGCGCTCGCCGCCGGTCTTGCCGGCGATTCGCAACGGATCACCGCCCTTGGCCGGCGCGCGCGCACGACTGCCGAGGGTATCGACTGGGAAGAAGTGAACGCCGAATTCGAAACCGCACTGCGCGCCGTTATCGCGGCACATGAGCACCGCACCGTTGACGAAGAGCTCCGGCTATCTTCCTGAAAAACGCAGCGCCGGATTACCCGACTGGAAAGCACCGCGCATGCTAGATGGTCCTGAACCGGCCGCATTGCGGGCGCGCTCGCTGTTTCTGTCGGACATTCACCTCGGCACCCGCGCGTGCCGCGCCGGGGAGTTGTTGTCGCTGCTGCGAGAGTATGACTGCGAGAATATTTTTCTGGTTGGCGACATCATCGATTTCTGGGCGATGAGCCGCGGTATTTACTGGCCGGAACTGCACAATACGGTAGTGCAGAAGATACTCAAGAAAGCGCGCCACGACGTGCGCGTCTACCTGATCCCGGGCAATCACGACGAGGCGCTGCGCGAATATATCGGCAGCGCGTTCGGCGACATCAATCTCGTTCGCGATCACGTGCACACCGCCGCCGACGGCAAGCGTTACCTGCTGCTGCACGGCGACGAATTCGACCAGGTGACCACCTGCCACCGCTGGGTTTCCATCCTGGGCGATATTTCGTACACATGGCTGGTCCATGTGAACCGGCTGTTGTCGTTAATGCGGCGCAAGCTGGGCATCCCGGGCCACTGGTCGCTGGCCGACTACGCCAAGCGCAACGTGCTGCAGGCCGTCAGCTTCATCAGCAACTTCGAGGAGGCGGTGGTGCACAGTGTCAAGCAACGCGGGCTGGACGGCGTAATCTGCGGTCACATCCATACGCCTGCCATCAAACGTGTTGATGGCGTGGTCTATATCAACTGCGGCGACTGGGTCGACAGCTGCACGGCCATAGTCGAGCATTACGATGGGCGCATGGAACTGGTGCGCTGGACGCACCCGGCGCGGTCCGCGGAGGCGCGGACCGCAGCCGCCGCCATGACGCTGTAGCAGCAGAAACAACCGCTTGGTGCGTCCGTGACGCTATCCCTGCCAACGTTGTAACAAATCTGCAATAGCGGATTGTTAATCTGTGATAATTGCATCCTGCGGTGAAGTTTTCCGTCCGACCATTGAATATTCCGGTGTTTTTGCGTCGCCGCCCACCCTCGATCCGCTGCGCACGCGCACCGACTATCACTTGAAATATTAATCCGCCGATGGCCAAGCAACACGTCCCGCCCGAGCTCTATCTGAATCGCGAACTCGGGCAGCTTGAATTCAACCGCCGCGTCCTGGCGCTCGCCGAGGACCGCAACATCCCGGCGCTTGAACGCCTGCGCTTCCTGTGCATCGTCGACAGCAACCTCGACGAATTTTTCGAGATTCGGATGGCCGGCCTCAAGGAGGAAATCGCCGCCAACGCGCCCCCGGGACCCGACGGCATTCCGTTGCGCGAGGTCTTTCGTCTGGTCACGGCGGCCGCGCAGGAACTCGTGGCAAGGCAGTACCAGGTGCTCAACGAAGAAGTGTTTCCCCTGCTGGCAGCCGAAGGCATACGCTTCCTGCGCCGCAGCAAATGGAACGCGGCGCAAAAAGAATGGGTGAAGGATTATTTTTTCCGCGAATTGATGCCGGTGCTCACGCCCCTCGGGCTGGACCCCGCGCATCCGTTTCCCAAGCTGCTCAACAAGAGCCTCAATTTCGTGATCGAGCTCGAAGGCAAAGACGCCTTCGGCCGCAAGTCGAGCATGGCCATCGTGCAGGCGCCGCGCGTGCTGCCGCGCGTCATCCCGATGCCGCGTCCGGTCGCGGGCTGCCAGTACGGTTTCGTTTTTCTATCCTCGATTTTGCACGCGCATGTGGCGGAACTGTTTCCCGGCATGACGGTGCTTGGCTGCTACCAGTTCCAGCTCACCCGCAACAGCGACCTCTACATCGACGAGGAAGAGCTGCGCGAACTGAATAGCCTGCGCAAGGCGCTGCAGGGTGAGTTGACGCAGCGTCAGTACGGCGACAGCGTGCGCCTTGAAGTCGCGGATTCCTGCTCGCCGGTCATGGCCGACGCCTTGCTGCAGCAGTTCGGATTGACGCGCGACGACCTGTACCAGGTAAATGGGCCGGTCAATCTGGTGCGCCTGATCCAGATCCCGGAGCAGGTCGACCGGCCCGACCTCAAATTTGCGCCGTTCGAATCGGCGATGCCGCGCCAACTCGCGAAACAAAATATTTTTGACGCCATCCGCAAAAGCGACATCCTGCTGCACCAGCCCTATGAATCGTTTTCGCCGGTCGTCGATTTCATCAAAGCGGCCGCCAATGATCCGCAGGTCGTCGCCATCAAGCAAACGGTCTACCGCACGGGCGCGCAATCGGAAATGATGGAATTGCTGATCCAGGCCGCGCGCACCGGCAAAGCGGTAACGGTGGTGGTCGAGTTGATGGCGCGCTTCGACGAAGAAGCCAACATCAACTGGGCACAACGGCTGGAAGAAGTCGGCGCCCACGTCGTGTATGGCGTGGTCGGCCACAAGACGCACGCCAAAATGGCGCTGGTGGTGCGGCGCGAAGATAACCGCCTGCGGCGCTACGTGCACTTGGCGACCGGCAACTACCATTCACGCACGGCGCGCCTGTACACGGATTTCGGCTTGTTTACCTGCAACGAAGAACTCGGCGCGGACGTAAGCGAGGTGTTCATGCAGCTCACCGGGCTCGGCAAGGCCTTGAAGCTGAGACACCTCCTGCAATCCCCGTTTACGCTACACCAGCGCACCATCAAGGCGATACAGGCCGAGGCGAAAAACGCGCGCGAAGGCCGCAAGGCCCGCATCATCGCCAAGATGAACGCGCTGCTCGAGCCCGAAATCATCGCCGCGCTCTACGATGCGTCGCAAGCCGGCGTGAAGATCGATTTGATCGTGCGCGGCGTCTGCGCGCTGCGCCCCGGTGTGGCGGGCGTGTCGGAAAACATCCGCGTGCGCTCGGTGCTGGGCCGCTTTCTCGAGCATTCGCGCATCTTTTATTTTTACAACGGCGGCGCGGAAGACGTCTACCTGTCGAGCGCCGACTGGATGGACCGCAATTTTTTCCGCCGCATCGAGGTGTGCTTCCCGATGCTCGACATGCGACTGAAGAAACGCGTCATCCGCGAAGGCCTGAAACCGTTTCTGGCGCGCAATATCGAGGCGTGGGAAATGTCCGCGGATGGCCGCTATAAGCACCGCAAGAACGCGCGCGGCCGAACGCCGCACGTGCAGGCCCAGTTGCTGGAAGGTCTGGCGGGAAAGCCGCCGGGTTAACGCAGGCCCGCGGTCAAGCTGCTTTTGCCTCTACACCTGCTTCGAGTTCGCGCAACGATTTGATATCGAGCTTGTAGCCCGCCGCCGCCCACTCTTCGATTTCCTCCTGCAGCGCGGTAACGGTCAGTGGGTTGCTCGCCAGCCACTCGCGGTTCATGCCCAGCCGCAGCCCGTCTCCATTTACCTTGCACTCCATTTCCGGCAACGCGATATCCGCGCGGCTGCGATAGATCAACGCCGCCAGCCGCAAACTCATCACCAGGCGCCAGTCGACGATCTCGACGTCACGCGTGAATATCCTCTTCAGCGTGCGGCGGTGCGCCAGCACGAGGGTCGCCAGCCGTGCCTGCTCCATCTTCGAGAAGCCCGGCATGTCGGCGTTCTGCACGATATACGCGGAATGCTTGTGGTATCCGCTGTAGGCGACAGAAATGCCGATTTCGTGCAGCTTGGCTGCCCACGCGATGTAGTGCGGCGCGGCGGCATCGACCGTTTCGGCGCCCGCCGTGAAACGCCGATACAGCGTCAAGGCGAGACTGGCGACGCGGCGCGCCTGCTTCGAATCGGCGTGGTAGCGCTGCATGAACTGCGACACCGTGATATCGCGCATATCGTGGTGCTGAAAGCGCCCGAGCAGATCGTAAAGTATGCCCTGGCGCATCGAGCCGCTCGCCACCGCCATGGATTCGATGCCGAGTTCCGTCAGCGCCGCGGTCATGATGGCGAGCGCGCCCGGGAGCACCGGCAGGCGGTCGCTCTTGAGCCCCGCCAGATCGAGCTGTTTGACGTCGCCAGCCTTGATCATCGCCAAACGCAACAACTCAAGGCCATCCGGGGTAATTCCGGCTTCCGAAAAACCATTCAGCTGCAGGATTTCGGACAGTGCGCGCGCACTGCCGGACGAACCAACCGCGTCCTTCCACTCGCCCTTGGCGAAACTGCTGACCATGGTTTGCAATTCGTTGCGCGCCGCGAGTTCTGCCTGCTTCATCGCGCTCTTGGTGATTTCCCCACCCGGGAAATACTTGAGACTGTAACTGACGCAGCCCATGTACAGACTTTCCAGCCTGAGCGGCTTTAACCCGCGACCAATGATGAATTCGGTGGAGCCGCCGCCGATATCGACTACCAGGCGCTTCTCCTTGGAGACCGGCAGGCTGTGCGACACGCCGACGTAAATCAGGCGCGCTTCTTCGCGCCCCGCCACCACCTCGATCGGGAATCCCAGCGCAGCCTCGGCCAGCTTCAGGAAACCAGCGGCATTCTTGGCGACGCGCAGGGTATTGGTGCCGACCGCGCGCACCCCGTGCGGATCGAAGCCGCGCAGCCGCTCGCCGAAGCGCTTCAGGCAATCGAGTGCGCGGCTTTGCGAATCTTCGTCGAGGCGCTTCTCGCGATTGAGCCCGGCGCCGAGGCGGATCGGTTCGCGCAGGGAATCGAGCGGGTAGATCTGATCACCGACGACACGCGCAACCTGCAGGTGGAACGAGTTGGAGCCGAGGTCTACTGCGGCGAGTGTGGAGTAAACCGCCATGTTATATGAGCTGGTCTGCCGTCAGTTTAGGTGTCGATGAATAACCATCAGGGATGCAGAAAGTATAGGTAATTTGCGCCGGCGATGCTACGTTTTTTTGTCCGCTTGAGGCGATTTTTCCGACGCGGCTTAATCAAACCGTCAATTTCCGGTCACTCGGTTGTAACCGTGTTTGCATATTGTGATACCCGACATCAACCATGGAGGCTCCATATGCTGCAAAGCCAGGTCCGCCCTCAGACCCAACCGCGCAAAGCTCTCGCCGTGACGCTCGCACGCGGCGCCCAGGAAGTCGTCGAAGCGCAACGCCTGCGTTACAAAGTGTTTGCCGAGGAGATGGGTGCGCGCATAGCGGGACGCGAACAAGGTATTGACAGCGATTTCTACGACGCGCACTGCGAACATCTGCTGGTCCGTGATACCGATACCCAGCAGGTGGTCGGCACCTACCGCATACTCAGCGGCGCAAAAGCGCGCCGCATCGGCGGCTTTTACGCGGACGAAGAGTTCGATCTCACGCGACTCAACCATCTGCGCGACGGCATGGTGGAAATTGGCCGCTCATGCGTACACCGCGACTATCGCGGTGGCGCTGCCATCGCCCTGCTGTGGGCAGGTCTGGCGAACTACATGACGCAACACAGCTACCGCTACCTGATCGGTTGCGCGAGCATAGGCATGGCTGACGGCGGGCACGCAGCGGCGAGCATCTACCACAAGCTGCAGGCCACGCATTTGGCGCCGGTTGAATACCGCGTCTTTCCGCGTTGCGACCTGCCGCTCGCGGCTTATGGCGAAGATGTTGTCTGCGCGTTGCCGCCGCTGATCAAGGGCTATGCGCGCGTCGGTGCCTATATTTGCGGCGCGCCGGCCTGGGACCCCGATTTCAACACTGCCGACCTGCTGATGATGTTGCCGATGGCGCGTATCGAAGGCCGTTACGCGCGGCATTTTCTGAGGGCCGGCCATTAGTCCGGTAACCAGCCTGCTGCGCGCAGCGCGTGTTGCGCTGCATCTCCTGCACGGTATTGCGCTTGCCGCGTGCATCTTTCCGCGGCTGGCGTCGGTGCAACGCGCCGCCCGCGTGCAACGCTGGTCGGCCTGCCTCCTGCATATACTGGCGGTGCGGCTTGAAATCAGCGGCGTACCGGCGCACGGCACGGCCCCCGCCATGCTGGTCGCCAATCACGTGTCGTGGCTGGACGTATACGCGTTAAACGCGGTACGTCCGGCGCGTTTTGTCACCAAGGCAGATGTTCTGCACTGGCCCCTCATCGGATTTTTCGCGCATAAAGCGGGCAGTGTGTTCATCGATCGATCGCGGCAGCGCGACATCCTGCGCGTGAATGCGCTGATGGCGGCGTTGCTGCGGGAAGGCGAAACCGTCGCGGTATTTCCGGAAGGAACAACATCCACAGGCGATGCGGTGTTGCCGTTCCGCCCACCGCTGCTGCAGCCCGCAGTCGTGTGCGGCGCGCACCTGCAGGCAGTCGCCATCCGCTATGCGCGGGCGGACGGCAGTTTATGCAGTGAAGCCGATTTCGCCGGCGACAAAACACTGTTCAGCGCATTGCTGCAGGTGTTGACGCAGCCGGTCATTCACGCGCGCCTGCAATTTCTGCCGCCCATTGCCTGCAGCGGCCTGCACCGCCGCGATCTGGCGCGGGAAGCTGAGCAGCAGGTCGCCGGCGCGCTGGGCCTCGCCGCAGGCAAAGTCCGCGCTGTGTCGCCCGCTTGCCCGCAGCGTCCGGACGAACACGCGCTGGGTGTCTCGCAGCTTTAGGTGCCGACGATGCCGCCGTCGTCCCTGCGGATGACGATGGTGGACGAGCGCGGACGCCCGGCAGCCTCGCCGTCAGGCCAGCTACTCACCGCCAGCGGCTGCGCCGGATCGCTGCGCTCGCTCGCGGTCTCGCCGGGATGCTGGATGTTGATGAACATGCTGGCGCCGTCCGGCGTCATCGTAATGCCGGTGATCTCGCAGCCTTTGGGCCCGGTGAGGAAGCGGCGGATGCGCCCCGTCGCAGGATCAGCACACAGCATCTGATTGTTTCCCACGCCGGCATAGTCGCCACGGTTGAGCACGCTGGTCGAGACGTCGGTCTGTATCCACAGGCGGCCTGCCGGATCGAACCACAGGCCGTCGGGGCTGCCGAAAACGTCGCCCTTGATATTGCCCTGCTTGTTGGCGTCCGCCAGCAGGGGATCGCCGGCCAGCACGAAAATGTCCCATTTGAACGCAAGCGCCGCGGCATCGCTGTCGCGCTCGTGCCAGCGGATGATGTGGCCGAAAGTATTGTTGGCGCGCGGATTGGCCGCATCCACTCCAGGCTGGTCCTTGGCGCCACGCGCGCTGTTGTTGGTCAGCGTGCAGTACACCGACTTGTCGCGCGGGTTCACGGCAGTCCATTCGGGACGGTCCATTTTCGTGGCCCCCGCCCGATCGCCCGCCTGCCGGGTCTTGATCAGGATATCCGCCTGTGACACGAAACCATTCTCCGTGGTCAGGCCGTTGCTGCCGTGCACCAACGCCAGCCACTCGCCGCTGCCATCGGCATTGAATTTTGCAACGTACAACGTACCGTGATCGAGCAGGTCGCGGTTCGCGGCACGGTCGGTCTTGTTGTACGGGTCGCGCGACACGAACTTGTAGATGTATTCGAACTGCTGATCGTCGCCCATGTAAAAAACGACGCGGTTGTCCGCCGTCAACGCGAGTGCGGCGCCCTCGTGCTTCACGCGCCCGAGGGCAGTACGCTTGACCGGTTTTGACCCAGGCTCGAAAGGATCGATCTCAACCACCCAGCCGAAACGGTTCGGCTCGTTAGGGTTGGCCGCCGCATCAAAACGCTGATCGAATTCGTGCCAGCGATAGCCGGCGCCCTTTTCGGTGACACCGTAACGGCGCTGCTCGGGCGGAATCGTGCCGGCGTTGACGAAATATCCGTTCCAGTTTTCCTCGCAGGTGAGATAGGTGCCCCACGGCGTGTAACCGCTCGCGCAGTTGTTTATCGTGCCCAGCACCTCGTCGCCGACGGGATCCGCCGCGGTCTGGAGCGATGCGTGACCCGCGGCCGGACCCGCGATACGCATGGGCGTTTGCGCGGTGATGCGGCGCGCGTAGCGCGATGGCCGCACGACCGACCATTGGCCCGCGCGGTTTTCGACTTCTATCACCGATACGCCGTGCGCGTTTTGCGACTTGCGTACCTTCTCGGCGCTCCAGTTATTGAATCCGTCGCCATGCAGCAGACCATCGTCGGTGTACTCGTGATTCATCACGAGCAGCCCGCGCGCCGAACTTTGTGAACCGTACGGCATGGCGAAATATTCGATACCGTCGTGGTGCATACCGGCCTGCAGCGCCTGTTCGGCGGCGGTATTGCTGCCGTCGGTCTTGAAGGCGGGCATGCCAGCCGCGCTGCCCACTGGGTCCCCCCAGCGATACACCACGTTGGCGGAATATCCGACCGGGACGCGCACGCGGTCTTCGCGCGAGCCGCTGATCGCACTGAAACCAATTTCGCCGGTGTCAGCGTGCATACCGGGCGTCGCACACCCGAGCGGCAGACCGAGCAGCGGCAGCAGGGTTGCTCCCTGCAGAACCTGGCGCCGCGACAACCTGGCTTCAAGTAGCCGGGCCAGGCTGCCCGTTACGGAGGGGTTGGCTACTGCCAGCGGATCGCTGTAACTCTTGCTCATGACAACAACTCCCGAGGATGAAAATTGGTGGATCTCCGTCGATGATAAGCCGCGCAGATTACGCGCCGGTTACAAGCGCGTGGGCGGGCGCAATCCACGTGCAACATTCAACTGCTAACGTGACGCAGCTTACCTGACCCACCCACTCAAATTCCGGAGGACACCGCGCCATGAAACCGCTCGTCGTAATAACCCACCGCATTCACGCCGATGCCATCGAACTGCTGTTGACCCTGTGCGACGTGGCGCTGGTCACCACACGCTCCGCCTACCGGCAGGAAATGCGGGAATTCTCCCGCAACGCCCATGCCCTGCTGGCCGCCACTCCCGAACGCATCGACGACTCGCTGTTAGCCGGTTGTCACAGCCTGGGCATAGTTGCTTGCACGTTCCGCATCCCGGAGCACATCGATATCGCGGCCTGCACGCGCCGCGGCATCTGGGTCACCAACGTGATGTCGCACTGGCTCGGCAAGGACGCCGAGATCGAAGCTGCACGCAATATCCTGGACGTATTGAGCGGCGACACGCCGCGCGGCGCGCTGAACGAGGTATTGCAGACCGCCGCGTAATCTTTATCGCACGACGCCGTCAGCGTTACCAGGCGGCGCTAACCAGCGCATGGCCGCGAACGCAGCAAGTGCGCCCGCCACTTGCGCCAGAACAAATGCCGGCGCATCAACCGGCCGGATACCCGCGAACGTATCGCTTGCCGCGCGCGCCAGTGTCACCGCGGGATTGGCAAATGACGTCGAAGCAGTAAACCAATAAGCTGCGGTGATATAGGCGCCCACTGCGGCGGCAACGGCAGGCAGGCTTTGCCGCGCACTGCCCAGAATGACGACGAGCAAGCCGAAGGTCGCGACACCTTCCGCCCACCACTGCGCGGCGCCGGCGCGTTCATGCTGCGACGAAAAAAACAGCTGCTCGCCGAACATTGCATGGGCCGCAGCGACGCCCGCAAATGCGCCCAGCAACTGGGCGCCCGTGTAAGCGATGGCATCGGCGTTGCCGATTTTTTGGTTCAAGACCGCGACCAACGTGACCGCCGGGTTGAAATGCGCGCCCGAAATCGGGGCAAACACCAGTATCAGCGCGTACAACGCGGCGCCCGTAGCGATTGAATTGGCGAGCAACGCAATCGCCACGTTGCCGCCGGCGAGGCGTTCGCCCATGATGCCCGAACCGATTACGGTCGCCAGCAACAACGCGGTACCGAGCGCTTCCGCTGCAAGCCGCCGGCCCAGCGTCATTTGGTCTTGCCGATTTCTGCGAGTTTTTTCTGCAGGCTCAGCTTGTCGAGTTTGCTCATCGGCAAGCTGGCG
>Ga0114966_10001076_pt1 | contig 25473 bp, 18 predicted proteins | sample M_130207_XF_Meta_FD_87029 | JGI IMG/M metagenome (GOLD analysis project Ga0114966, IMG submission 87029) | Freshwater microbial communities from Lake Montjoie, Canada to study carbon cycling - M_130207_XF_MetaG | ecosystem: Environmental > Aquatic > Freshwater > Lake | place: Lake Montjoie... | reverse complement strand
CTGGGCGTTCCCGACGAGGGTATCGCGCCGGTCGACGATCAGCCGGCTCCAAGGCCTCAAGTCGCCCCTGTCGATCAACCGGCAGCCTGAGTTCTAGACTCGCAGCGAAGCGGCGTCGCGAGCAAGCGGCTCGATCTCGTTCCACTTGCCGGCATTCATGAGCTCGGTTGTCGCAATTCAGGACCCGCCCACGCACTCGACATTCGGCAGCTGCAGAAAGTCCGGCGCCGTTGCGCACGAGATTCCCCCGGTGGGTCAGACTCCCGCCAATCTGCTCAGGTCGCTCAGCGCCGAGTCCTTGGACTGGAGTCGCGTCTGGGTGACGTTGGCTGATGAGCGTTGGGTGGAAGCGACCGAAGAGAACAGCAATGAGCGAATGGTGCGAGAGTCGCTGCTGGTGGGGCCTGCTGCAAAGGCGAACTTCGTCGGCCTGAAGAATCCGTCTGCTGCCGTTGATCAGGCCGCGGAGTGGTCGTGGCGAACCCTCTCGCGGATCGCGCGTCCGTTCGATGTGGTCCTACTCGGCATGGGAAATGACGGCCATACCGCTTCGCTTCTTCCTGCCTCACCCGGACTGGCCGGGGCACTCGACGCATCGGCTGCGCCGGCCTGCGTTGCCCTGCGCTCGCCAGGCACTCCGCATGAACGGATGAGCCTCAATCTGTCTGCGTTGCTCGATGCGCGGCGAGTCGTCGTGCATATCGTGGGGGACGACAAGTGGCAGGCATACCTCAAGGCGAGGGAGCCTGGGCCCGCCACGGAATTTCCTGTCCGCGGCATCCTGCATCAGCAACAGGTGCCGGTCGACGTCTTCTGGGCTCCCTAGAGCCTAATGCCAGCTCTAGAGATTCACCTGGCTGCTGATCTCGACCACACGATGGGCGGGGACGCCGAAGTGGATGGACGCGAGCTGGCTGTTGCGCCCCATGACGGCGAACAGCCGCTTGCGCCACAGAGGCATCCCGGAGTTGCCTGAAAACACCGGGTTCTCGCGGCCAATGACGTAGGTGGTCTCGTCAGGCCGGAATTCGACGCCCTTGGTATCTGCACCCCGCAAGGCCGACAGGATGTCCGGCACTTCCATGAAGCCGTAGCGCGCAATGACGCGGTAGATTCCGGGCGCAATCGTGTGCGTATCCACGCGCTTTTCGGTGGGTACGCGGGGCAGTTCCGTGCTCACGAACGTCAGCAGGATGATGCGTTCGTGCATGACACCGTTGAACTTCAGGTTCTGCGAAAGCGCACGCGGAATGCCTCCTGCGTCGCTCACGAGATAGACCGCCGTGCCCGGCGCGATATTCGGCTTCTGCTCCATGATGGATGCAAGGAATTCGCGTACCGGAACCTGCTGCTTGGCAACGAGCCAGGCCAGGGCGCGCCGTCCTTCCCGCCAGGTGCTCATCAGCAGGTAAATCCCGGATGCAATCGCCAACGGGATCCAGCCACCATCGTCGAGCTTCAGGATGTTCGACGCAAAGAAGAACAGTTCAAAGACCAGGATGATCGCCAGCACGCCGATAACGGCCCGATTGCCCTTTGCATCCGCAATCCTGAGCAACATGATCACCATGACCGATGTGACCACCATGTCGCACACGATGGCGATGCCATAGGCACCGGCGAGGGCGCTCGACGACCCGAAGAGGATGACCAGCGTCAGGGTGCAGATAAACAGCAGCCAGTTCACGGCGGGCACATAGACCTGGCCGATCGAGTGCTCCGAGGAATGTAGCACTCGCAGTCGCGGCAGGTATCCCATGTTGATCGCCTGCCTGGCGATGGAGAAGACGCCCGAGATGACGGCCTGTGACGCGATGACCGTAGCGGCGGTCGCCAGCAGGATCAACGGAACCAGGGCCCAGGCTGGTGCGAGCAGATAGAACGGATTCCGGATGGCCTCCGGGTCAGTGAGCAGCAATGCCCCCTGTCCGAAGTAGTTGAGCAGCAGTGCGGGCAGCACGACGAACAGCCAGCCCTTGCGAATCGGACCTCGCCCGAAGTGGCCCATGTCTGCATACAGGGCCTCGCCACCGGTCACGCACAGAAACACCGACGACAGCGTGATGAACCCGGCCACGCCGTTGTCCATGAAAAAGCGTGCGGCGTGCGCCGGGTTGATGGCGGCCAGCACCTGGGGCGCCAGCAGGATTCCGCGAATGCCGAGGACGGCGAGGGTCGCGAACCACGCGATGATGACGGGCCCGAAGGCGCGGCCCATGACCGCAGTGCCGCGCTTCTGTACAAAGAAGAGACACGTAAGGATCAGGGCGGCACCCGGCATGACGACGTTGTGCAGGTTGGGAGCGGCGACGGCCAGCCCCTCGATGGCACTCATCACCGAGATGGCGGGGGTAATGAAGCCGTCACCAAAGAACAATGCTGCGCCGAAAAGTCCGATAGCGCTGACTGGGGTCCATATCCGCCAGTTCCGCGACGCGCCGACCAGCAGTGCGCTCAAAGCCAGGATGCCACCTTCGCCTCGGTTGTCGGCTTCCAGCACGATGCCGACGTACTTGACCGTGATGATCAAGGCGAGGCACCAGAAGATCAGCGACAACAAGCCCAGGACGTTATCTGGCATGACGGCGATGCCGTGGATTGGCGAGAAGCACTCGCGCAGGGCGTAGAGGGGGCTCGTGCCGATGTCGCCAAAGACGACGCCAAGCGCACCGACCACGATGGCGACCCCGCCCTTCGAATTGCTCGTCTCATGCACGGGCCTATGCGCATCCGCAGTGCCGGTGGAGTCCGCTTCGTCTACAGAGGAAGGCGCTGATAAAGCCAGGTTGATGATGCGCGGCAAGATGGGACTTGGCTTGGCAGTGGACCGTAGGGGAGAGGGCGTGATGCTCAGGCACGAAGTGTAGCCCTGGCGTCGGCGGCTTTCCATGCCATTATTCGCGCACGTCGATCTCACCGGGGCGACCGGTCAACTGGGGGTAGGCATGTCCCAAGGGCTTGTTTGCTGGAATTGCGGGGCGTCCATTGCCGACTTGAGCTTGCCGCTCAGCCGCTTTGACGAGTGCCGTGGCTGCCGCGCGCCGTTGCATGCGTGCCGCCTGTGCGAGTTCTACCAGACCACTGTCGCCAAGCAGTGCCGCGAACCGATTGCAGAGGAAGTAAAGGACAAAGAGCGGGCGAATTTCTGCGACTACTTCAAGCCCCGCCTCGGCGCTCACACGCCACGAAACCAACAGGAACTGGATGATGCGCGAGCCGCGCTCGATGCGTTCTTCGGGTTGCAGCGTTGACTTCTGGGGAGGCGACTCGGGAGCCGCGCAAGGCGAGTCCGTTCGTGCCGTTAGCCTGCCTTCAGGAGCGTTCCGAGCTCGGTATGCCCTAGGGCATCGGCAATGTCAGTTGCCGAGTTGCCATCGCTGTTGCGTAGCTGACGGTTGGCGCCTGCTGCGAGCAGCAACTTCACGATCGGAGTGTGACCGTTTCGTGTAGCGACAATCAGCGCCGTGTTGCCGAAGGCGCCGGTAGCGTTTGCAGTGGCACCTGCTGCCAACAGACGCTGTACCGTCGCGGCGTGGCCGTTTGCTGCAGCCAGCAGTAGCGGCGACACGCCGCCGCGTACGGCGGAGTTGGCGTTGACTCCATTGGTGAGCAACAAGGCGACTAGTTCCGCCTGACCCTCGCTGGCCGCTGTTGCGAGCGGTGACACACCCTGCTTGTCCTCCTGGTTCCGGTTCTCCGGTCGGATCAACTGGCGGGCGGCCTCAATGAATCCGGTCTGCGCTGCGTACCACAATGCGGATCTGCCTTCGGCGTCAACCCGCGAAGGATCGCCGCGATGCTGCAGCAGGATGTCGACGAGGCTGAGCTGCCTCGAACGCGTCGCAATCATCAGGGCATCGCGACCCAGCTTGTCGCTAGCCCCGATATCGAACCCCGCATCGACCAGTGCCGTCAGAATCTCCGCTTGTTGCGCGCGAGCAGCCGCCAGTACCGGTGGCTCGACGCCATTCGCAGGCGCAGTCCTCGAGACGGCTGGCAACAGCAATTGCACCATCTTGAGGTCGCCGTGGCGAATGGCCCAATCGAACCACTGCGGATCGATGGCTGCCGCACCAGCGCCGAGGCTGCGTACCAAAGGCAGCAACTTCTCTGCCGCGCTCACATTACGTGACGTGACGGCGTTGCCGAGCGCCGTCCGCAGTTCCGTTGGCGTCCACGGCTCCGTTCGTGGTGTCGCAATCAGCGAGTTGAGCATGACGGTCGACGGGCGTGTGGCAGCCACGCCAACGTCCGACCAGCCGGCGTACAGGTCTGCTTTTGCTGCGCGACGCAGCGGTACGGAGGGCGTTGAAGCTTCTTTTTTGGCGACAGTGGCCGTAATTCCGGCAGCGCGCAACGCCTGGATTGCCGGTATCGACTCGCCGCGCAGCGCCCAGTCCAGCGCAGTCCAGCCTTCGGTGTTCCGCGCGTTGAACTTCCGTGTGGCTGCCATTCCGCTGAGCAGTGACCTGATGTTGTCCACCCGCTCACTCCGTGCTGCATACATGAGCGGAGTGTTGCCAACCGTATCTTGCGCATCGACGTTGGCGCCCGCCTTGACCAGGGCGGAGACAGACGACCCGCTTTCAGAAGCAGACGCGAGCATCAGGGCCGTGGTGCCAAACCGGTCCGCTCGCTTCGTGTCCGCTCGCTGGCGAAGCAATTCCTGAACCGCATTCCCCGCGCCGGCTTCAGCTGCGCGCATCAGCGCATCCCTGCCAAACTCGTTGGTGGCATTGGTCAACTCGGGACTGGCGAGGATTCCGAGCAGTGCGGCGTCATCACCATCCGCTGCCGACCAGAACGCGGCGAGTCTTGCTGCGGGCTCTTTCAGATCCGAAGCTGGCAGGAATTCAAGCGGCAAGCTGCCCCGCTTCAGCGAACGTGACGCGAGTTCATGGCCGGCCTGAGCGGCAGCCTCCAGCCAGCGCCGCGACGCCTGAACGTCGCGGGGTTCTTCTCGAAGGAAAGACAGGGCAAGGCTGTAGGACGCGTTTGCGTGTTTTTGCTCGGCGGCAGCCAGCAGCAATGAACGTTCCCTGGTCACGTCGGCGGTCACGCCCAGACCTGCGCGATAGAGCGAAGCCAGCAAATATTGAGCATTGGCGTTGCCCTGCGCCGCAAGCGGTTCAAGTGAGCGCACGGCAATCTGGAAGTTCTTCAGTCGGATGGCCGCCAGCGCGGGCTCCATGGCAGGCTGCGCTGTGTAGGTGCGCACTGCAGTCTCCGCCGCGAAAGTCGGAGCGCAGCCCAACAGCAATACCAGCGTGCATGTACGGAGGCCGTTACGCAGTACCATATTTGGTCTCCACCTCGACGCCAGCCTGGCGCAGGAAGTCATTGGGAAGGACGCCTCCTGCATTGACGATCACCGACTGATTCTCCACCTCGAACTTGTTGCCCTTATGGTCCAGCAGCACGCGGTCCGTCGCGATATGCCTGACCGTTGAGCCAAGCCGCAAGTCGAGTTCGCCCGACTTTGCGGCAGCCGCAACGCGATCGCGGTTCCTGGGCTTGGCTCGATCAAAGGCATCGCCTCGATAAGACAGCGTAACCTGCGTTCCTCCCAGTTCGGCGATGCTCGCTGCTGCTTCCAGCGCGCTATCTCCACCGCCAACCACCAGGACGTGCTGGCCCTTGTACTGCTCCGGATCGAGGAGGCGGTATACGACCTTCGGCAGGTCCTCGCCTGGGACTCCCAGCTTGCGCGGTGTGCCGCGACGGCCAATGGCGAGCAGCACATTCCTGGTGCGGTACTCACCCTTCGGGGTCTTGACAAGGAAGCCCTGTGCCCCCAGGTTCTGCACGCCTTCGACTCGTTCCTTGTAGTTGATCTGCACCCCCGATTTCTTCTCGATGCTCTGCCAGAACTCAAGCAGTTCCTCTTTCGTCGTGCGGGTGAAATTCACCTTGCCGACAATGGGCAGCGTGGCGGCCTGCGTCATGACGAGCTTGGCTCTGGGATACTGGAATACACAACCACCCAGCGACTCTTGCTCCAGCGTAACAAAACGGAGGTGCTTGGACAGGGCGGAAAGCGACGCAGCGAAGCCCGCAGGACCCGCGCCGACGATGACGAGATCCAGAAGATCCGTGCCTCCGCGGGGTCGGTGCTTCTCGATCATTTCAACAACCTGTTTGCCCTGCTCGAGTGCGTTGCGGATCAGGCCCATGCCGCCAAGCTCGCCGGCCACAAAAATGCCTGGCACGTTGGTTTCAAAGTGCGGTGTCAACACCGGAATGTCGATGCCGCGCTTCTCTGTGCCGAATACGAGTGTGATGGCGCCCACTGGGCAGGCGGTGCGGCATGCGCCGTGGCCGATGCAGTCTGTTGGACTCACCAGCTCTGCCTTGCCATTGATGAGGCCAAGCACGTGGTGGTGAGGTTGCTCCGGACAGGCCGTCACGCACGAGCCGCAGCCGATGCAGAGCGAAGGATCGATGATCGGATGCAGAGACGGTGGCTCAATCAAGCCGGCGCTCAAGGATTCGAATTTCGCTTCTGCGCTCTTGCGCGCCGTGTGGGCGCGCTGCCGACCGAACCACAGCCACAGAAGCAGCATTGGCACGATGTAGATTGCGTATTCGAACACACTCACTCCGAAAGTCTTGCTGAGGTCGTCGGTATCCACGCCTGCTGGCACTACCGTATCGGTCGCTGGAATCCCGCCGAGCGATCTTGACTGCTGGTCATGTCGAACGTCGGTACAGGACCCCGCGTCGACAGACTACAGGCAAAGCAAGGCTGCGGTCGCGAAGTCAGTAACAGTTTCAACACGGTCCGTAGCTACCCAACGAAACGAGTTCGGCACGACGGAGCCACGCTGCCGTCCGCGTTGACCGAGAACGTCGGTGCGGCCCGAGTATCGGCGGAACAGTCTTAACTGATCCTTAAGATCCAGAGTGGCAGCGATGCGCAATGGCCAAATATGTTGGTGGTTGGCGACAGATGACCATTTTGTGAAGTGGTCGACACCTGTAACTGTCGTCGGGCCCAGACAATTCACTAAATTTCCAGTGCGGAGCCGCCATGCTTCCCACTAAACTTCTACATAACAAGAACGATTGTCCCGATGCCTCGAAAGCAGGCCGGGAAACGGCGGATTTAGGGAGTTTTACTGCATGTCATTGATGGCGACATTTTGGGTCATGGCCGGATTCGCGGCGGGCATTGCTGCCTGCTTCGTCCTGCTGCCGATTCTTCGTGGCCCTGCGGACGAGCCAGCCAAGAATGGCCGACGGGTGTTGGTTGGCGCAGCGGCCGCGGTGGGACTGTTTGGCCTCGCCATCGCAATTTATCTGCAGTTAGGTCGGCCTGATTCACTGGACGCGAGCCTGGGAAGCGCTCCTCACGCCGGTGTTTCCTCTGGAGAGAGCGGGCAAGTGGGCTCGATGGAAGCGTCCATCCAGAAGCTTGCTGACAAGTTGGCAGCGGGCGGAGGCACCGATGCGGAATGGGATCTCTTGGCACAGTCCTATGAGTTCCTGGGGAACGCGGAGGCCGCAAGCGAGGCGAGGCAGCACAGGGTTCCAGGCGCAGTGCAGCCTGCGGCACAGCTGGTGAATGACCTCACTACCTATGAAGATAAAGTCGGGGTTGCGCCGAAGGACGTTGGGTCCTGGCTCGGGATGGCTGGGCTCAAGCGCACGCAACGTGACTTCGCGGGCGCCGTCGCAGCCTACGAAAAGGTGCGTGAACTCAAGGGTATGACGGCGGATTCATGGGCGGACTATGCAGATGCGCTGGCTTCCCAACCCGGCGGTTCGCTGCGAGGCAAGTCTGCAGAGGCGATAGATCAGGCACTCAAGATGGATCGGAATCATCCCAAGGCCTTGTGGCTGAAGGCGACGCTCGCGATCCAGGAGAAGCGCTTCAGTGAGGCGACCCGCCTGTGGCGGCAACTGCGTGGCGTGTTGCCCGCCGACTCTCCTGACGTGCGCATTATCGAGGCCAACATTGCGGAGGCCGAGGCCCTGGCGAAGGGTGGCAGTCCTGCGCAGGCTGCGGTGGCACCAGCGCCTGCTGTAGCCGTGCAGATTGAAGGTACAGTAGATCTGGATCCTGCCTTGCGATCCAAGGTCACTCAGGGTATGACGCTCTATATCTATGCGAAGGTGCCCAATGCGCCGGGTCCGCCGCTGGCTGTTTCACGGGTCGCCGCGGGTTCCTGGCCTGCACGCTTCGTACTCGATGACACCCAGTCGATGTTGCCGGACCGTCGGCTGTCCGACTTCCCGCAGGTCATCATTGAAGCGCGGCTTTCAAAGAGCGGCCAGGCAATCGCAGCCGCAGGCGACCTGCAGGGGCGCAGCGGCACGGTCGACACACGGGCTGCCAGGCCCGTCAACCTGAAGATCGACCAGGTCATCGGCTAGGCTCATCATGCAAGTTTCACGGTACGATCTCGCCTCGCGCGGCGAAGCACTGACTCCTGATCCGGTTGGACCCTCCCCGGATGAACGGGCGGTAGCCAATCGACGCGGTGTCCATGTCCGCTCTCGCTGGCAGCGGTGGATCACGTTCGACAGCGTGTTCCTGACAATCGCTGCCTTGGTCGTCCTTGTCGGCTGGCGGTTTCCCACGGAGCGATTCATTTCGCCCGCCGCCGGGCTCGGCTATGCACTCGGGATCACGGGCGGCAGCCTGATGCTGATCCTGCTGCTCTATCCACTGCGCAAGCGGATCGCGTGGTTTTCGAAGTTGGGGTCAGTCAAGGCCTGGTTCCAGGTGCATATCGTTTTCGGCGTCGTAGGTCCCATCTGCGTGCTTTATCACTCCAACTTTTCGCTCGGTGCGACCAATAGCAACGTTGCGTTGGCGTTGATGCTCGTCATTCTCGGAAGCGGCCTGCTTGGGCGGTATTTCTACGCCAAGATTCACGATGGTCTGACAGGCCACGAATCCAACTATGCGGACATCAAGGCGAATGCAGAAAGGCTGCGGACCGTCACGCTGTCCGTCAAGTTCATGCCGGAGCTGCTGACTCGTCTCGCCAATGAGGAGAAGCACCTCGTGGAGGACGCGCAGCGGTGCCCGGCGCTATTGCGGCCTCTCTATCTGGCTTGGTGCAGCCTTCGGGGCAGGTTGCGGCTCAACAGGCACGTCCGCCTTGCGCTCACGGCAGCGGCGTCCCAGTCGCAACTAATCGATGCGCATCGAGATCGTCTTCAGGAAACGGCGTACGCATACATCGACAGGCGGATGTCCGCTACTCAAAGCGTCGCCGAATACCAGACCTATGCGAACTTGTTTTCGTGGTGGCATCTGCTCCACCTGCCGTTGTTCTTCCTGATGCTGGTTGCCGGCATCGTGCATGTGGTCGCCGTACACGCGTACTGACGCGGGGTAGTTCGATCATGAATGCAAGGACAGACGGTACAGCGCGGGCAATGATTGCGGAGCAGTGGCGCTCGTGAGGGCAAGCTGGATCTACAGACTGGTGGGGGCCTTGGGAATGCTCGTTGGGGCAGTACAGGTTCATGCGGCTAGCCAGGCTCTCGAGCGTCTCTTGATGCCGGGACCGGTGTCTGCTGCCCATGCAAAGTATGAGACTGACTGCGCGCAGTGCCACGATTTCGCAAACCGGCCGGGCCAGGCCCAGTTATGCGCAACCTGTCATGAGCCGGTTCGAGACGACATTCGAGCGGGAAAGGGGTTGCATGGCCGCCTACCGAACGCCGCAATGCTGCAATGTCGCGGATGCCATACCGAGCACAAGGGGCGCGACACCGATATCGTCAAGTTTGTGGCGCTTGAGTTTGATCACTCGAAGACGGACTTTGAGCTCGCGGACGCGCATGCCACCGTGCCCTGCGCAAGCTGCCACCAAGCTGGAAAGCCCTATCGAGAGGCTGCGGATCAGTGCAGCGGATGCCACCAGAAGGACGAGCCACATGAGGGTCGATTGGGTAAGGACTGCGCGAGCTGTCATGATTCTGTGGCATGGAGCCGGACTCGCTACGACCACGGCAAGACGAAGTTCCCACTGGAGAACAAGCACGCAGAAGTCCCTTGCGCTGCCTGCCACTTTGGCAACCGCTACGGCGGGACTCCTCAGGCCTGCGCCTCATGCCACTCGCCGGATGATGTGCATCGCGGAGCCCGCGGTACCGACTGCGCGTCGTGCCATACCACCAAGGAATGGCAGACGGCGCGCTTCAACCACGAGAAGGAGACGGGCTTCGCCTTGCGCGGTGCACACGCAGAAACCGCCTGCGCGAGCTGCCACAAGACCGGTCGTTATGAAGACAAAGTGCCAAAGGACTGTCACGGATGCCATCTCGCCGAAGACACCCATGCCGGCCGCCTTGGGGAGAAGTGCGGTGATTGCCACACGAATGATGCGTTCAAGCCAGCGAAGTTCGACCACGACAAGGATACCAAGTACCTTCTTGAGGGAGAGCACAAACAGGTTTCCTGCCACGCATGCCATACCGCTCCGGTCGCGCAGCAGTCGTTGCAGTCCAACTGCTCGTCCTGCCATGCGGCGAACGACGTTCATGCCGCAAAGCTCGGGACACAATGCGAGTCCTGTCATGCGCCGGCCGGGTGGCGCTTTGATGTCCGCTTCGACCATGACCTCAGTGATTTCCAGCTTCTCGGGCAGCACGCCGCGGTCCCCTGCGAGCAGTGCCATCTGACACAGTCGTTCAAGGATACGGCGTCCGGGTGCAACGACTGTCACGCGAAGACCGACGTCCACACAGGCAGTCTTGGCAAGGAATGCGCCAGCTGCCATTCCCCGAACGGATGGGGGATCTGGGAGTTTGATCATGGCAAGCAGACCGGGTTTGGCCTGACCGGCGCGCACGGGAAGCTCACGTGCGCAGGTTGCCATCGCCAGCCGCCAGATGTCGTCAAGCTGTCACAGGACTGTGTGGCGTGCCACCAGGACGATGACGCTCACTTCGGTGATTTCGGTCGGCAGTGCGAGCGCTGCCACGTCACCCTGTCATTCAAGCAAGTGCGTATCCGTTAGAGGCAGTCATGAAAGTCCTAAAACGCTTGCTTTCTTTCGTGACGGCGCCGGGCTATCCGGTGTTCGCCGTACTGTGCCTGATGCTGGGCAGCGTTTTCTTTTCTGGAGTGGAAGCACAGGTTGCGGCGCCCGGTCGAGTCGCTGCCTCGTTCGATCATCTCAGCACCGGTTTCGAGCTGACGGGTGCCCACCTTCAGGTGCGATGCGAGTCCTGCCACGTCGACGGCGTTTTCAAGGGGACCCAGGCGAACTGCGCCGCGTGCCATACGCCGGGCACGAGAGTGGGCGCGACGAGCAAGCCGTCGAACCACATCCTGACGACGGAACGCTGCGCGGATTGCCATACGACCGTTGCCTGGAATACCGCTGAGCGTTTCGATCACTCCCAGGTCGTTGGGTCTTGCAGCAACTGCCACAATAACGTTCAAGTGGTTGGCAAGCCGGCGACCCACATTCCCACGAATCTGGACTGCAATTCGTGCCACAACGTCGGTTCGTGGGCGGTTGTGCGGTTCGATCACACCGGCGTAGTCGGCAATTGCGCCAGTTGCCACAACGGAACCCGCGCTACCGGCAAGGAAGCGAACCATATTCCGGTCGGCGATGATTGCGAGACTTGTCATACGCCAAGTGGCTGGCGCCCGGCAACGTTCAGCCACGTTGGCGTCACTGGCAATTGTGCAAGCTGTCATGACGGCGTACGCAGCACCGGCAAGGATCGCGCGCATATCCAGTCCAGCATGGTCTGCGAATCGTGCCACGTTCCGACTGCCTGGGCCCCCGTCACTCGTGTCGACCACACACAGGTTCTCGGCAGCTGCGTTGTCTGTCACAACGGGACCAGCGTCACTTCAAGTGGCGTCAGGATCACCGGGAAGCCCGTTGATCACATTCGTTCAACCGATACCTGCGATGCTTGCCACGGCACGACGGTCTGGAGACCTGCAACGCGGGTGGACCATGCCAACGTCACTGGCAGTTGTGCATCGTGCCATAACGGTACCGCTGCGACCGGCAAGACGTTGGGTGTCCATATCGCATCCACGGACGCGTGTGAGACCTGTCATGGAACCACCGTCTGGCAACCCACTTCGCGCGTCGATCACAACCAGCTCGTTTCCGCGAACTGCGCCACCTGTCATGCACGCACGATTGGTGTCGGTGCCGTGCAGGCAACGGTCAAATCCGCTACCCACGTCGCCAGCGACAACCAGTGCGCAACCTGTCATTCAACGCTGAGTTGGCGTCCTGCGAGTTTCGCTCACACTGGTATCACGAGCGGCTGCGCCAGCTGCCACAACAATGTGACCGCGACCGGCAAGTCAGGCGGCCACATCAATTCGACGGCGATCTGCGAGTCATGTCACGTGTCCACCTCCGTGTGGGCACCGGTTGCGCCTGCACAGGTCAATCACACGCAGGTCATTGGGTCTTGCAATACCTGCCATAACGGTTCAGTGAGAACTTCTTCAGGGACCCCGATCCAGGGCAAAGGGACGGGGCATATCCTGTCGACCGCCTCCTGTGATGCCTGCCACGCCACCGGGTCATGGACGCCGACAGTGCGGGTCGACCACGCGCAGGTGCTCGGAAGCTGCTTTACGTGTCACAACGGTTCGACACGGACTTCCGCAGGTGCATTGATTACCGGTAAGTCGCTCACCCACATTCAGAGTTCCAATGCCTGCGAGAACTGCCATTCGCCCAGTTCCTGGGCGACCAACGGCCGTCCGGACCACAGTGCTTTCATCGGCAACTGCGCCACCTGCCACGGCGTCTCGGCTTCGGGGAAGGGCCTCAATCACATCCAGTCAACAGTTGCCTGCGATAACTGCCATACGGTCTCTTCGTGGCTGCCGGCAGAGGCGGTCGATCACACGCAAGTGCTTGGAACCTGCACGAGCTGCCACAGCGGCTCGGTTCACACGAACTCGGGTGCGTTGATCCAGGGCAAGGGGACGAGCCACATAACAACCGCCCTGGAGTGCGACTCGTGCCACACGACCTCCACTTGGGTTGTCGCGAGATTCGATCACACCAAGACCGCGCTGGCCTGCTTCTCATGCCACGACAATACGCATGTGGCAGGCAAGACCGCGTCGCACATCACGACCACGAACGCCTGCGAGACCTGCCACGTGAGCACGGCGTGGAAACCCGCTACCCGTGTTGACCATACCCAGGTGACGGGAACCTGCTTCTCATGCCACAACGGATCGACTGCACGCGGCAAGTCGCAAACGCATATCGCGTCCGACAACACCTGCAGTACCTGCCACACGACGGTGGCCTGGACCCCGGCCCAGTTCGATCATCGCAATGTGGTTGCGGGGACTTGCGGTACCTGTCACAACGGCGTGAGTGCGACTGGCAAGCCGAACAACCACCTGCCGACCACGCAGTCCTGCGACGCGTGCCATGTCACGCTGGCATGGAAGCCGGCCACCTTCAGTCATGCCGGCATTACGACAGGCTGCAGCTCGTGCCACAACAACACGGTGACGGCAGGCAAGTCGACCAGGCACATGACCACGTCCCGTGAATGCGTTATCTGCCACTCGACCACTGCGTGGACTCCTTTGACGTTCAGGCACACATCGACGGAGTACCCGGGTGACCACCGCGTTGCGTTGACCTGTACCGCCTCCGGGTGCCATTCGACCAACACGGATGCTGCCGTATGGCGAACCCCGTCATTGCGGGGCTCCTGTGCCGGGTGCCACTCAGGCAACTTCAAGGCGGGCAGTCACCCGAAAGTCAGCGGCGTGTCCAACTACACGGCGAGCGAGCTTCGAAATTGTTCGGGCGCTTGCCACACGTACACGAATGCGACGTTGACGACGATTGCCAAGACCCGGAATGGCCCACAGCACCGGGTAACGAGCAACGGCTTCTGATGCGCAGAGGAGTACTGAAGGCGCTGGTCGGGTGGTTGGGGTTGGGTCTGCTATCCCAGCCCGCGTCAGCCCAGTTTGCTCCGCGGTTGCTCGAAGCAGCAGATATCACGACGGCTGACACCCACCTGGATGTCGTATTGCTGTTCAGCTGCCAAGTCCGCTATTTGTCACACTTGCCGGCAGCCGAGAGCAATGTCGTCGACGTTCGGCTGGGTGTGGGCACTGATTGCCTCCAGGGCGGGAGCATCATCGGCAGCGAATCGCTGACGCCCCCCGCCGGGCAAGACGTCCTCAAGTCGATCGAGTTGATCCCCTTGCTCGCGAGCGACGTGGACCTGCGGATTACCTGGGGCACGCGGGAGCGCTACCTGATCGCTCCGACCTCTGATCAACGTGGGCTGCGGATCCGGGTGCTGCGGGACGAGCGGGGTGTGGATCGCAGCAGGGTATTGATTACGGAGCCCGAGGGCACGCTGGCTTCCGGCTACGCCATCAACCTCGAGTCGGCGACCGAACCCTTCACGCCTGCCGCTGCAGCCGATGTGCAGCGTATCCTTGGCCAGGCAAGCTATGTTTCGAAGGTGGAGATCGAAAGTCAGACTTGGTATCGAATGCGCATCGGTCCATTCGCCACGCGTGCGGAGGCCGACAGGCAGCTGTTGCGTGCTCAGCAAGCGTATCCGCGAGCCTGGTTGGGGATCGCAGATGAGGTTCTGCACGAGGACGACGTCGTTACCACGACTACGGCGGATGACATTCCCTCAGGTTCCGGACTCGTGCCTCCAACGGGTTTGTTCGCGATCGCACAGGCGCAACTCAGGCGGCGCCAGTACGACGCGGCGATTGCTTCTTTCACAAGGTATCTCGTGGACGCGACGGGGGATACGCGAGGGATGGCTCGCGAGATGCTGGGTCTCGCCCAGGAGCGAAGCGGGCACCTTGCATTGGCCAAAGCCGAATATGAAGCCTACCTGCGTGAATTTCGCTCGGGTCGTGGGGCGGACCGTGTGCGACGCCGCCTCAATGCGTTGCGGACAGCATCGGGCGCCAACCGGTCGCAGGAGGGTACCGACGTTGATGAAGAACTCGCCTGGCGCTATTTCGGCGGCGTGTCGCAGTACTACAGATACGACGATAATCTCCGTACGATCGGCCCCCTCGAGGCGAAGTTCTCCAGCCAGAACGCGCTGCTGACCGATGCCGACTTCGTTGCCCGCAAGCGGGGCGAGTCGTTTGATTCGCTGGCGCGCTTCAATGGTGGCTACATCAAGGACATGTTGACCAAGGGTCCTGGCGACAGCTTCCGCCTCAGCAGCGCCTACTACGAAATGAGCGATGTGGAGCGGGGTTGGATGGCCCGCTTCGGTCGGCAGGCGCGCAGCAGCGACGGCATTCTCGGCACATTCGACGGCGCATTGGGCAGCTACCGCCTTCAGCCGCATCTCACGTTCAGTCTGGCAGCGGGGTTCCCCATCGAGTCCACCCGCAGCGGATTCAACAGCGACCGCCAGTTCCAGTCGCTCGCCGCCAATTTCGGTGTTCTGAGCGGTGGCTGGGAACCGTCCCTGTATGTGATCAACCAGACGTATCTCGGGGAGACGGATCGCCAGGCCGTGGGGGCGGAATTGCGGTACTTCAAGCCCGGACGAACCCTCATCGGTTTCGTCGATTACGACCAGCATTTCGGCGAGATGAACAACGTGATCGTGGTGGGTACGGTGCAGCTGCCAGCAATGTGGACGATGACGCTGGATGTCGAGCAGCGCAGGACGCCGATGCTCATGACCCGAAATGCGTTGATCGGGCAGGCCGTGCAGACGCTGGATCAATTGCTGGATCTGTTCACGAGCGAAGAGGTCAGGCAGCTGGCTCTCGACCGCACGGCGCCGTCCAGGTTGGCGAGCTTTTCGCTGTCGAGGCCCCTTGGCCAGCGTTTTCAGTTCGCACTGTATGCTGCGTCGACGGACATGGGCGCTACGCTGCCATCCGGAGGCGCCGAGGGCATCCCGGACCCGGGCGGTGACCTGTCACTGTCGGCGCAACTTCTGGCCATGAGCCTGTTCCAATCCGGCGATATCAACATCATGGCAGTTCGTTACCAGACGAATGATTTCGCCAAGACCGCCTCGATTGGCATCAGTTCACGATTGCCGCTCTATGGGGCCTGGCGGATTGGTCCGCAGCTGCGATTGGACCGCCGCGAGAATATCGCGGATCAGTCGGTCCAGATGCTGCTGGCGCCGACGTTGCGACTCGGGCTCCAGCTCAAGAAGGTCATTTTCGAGCTTGAAGCCGGAGCCGAGCTGACGAATCGCACGGGATTCCCGGACGATGACAAGACGCGCCGCTATTTTTTCAGCTTGGGCTATCGATGGAACTTCTGAGACTCCCTGCCCGCAGCGGTCCGGGTTCGAGGCTGGCGCTGTGGGCCCTCCTGCTTGTTGCGACCTGCTTGCCGCAGTCCGGCTGCGTCGCTGTGCGCGCCGGTGCGCGTCAATACCAGGACGAAAGCACCGCGGTCACGATCACTGTCGCGACGGATCCCGTGGTGCTTGCCAGGGAAGTGTCGATGCTCGCGGTCAATGCGCGTGACTATGTCAGCTTGTTCCCGCTGGAGGTGAATCGCTCCGGTCAGCGTCGTTACTACTTCTATGGCTACAGCTGGTCCACCATTGATCGACGCCAGACCCCAGGAGCGACAGTCCCGAGTGACGATGAGTTGACCCTGCAGGCGGACGACAGAACGGTTGTGCTGCGGATGTCTTCGCGGGAGCTGCAGAATGCCGGGTTGAGCACTTTGCCCGTAGCGCCTCCTGCCTCTGGTGCGCGGCCGCTGTTGTTTCCCACGGATCGCGCCACGCTGCTGTTCGTGGGGACGGCCCGCGCCTTGTCCGCGCAGTTCGCGGCGACGTCCGGCGCTGCTTCCGTGGAACAGTTTCGGCAGTGGAGCGCTCCCGAACCCGGATTCAAGGGATTCTTCGAGCGGATAGGATCTGCGCAGCCGACCCGAACGCCATCAAGGTAGACGAGACATCGTCTCTGCAGGCTTGATGCCGGCTGCCTGCTGTGCGAGCCGCCGGGTCAGTGCTCGCAATACATCGGCGATCCATTCCCGTTCCGCTTTGGTCACCCGCCGCGTCGACTTCCATGTCGTGATCTTCTCTGCGCCGCTGCGTCGCCCCCAGGGACTCGTAATCTCCGCAAGCTTGTGCAGCACGTCCAGGTTCGCGTTCAACGCGTCTGCAGCCGTCTTTCGATCAACGAAACGACGCTCCAACAGGCCGATCGCTGCCCGTCCGGCCGGGATCAGCCGACGCGGCTCACGGAGCAGACGCGCGTATTCCTCGGCCAGAAACAGGACGTCACCGTCCGCAATCATGTCGTGTGGCGCGGCGGGGTAGCTGGTATGGATGAGCTGCGCCGCTGAAGCAGTGCAGTCTGCATCGGCCATATGGGCGCACGGTTCGGCTGGCTCGCGGCCTGCGACGACAGTATGGATATGCGTCAGTTGAAATGCGCCTGGTCCAAGGGAGAGCAGCGCGTGCACGTTCCAGCCAGCGATCAGTGGATCGAGCGGCGCGTGGGCAGCGGCTTCAGTGGCAAGGTCTCTTGTTGGAGTCAACGTCGCGATGCGGGCCTTAATCCAATACGAAAAGGAGCCGAGCGTCCCGACGGAGGTCACCTTGGGGTCGAAGTCTTCACCGTCGGCGCTTTCAACCCGGTAGCAGAGGCGAACAACTCGGGTGTTCAGTTCGTTCATGGCGTGGCTTCACCTGCGTGCGCAGCACGTGGGTGGTCCCTCGGGCCTGGCGGCGTTGATTGTTCTTGTCGTCCACCCTGTTGGACGGCGCGGAGGCGTCAATCAATCGGGTCCCGCCTGTGGGACCGCCCTCGGGGGGTTCATCGGGTTGCTGCGGCCGGTTCCCTGGAGTGCCACATCAGGTACAGGCCGCTTGCGACGATCAACGATCCGCCTGCCAACATTCGGGAGCCGGGAAGGACGCTCCAACCGAACCAGTCCAGCGCGATGCCCCAAAGGAGAGCGGTGTATTCAAAGGGGGCGACGACCGACGCAGGTGCCAGCCGGAAGGCTTGCGTAATGAAGTGCTGCCCCGCCGCCCCCGCGATCCCGAGGCCGAGGATCCACCCCCCCTCTTCGAGCCTCACGGGCGTCCAGGTCGTGATGCTGGCGAGGCCAGCCACCACCGCAATCACCGCCATTGTCCAGAACACCATGCTCGCCGTCGTGTCTGTCCTCGACAGCACACTGATCGAAATGGCGCTGAGCGCATAGAAGACGGCCGCCATGAATGCGCCAAGCCCCCCCAGCGTGACCATGCCCGCAGCCGTTGGCCGCAGCATGACGATGACGCCGACCAATCCCACGGAGATGGCGCACCAACGACGCCAGCTGACGCGCTCACCCAGGAAAGGCACCGAAAGCGCGGTGATCAACAACGGCGCTGACAGATAGAGGGTGTAGGCGTCAGCCAGCGAAAGCTCGCGCACGGCGAATACGAAAGACCACAGAAGCCCGATCGACAGGAGTCCCCGCAGCAGATGGAGGGGCCAGCGGATCGGTCGTATGTCTTTGAGCCGGCGGGAAATGCCAAGTACCAGCAGGACGATTGGCAGAGATGCGATGCCCCTGAGAAAAGTGACCTGCATCGGGCCGTGCAGCTGCCCGAGGTGCTTCATGGCGGCATCCATCAGCGCGAAGCTGCCCACCGCCGCGATCATCATCAGAATGCCTCGGGTTGCGGGGTGCGACATTAGGCGCAGCAGTTTGCCAGCGGGGCTTCGGATTTGCCAACGCGTCAACAAGTGCCGGCGGGCAATTCCTTTCAGGCCAGTACCGCATCGGACCGCCGCGGGCGATAATCAGCACCAAGGCACCCAGCCCACTCAAGCCACTCAAGCCGCAAGGTGTTCATCCGTCATGAATGAAGCGTATATCTGCGATGCCATCCGCACCCCCATCGGCCGTTACGGCGGCAGCCTCGCTACCATTCGCGCGGACGATCTGGCGGCGGTGTCCATCAAGGCACTCATGGAGCGCAATCCGGGCGTCGATTGGGCGGCAGTGGACGAGGTGTACCTGGGTTGTGCCAACCAGGCCGGCGAAGACAACCGCAATGTGGCCCGGATGGGTCTGCTGCTGGCAGGTCTGCCCGACAGCGTCCCGGGCGGCACGCTCAACCGGCTGTGCGGGTCGGGTCTCGATGCCGTGGCGATCGCGGCGCGGACGCTGAAGACCGGCGAAGCTGATCTCATCATCGCGGGTGGCGTCGAGAGCATGACTCGCGCGCCGTTTGTCATGGGCAAGGCCGATGCGGCCTGGGCGCGTGGTCAGAAGATCGAAGATACGACAATGGGCTGGCGCTTCATCAACCCGGCGCTCAAGAAACTTCACGGCGTCGACACGATGCCGGAGACTGCCGAGAACCTCGTGACGGAGTTCGGCATTTCAAGGACCGATCAGGATGCCTTTGCGCTGCGCAGCCAGCAACGGTATGCGAAGTCGAGCGCACTCGGCTTTTTTGTGAAGGAACTGATCTCTGTATCGATTCCGCAGGCGAAGGGAGATCCCAGGGTGTTCGCGGCTGACGAGCATCCCCGCGAAACGACGATGGAGGCGCTGGCGAAGCTCAAGGGCGTCGTGAGGCCGGACGGTTCCGTAACTGCGGGCAACGCATCCGGGATCAACGACGGCAGTTGTGCGCTACTCGTTGCAAGTGAGGCTGGTGTCAAAAAGCACGGTCTGCGGGTTCGCGCGCGCGTAGTAGCTGCGGCCACTGCAGGCGTTCCTCCGAGAGTCATGGGAATCGGTCCAGTACCGGCCACGCGCAAGGTGCTTGCGAAAGCGGGGCTCACGCTCGAGCAGATGGACGTGATCGAACTCAACGAAGCGTTCGCTTCGCAGGCTCTCTCCGTGATGCGGCAGCTCGGCCTGGCGGATGACGCTGCTCACGTGAATCCCAATGGCGGCGCGATTGCGCTTGGTCATCCATTGGGTGCGAGCGGCGCCCGCCTCGTGACGACGGCGATCAATCAGCTCGAAGCGATGGGTGGTCGATACGCGCTCTGCACGATGTGCATCGGTGTGGGTCAGGGCATCGCGATGATCATTGAACGGATCTAGACAATGACCTATAACTAGGGCGTCTGGACCGGGAAGATCAAAGAACGCCGCCCGACGGTGTCGGGGGAGGGTCTAGTGCAGCTCTATCACGCAACGGCATCGCCGTTCGCGCGCAAGGTTCGCGTGCTTGTCCGGGAAAAGGGATTGCTGGATCGGGTCGAGGAGATCACCATCAATCCATTAGCGGATCCGGCGGAGCTGCATTTCGTCAATCCACTCGGCAAGGTTCCTGCGCTGGTCCTCTCGGACGGTACGGCGCTGTTCGACAGCCCGGTCATCTGCGAGTACCTCGACACGATCAGCGGTTCCCCGCGATTCCTCCCCAAGGAGGGCGAAAAGCGTTGGCAGGTGCTGCGGATGCAGGCGCTGGCCGACGGCATCATGGATTCCGGGGTCGCAATGATCTATGAGACTCGCCGGCCGGAGGCGCAGCGTTCGCCGGACTGGCAGCAGCGTCGGCAGAGCGGCATCCTGCGCTCCATCCGCAAGCTCGAGGATGAAGCCATTCAGCTGGCGGGTCCGGTCAACCTCGGCAGTATCGCCGTGGCCTGTGCCCTCGGATACCTCGACTTTCGGCTGCCTCATATCGACTGGCGCAAGGACCACGTGCATGTCGCCACGGCCTACGCAGCGCTGAGTGCCCTTCCGGGGATGCAGGCCACCTTGCCGAGTTGAGTTTGCCGTCGCTGCGGGCTAGCGCCGCCGAGAATAGCCGGAACACGCAAACGGCTGCGGTCCGTCCCTGCCTCGCAGCCCGTCCGGATGACGCACCCAAGCTGTGGACAGTAGCTCTCGTTTCCACGGTTATGATGGCGCGTGGAAAATCGCGGGCCGGCGTTTCGGTGAGGAGACAGGTACATGACAAGACCAGGGCTGAGTTTCAGTCACATGGGCTTCTTCGTGCATGACATCAAGCGCATGGAAGACTTCTATGCGCGCGTCCTGGAGTTCACGGTTACGGACCGGGGTCCATTGGCGGGGCCGAACGGAACGATGAATCTTGTCTTCCTGAGTCGTGACCCGGACGAACATCACCAGGTTGTCCTGATCAGCGGCCGGCCGGAGTCGCTGCCGTTCAATCCGATCAATCAGATCTCGTTCAAGGCGGATAGCCTCGCGACGTTGAAGGCCATGCACCGTCGCCTGCAGGAGGCCGGATCACGCGACATTATCCCGGTGACACATGGCAATGCAGTATCGGTATACGCACTCGATCCTGAGGGTAACCGGATTGAGCTTTATATCGACACCCCGTGGTATGTGGAGCAGCCGATGCGCGTTCCCGTCGACCTCACGCTCGATGAGGCGACATTGATGGCGACCGTCGAGGCCCATGCGCGCACACTGCCCGGCTTCCGGCCCCGCGATGTCTGGCGTGCTGAGATGGCTCGGCGGATGGGAATCGGATAGCGGCCCAGCCGCATCAGGGAACGACCAGTCCCCTGCAGTCACCGAAGCCGATGGAGACGAAACCCTCTCTGGCAGCGCGCGCCCGGAGGATGACCTCATCGCCGTCCTCCAGAAAAGTCCGTTTCTCGGTGGTGGGCAGCGTCAGCGGCTTGCGCCCTCCTTCGGTGATTTCAAGCAGGCTGCCGAGACTGTCGCGTGTCGGCCCGGAAATCGTACCCGTGCCGAGCAAATCCCCTGGCTGCAGGTTGCAGCCATTGCTCGCATGGTGCGCGACCAGTTGCGCTGTCGTCCAGTAGAGGTGTCGCACGTTGCTTGCGGAGATCCGTTGCGGCTCGATGCCTTGCCGGCGCATCGCCTCGCTGGACAACAAGACTTCAAGCGCCACATCGTAGGCACCCCTGGCCTGGTCGGACTCGTTCCACAGGTAAGCGAGCGGATGCGGGTCTCCTGCAGCACGGGGTGGCTGAGCGATCCGGAAGGGCGCGAGCGCTTCAGGCGTGATGACCCACGGCGAGACGGTAGACATGAAATTCTTGGCGAGGAAAGGTCCGAGCGGCTGGTACTCCCAGGGCTGGATGTCCCGCGCCGACCAGTCATTGAGCAGGCAGAATCCGGCAATGTGATCCTGCGCTTCGTCAATCGAGATCGGGGTGCCGAGCGGATTGCCCCGGCCGATCCAGATACCCATCTCGAGTTCAATGTCGAGTCGCTTGCTCGGTCCGAATGTCGGACTTTCCTCGTCAGCCGCTTTGCTCTGGCCCGCGGGGCGCTTCAGCTGCGTACCTGACGGGCGAATCGACGATGCGCGACCGTGATACCCGATCGGCACATGCTTGTAGTTCGGGAGCAGCGGATTATCCGGACGGAACAGGCGGCCGACATTCACCGCGTGATGAATGCCTGCATAGAAATCCGTGTAGTCGCCGATGGAGGCGGGCAGCAGCAGGTTGCAGTCCCGTGAGCTGTGGAGCAGGCGCCCCCCCATTTCGCGTGCGCGGCCAACCTGTTCGCCGTCTACTTGAAGCAGTGCCGAGACCTGCTCTCGAAGCGCGCGACGAGGAGCCGCTCCGAGCGCGAACAGGGGATTCAGCGTAGGACCGATTGCCGCCCGCGCAGCGTCCGCAGCCAAACCGTAGAGCAGGCCGCCAGAAAGGGCTCCGCCAAGATCGAGAATGCGATCGCCGATGGCGATGCCGCCTCGCGGCGCCCCACTACCGCTGGGCGCGAAGACGCCAAGTGGCAGGTTCTGGATCGGAAAGTCTGGATGGCCGTTCGCAGACTCCACCCAGCTCCGCAGCGCCGCCTCATGGGTCTTGTCCGTTGCGCCGCTCATTTGAAAGTCTTCACGAGGTCGTCCCAGCAGGCGTCATAGTCCGGCTGCAGTTGGGGGGCATCCATCGCAAAGGCGGTCGGGCGGATCACGCGACTGGTTTCAAACATGAACGCCAGCGTATCGACGATCTTGTGCGGCTTGAGATCGGCAGCCATGGCCCTGACCGTGGTTTTCGCGTCCGGTCCATGCGCGCTCATGCGATTGTGCAATGACGCTCCGCCGGGCTCGAACCCTCCAGACTTTGCGTCGTATTCCCCGTGCACCAGCCCCATGTATTCGCTCATGACATTGCGGTGGAACCAGGGTGGACGGAAGGTTTCCTCGCCGACCATCCAGCGAGGCGGGAAGATCACGAAGTCGACATTCGCGACGCCGGCCGCCGTTGTCGGCGAAGTGAGTACCGTGAAGATGGACGGGTCCGGGTGATCAAAGCTGATGCTGCCCATCGTGTTGAATCTCGCGAGGTCGTACTTGTAGGGCACCGAGTTGCCATGCCACGCCACCACATCGAGGGGCGAGTGGTCCAGGTCCGTGGCCCACAGGTTCCCGAGGAACTTCTGTACCAGTTGCAGCTGTTCCTCCCGATCCTCGAACCACGCGACCGGCGTCAGAAAGTCGCGCGCGTTCGCAAGGCCGTTCGAGCCGATCGGCCCGAGGTCGGGAAGGCGGAATGGGGCATCGTGGTTTTCGCACACATAGCCGCGCGCCTCGCTGGCCAGCAGCTCCACCCGGAACTTCATGCCCCGCGGTACGACCGCAATCTCGCCGGGAACGACCTCCAGCAGCCCGCATTCGGTCGCAAGCCGCAAGCCGCCTTGCTGGGGCACCAGCAGCAGTTCGCCATCCGCATTGAAGAATACGCGTTCCATCGATCGATTCGCGCCGTACAGATGAATCGTTGCTCCCGATGCGGCCTCAGCTGAATCGGTCGCGGCGACCGTGACGAGTCCGCTGAGGAAGTCCGTTGGCGTCTCGGGAAGCGGCAGGGGACTCCAGCGCAGCCGGTTGGGAGTGGGCGGTGCGAGAGGGCCCTGCACAGTGCCATTGCCGATGCGGCGAAACGGCCCATGTGTTGCCGATGGTCGGATACGGTACAGCCAGGCGCGGCGTGCATCCTTGCGCGGGACCGTGAAGGCTGTTGTTGAAAACTGCTCCGCATACAGCCCGCGGGGCGGACGCTGCGGTGAGTTGCGACCCGAAGGCAACGCACCCGCAACGGCCTCGGTCGCGAACTCATTGCCGAAACCGGACAGGTAGCGGCAGGGTTCCCGGGTCGCAGTGCCGGCAGGATCTGAGGTCTTGTCCATCGTGTCTTGCCCCCGTGCGGCTTCACTGTCGCGCTGCTGCAGGCATGGCGCGGAAAATCGTGCGGCTCTGGCGGGCATTCTAGCGGCAATCGGCGGGCGCGCGCACCCGCATCGTGCGCTCGATTGCAGAGGGAACGTCTTTCGTGATAGTTGTACGCGCAACCAGATTGAGGAGTCGTTCATGGGTCCCGACCCGCAAACCGGCGCGCCACCCTTGCCCGTGCTGATCGTCGGCGGCGGGCCCGTCGGCCTGACGCTTGGCGCCTTGCTGGCGCGCCACGGCATTGCCTCGCACATCATCGAGGCGGACGAGGCCTATTGCCAGGGGAGCCGCGCGATCTGCATATCACGGCGCTCGCAGGAAGTGCTTGCCTGGGTGGGCGCTGACCGTCCTCTCAACGCCAAGGGGTTGCCGTGGACCGGCGGGCGCAGCTACTTCCGCAACCAGGAGGTACTCCATTTCAGGATGCCGACGGAGCCCACCGAGCGGTTCGCCCCCATGGTCAACATCCAGCAGTACTTCGTCGAAGAGTACGCCCATCAGGCGCAGGACCGCTTTCCGGGGAAGTGTTCAGTCAGCTGGTCGACGCGGGCTGTGGCAACGCGACCCACGGCCGACGGAGTCGAGGTTGACGTGGAGGCGGCGGGCGGCCATCGCGAAACGCTCCGTGCCCAATGGGTTGTGGCCTGCGACGGCGCGCGCAGTGCAGTGCGCGATCATCTTGGGCTCTCTCTCGAGGGCACGCAGTACGAGGGCAGGTACGTCATAGTGGACATCGAGCAGGAATCCAGTCGTGCTGTCGAGCGCCTCGCATGGTTTGACCCGCCATCGAACCCGGGGTCGACCGTGCTGATGCATCGCCAGCCCGACAACGTCTGGCGCGTCGATTACCAGATTCGCGATGGCGAGGATCCCGCCGAGGCGGTGCGGCCCGAGTTGGTGCTGCCGAGAGTACAAAGCCATCTCGACATGATCGGTGAGACGGCGCCCTGGAAGCCCCTTTGGATCTCAGCGTACGGCGCCAAATGCTTGAGCTTGCGCAGCTATCGCCACGGCCGCGTCCTGTTTGCCGGGGATGCAGCGCACCTCGTCCCGATATTCGGTGTCCGGGGACTGAACTCCGGCCTCGACGATGTCGGAAACCTCGCATGGAAGCTCGCGCTCGTGATTGGCGCAGCGTCCGGCGATGATCTGCTCGATACGTACTCGACCGAACGGCTGTATGCGACCGAGGAGAACATTGCCTATGCGGCGAAGAGTACGGAGTTCATGGCCCCTCCCAACTTTGCATTCGAGTTGATGCGCCAGGCCACCTTGCGGCTTGCGTCGATTGACCCCCATGTGCGGTCGTTGATCAACCCCCGGCAGTCATCCCAATGCAGTTACCCCGCTGCGACGTTGGGG
>Ga0114966_10001074_pt1 | contig 25480 bp, 15 predicted proteins | sample M_130207_XF_Meta_FD_87029 | JGI IMG/M metagenome (GOLD analysis project Ga0114966, IMG submission 87029) | Freshwater microbial communities from Lake Montjoie, Canada to study carbon cycling - M_130207_XF_MetaG | ecosystem: Environmental > Aquatic > Freshwater > Lake | place: Lake Montjoie... | reverse complement strand
TCACGGCACCTTCGGCGGCGATTTTCTTCAGCGTGGGCGCTTCGCTTTCAGCAATGACCGCCGGTTTGCCGCCGTCGATGCTGATGATGAACACATGCTCCGCACGCGGTGCGGCATTGGCGAAGAAACCGAGGGCGAAGACGACCGAAAGAGTGCTGAGGATAAAACGCATGATGGTAGGGCGCGAAATAACGCACTGCAGCGTGAAATGCTTCCAAAACATTGCGCCACGAAGATGTTTGCATGTGACGCGGCTTGTCCCTTGAGCGCAGCATTTCCCTGCGCCACAGATGGCTGCATCACATGGAAGCTTGGATCGTCATCGGACTGCTCGTCATCGCCGTCATCGCCTTCGCCACGGAGAAAATCTCCGTGGACCTCGTCACGCTCTCGATGCTCTGCGTGCTGGTCATGTGCGGCATCCTGAAGGCGGAGCAGGCCTTCGCCGGCTTTGGCGACCGTGTGATCATCCTGCTGGCGGCGATCTTTGTCATTGGTGCGGCATTACGAGAAACGGGCGTGCTCGACACGATGGGCAGCGTCTTGGCGAATACGCTTGGCACTAAGCCGCGGCGGTTGATGGGCATGCTGATGGCTGTGGTTGGCGGTGTGTCTGCATTCATGAACAACACGACTGTCACGGCGGTGTTTGTCGGCCCGGTCATGGGTCTGGCGCGGCGCTTGCGCATTCCGCCCTCACGGCTGCTGATGCCCGTGGCCTTTGCCTCGCTCATGGGCGGCACTTGTACGCTGATCGGCACTTCCACGAATGTGGCTGTAAGCGGTGCGATCACGAAGCTCGGGCTGAAGCCGCTGGGCATGTTCGAGTTCACAGGTGTCGGCGTGATCATCGTGCTCGTCGGCATCTTATACATGGTCTTCATCGGCACGCGCATGGTGCCTGAGCGTGATCGCAGCAGCGTCGATGGTGGTGATGCGATGCGCGAATACCTCGCGGAAGTCGTCGTGCTGCCAAGTTCACCGCTCATCGGCCAGCAGGCCTTCGATTCCGACTTCTCCGCGATGGAGTTTCAAGTGCTCAAGATCACCCGCCAAGGCGACACGCTCGATGTAGGGCCGCAGATCTACTTCAACGAAGGCGATATCGTGCTCGTGGCCGGCAAGGTCGAAAACCTCATCAAGGTGAAGAAGATCGAAGGTCTCGACATTCTCGAAGACGTGACGCTGCGCAGCTCCGGCATCGACATGAGCGGTGCGCAGGTCGCCGAGGTCGTCATCACGCCGCGTTCCGGTCTCGTCGGTCGTTCCTTGCGTGAGAGCAACTTCCGCCAGCGCACCGGCCTCTCAGTGCTCGCTCTCATGCGCAGTGACCGCTCCCTACTGCATCACATGGCCGACGAAAAAATCCACGCCGGTGACGTGCTGCTGCTGCAAGGGCCCGCCGAACGCTTCCGCACCATCGAAGAAGGCGCAGAGATCATTGTGCTCACGCAGCATCAGGCCAGCGCCGAATCACGGCGTCGCGGCATCGTGCTGCTGGCAGCCTTCATTCTCGCCGTCATCGTCAGCAGTCTCGGCTGGGTGCCGGACACGGTCGCGTTTGTCATCGTCGCCATGTTTGCCGTCTTCAGCCGCTGCATCAGCCTCGAAAACGCGTACAGCAACATCGACTGGCGGCTGCTGATCCTCATCGGCGGCATGATGGCCTTTGGCGAGGCCATGAAAAGCTCCGGTGCCGCCGCCATGGTGGCCGATGCCATCACTTCGTGGCTGCAACCCTGGGGTGTATTCGCCGTGTTCGCCGGCTTCTGCATCCTCACCGTCATCCTCACGCAACCGATGTCGAATGCCGCCGCCGCGCTCGTCGTCTTGCCCGTCGCCATGCAGGCCGCCACGTCGATGGGCGCCAGCCCGCGTGCCTTCGCCATCGGCGTCATGCTCAGCGCCTCCGCCTCCGTGCTCACGCCCTTCGAGCCCAGTTGCATCCTCGTCTATGGCCCCGGCAAATACCGCTTCTACGACTTCATCAAAGTCGGCGGCGGCCTCACCGTTGCCATGCTTCTTGTTGTTCTCGCGATGGTGCCGATGTTCTGGCCGCTGAAGTAGCATTCCTAGAGCTTGGCGTCACTGATCAGGTGGAACGGCGATGATGTTCAATTATCAACCAAGGTTCTAATCTGATGCGAACCTTTTCATGCACGAAAAGCAAACAATCTCAATCGATCCGGTGTGATGCTGCGCTCACGCGCCCATGTGGTCGAACACAAAAAATTTCGCTGCATCTTTTGCCAGATCGGGATGCAGGCAATGTGAATGGCAACTAAAACTACAGCAATGACTTTGCCCGAAGAACTGTGTGCAATGATGATCTGCGCCAACGGCAGGGCAAAAGTGGCGGCCGCCCATAAGCCGTAAAATCCAGCACGATAAGATGCCTTCGCCTTCTCGGTGTCGGTCATGTTTGCGCATATCTCACGCAGTTCAGGCGACTGAAACGGCGACCAAGTCTCCCAGTTGGCATTCATAATATGAAGTGAGCTTACTATCGAAAACAGTGGCGGTGAAAATAAACTTTTAGACCGCTAACTCCCCCGCCACCGCTGTCGCCTCCGCGAGAAACGTTTCACCCAGCGGTGACAGGCGTCCGGTCCACAGCGCGCCGAAGCTCAGCGGCGGAAAATCATCGAGCGCGAGGGCTTTGACACCGCCGGGCAGCTCGACACGCGGATGACGCAGGGCCAGGCCGGCACCGAAGCCTTCGGCGACATAACGCAGCACGAGATCGAGGCTGCCGACTTCGAGGCTGGGCAGCCATTCCACGCCACGCTGCCGAAGCGCGGCCTGAAACGCCCGCGAGAGCACGTCTTTCGACTCCAAAGCGACAAGCGGCAGGTCGATGCGGTCTTTCTCAAAGATCTGCGAAGCCTGGGTGATGCCGCTGGTCTTCGGCACGAGCAGCACCATCGGCAGGCGCACCAGTTCGCGGGCCTCAATGTTCGCGGCGGTCTTGTCCATGAGCGTGCTGAGACCGATGTCGATCTCCTGTGCGGCGAGCAGCGCTTCAATCTCCTGCTGCCGACCATGCGTGAGCGTGAAATGAAAGCCCTTCACCTTCCGCCGCATGCGCGCAAGCAACTCCGGCAGGTAATCCCGCTGCACGATTTCCGCCGCCGAGATGCGCAGCCGGTTTTCGCCGCCACCACGAAGACGGTCGCTCATTTCCGCCAGCCCGCTGAAGAATGGCACGATGAAATCGTAGAGCGTCTGGCCCTCCCGCGTGAGCTGAAACGGCCGCCGCTGATACAGCGTGACGCCGAGCGCATCTTCGAGCTGAAGAATCTGCGCGCTGATCGCCGGTTGCTGGATGCCATACGGCATCGCACGTGCCGCTGCGCTCACGCCGCCGTTCCTGGCGACATAGTAGAAGAGTTCGAGGTGATGGACATTCATGGCTGGACGGAAGGCTATGCGTTTTATCAATGCTGCCACCTGGAAATATCAATTTCCATTGCCCGCCGATCCTGAGACACTCACCAGCATTATGGAAGAACTTATTATCTTCGCTCTACTCGTCATCGGCGTGCTGGTCCTTGCACTGCCCATCAGTGCCATCGTCACCGCCCGCCGTTCTAACCATCAGGTAAATCAACTGGGCCGCGACCTCGGCTTCCTGCGCGAGCAGCAGGCCCGCTCCATCGAACGTGAAACACGGCTCATCCAGCGCATCGAGTTGCTGGAAACGGTGAACAAAATGCCACGACCACAGGAGGAGCCTGCGGTTGTGGAAGCGCAGGCGAAATACGCACCGCCACCCGTGGCACCGCGTGAGTTCATTTCGGCGGCTGCTCCGAAACTCGTCGTTGAACCCGCTCCTGAGATTCCTGCGCCACCGCCGATTCCCCAGCCTGAGCCGGTCGTAACGAAAACCCCCGCCCCCGTTCGTAGTTCGGGCTTTAGCCCGTCCGTGGAAGCCAAACCACGCCCCGCCCCTGCTCCCAGCATCAATCTCGAACAATTCATGGGCGCGAAGCTCTTCGCTTGGGTGGGCGGACTCGCGTTGTTTCTAGGTATCATCTTCTTCGTGAAGCTCAGCATCGAACGAGGCTGGATTTCACCCGAGCTGCGCACCGCCATCGGTTTTGTCATTGGTATTGGCCTCGTGGGAGCTGGCGTCGTCATCCAGCGGCGTAAGCCCTACGCCACACTCGCGCACACGCTCTGCGCCACCGGCATCGTCGTACTTTACGGCGTGAGCTTTGCCGCGCATGCGCTGTATCACATTCCGCCGTTCGACAATGCACTCGTGACCTTCGGCATGATGACGCTCATCACCGCAGCCGCGTTCTTGCTCGCGGTGCGTATGGAGGCACAGGTCATCGCGGTCTTGGGCATGCTCGGCGGCTTTTTGACGCCGATCCTCTGCTCCACCGGTCGTGACAATCCGGTCGGTCTCTTCAGTTACATCGCGTTGCTCGACATCGGCGTGCTCGCCGTTGCCAAACACAAACGCTGGCTGCATCTCACGGCCTTGGCGGCCGCTGGCACGATCTTCATGCAAGGCGGCTGGATGACCAAATTCTTCCGTTCCTCGGAATATGCCATCGGTTCGGCCACCTGGACGCCAGTGATCGTGTTTCTCGGCTTCGCGACGCTGTTCATGCTTGCCGCATGGTGGTCACGTCAGCGGGATGATGACGATGCCTTCCCTGCGGGCTCCGCTCTGGCGCTCTGTGGCAGTGCAATGTTCGCCGCGCTCGTGTTTCTCGGCTACGGCGCCATCACCGAACGTCCGACGCTGCTGTACACCTTCGTGCTTGGCATCAATGCCGTTGTGCTGCTCGTCGTGTGGCAACAGCCGCGTGTCGCCATTGCTCAAGGCATCATCGCCTCGCTGACCTTCCTGCATCTCTCGATTTGGACAACGACCAAGCTCACCTCGGAGCTGCTGCCGTATGCGCTGGGTATCTATCTCGGTTTTGGCATCCTCCACACCGCGTTCGCTGTGCTGTGGCAGCGGCGCAGTCAGAATGCGACACCGTTCATGGGCTGGACGCCGGTGATCACACTTGTCCTGCTGCTCATGCCGGTGCTGTGCCTCGATTCCATCAGTCTCATGATCTGGCCGGCGATCTTGCTCGTCGATCTGCTCATCATCGGTCTTGCGATCTTCACGGGAGCTTTGGTGCCAGTGCTCGCGGCATTGGCGCTCACGTTGCTGACCGCCGGAGCATGGTTGTTCCGCCTCCCCGCGAACACGACGGGCGGCTTGAGCCAGTTCCTCCTCGTGCTCGGCGGTTTCGCAGTGCTGTTCGGCATCGCCAGCACCTTCCTCTCGCGCAAAATGCCCAAAGTGGCTTTCGCCTCGATGCTGCCGGTCAGCTCGGCCGTTTTGCCCTTCGCACTGCTCATTCTCGCCACGCTGCATCTGCGCGTGGCCGATCCTTCATCGGTGTTTGGCCTCGCGTTGCTGCTCACCGTGTTTCTGCTCGGCCTCACACGCATCAGCGGCATCACCGTGCTCGCTCCGGCGGCGCTTGGCTGCGTGCTGGCACTCGAATGGGCCTGGCATCAGCAAAGTTTCAACGCGGCTCAGCCGATCACGCCACTTCTGTGGTATCTCGGCTTCTACCTGCTCTTCACGGCCTTCCCGCTCGTGTTTCAAAACCTCTTCGCCAAACGCCATTTGCCGTGGATCGCCTCCGCAGCAGCCGGAATCGGCACCTTCGGCCTCGTGTATCGTCTGGTTGGAGCAGCATGGCCGAATGACATGATGGGTCTGCTGCCCATCGCTTTCGCCATCGCTCCACTGCTCTGCCTCGTTTTCGTGTTGAAACAGCACAGCGCCGACAATCCCGCGCGTCTCACCCAACTCGCCTGGTTCGGCGGCGTGGCGCTGTTTTTCATCACGCTCATCTTCCCGATCCAGCTCGAGAAGCAGTGGATCACCCTCGGTTGGGCACTCGAAGGCGCCGCACTGTGCTGGTTGTTCCGCCGCGTGCCACATCCCGGTCTGCGTGGCACGGGAACCGTGCTGCTCGTCGCTTCGTTCGTCCGTCTCGCGCTCAATCCCGCCGTGCTTGCCTATCAGACACGCGGTGACGTCGCGATCCTCAACTGGCAGCTCTATGCTTACAGCCTCTCAGCGTTGGCGATGTTCTTCGCTGCATTCTGTCTCACGCCTCCCAACCATTGCTGGGACAAAGTCAACCTGCGCGGCCTGTTCTGCTCACTCGGTGGTATCCTGCTCTTCCTGTTACTCAACATCGAAATCGCGGATGCTTTCACGCCTGTCGGCAGCCGCTCGATTGTTTTCGACTTCGACGGCAATTTCGCCCGCGATATGACCTACACCATCGCCTGGGCCTTGTTCGCGCTTACCTTGCTCATCCTCGGCATCTGGAAGCGCAATCCGCCCACACGCTACGCTGGCATCGGCCTGCTCGCCGTGGCGCTGTTGAAGCTGTTTTTCCACGATCTCGCGAACATTGAGAGCATCTTCCGCATTGGCGCACTCATCGTTGTCGCCATCATTGCCCTCGCGGCTTCGTTCCTGTATCAACGCTTCCTCACCGACGACAAATAATGAACACGCACCCTCTTCTCCTCGCTCTATGCCTGTCCTTCTCCGCCAGTGCCGCCGATTTCGCCGCGTGGACGCATCATCAAACCGTTCGCATCACGCAGCCCGGCCTCACGCGTCTCGAACTCGAACCCGCCTTGCTCGATGCATCGCGCACGAACGAGGGCGCATCGTTTCACGATCTGCGTGTGATCAGTCCTGTCGGCGTGGAGACCCCCTACATCGTCGCATTGCCACGCATCATGCGGCCGGAGCATCTCGATGCCGCAGCGTTCAAAGCCACGCTGAATCCAAGCACCACCGTGCTCGAATTCCAGCCACCGACACGCGATACGATCAGCGCGGTGTTGCTGCAAACCAACGCTTCCAATTTCATCAAGGCCGCCACGCTCGAAGCGAGCAGTGATGGCACGAACTGGCAACCGCTGGCCAGCAACGAACTCATTTGCCGCCAGAACGGTACCGAGCGCCTGCGCTTCATCTTTGCACCCTCTGCATGGACACATTTCCGTGTCACCATCGACGATGCACGAAGCACACCCATCGCCTTCATCGGTGCTCAAATCCGTCGTGATCTTCCGGAACTGCGCACCATCGCTCAGCCCGTGGCGATTCGTGCCCGCAGCGAAGCGAAGAACGAAACGCACCTCACGCTCGATCTCGGCACTGCCAACGTCTTGCTCGGCCATCTGCGCCTTCACACGCCTGAACCGGTGTTCCAACGTGACGCTTCGCTGCTGAACACACGCGCCACGCTGTTCCGCCTGCAACACGAAGGCCGCAGCGCCGAGGATCTCGACATCGCAACGCATCAACTTGCCACCACGCGGGAAGTGGAACTCGTCATCCGCAACGGCGACAGCCCGCCGCTGCGCATCGACAGCATCGAAGCCACGCGGCATCCGGTGCCCATCGTATTCCAGGCCGATGCTGCTGGTGATTGGCAATTCTTCATCGGTAATGCGCAGGCTACCGAGCCGCGTTACGACATCGCCGCGCTCAGCGACAAACTGCGCGATGCATCCGCCAACAGTGCCACCGCCAGCGCCGTCGAACCCAACACCGCCTTCCGCAAAACCGCCACCGCACCCGAGGTCGGCGAGATGGGAGCAGCGCTTGATGTTTCCGCGTGGTCCTTTCAACGCGAGGTGCAATTCAAAGAAGCCGGCGTCATTGAACTCGAACTCGATCCTGCCGTGCTTGCACGTTCCGCCAATGATCTGCACGACGTGCGAATCCTGCGCGATGGCCATCAGATTCCATTTCTCGCCATCAAACCGGGTCATGAGCATGAAGTGGACACCCCCTTTGCCGAAATGCCCGATCCCAAGACTCCCACGGTTTCAAAGTGGTACATCACAATGCCATTCCCCAATTTCCCCGCCAGCGAACTCCTTCTCGACTCACCCACGCCCTTGTTCATGCGCACGCTGAGTGTCACCGAGCAGCATGACAATGATCAGGGCCACTTTGAGCGCATCCTCGGCACCGCAAACTGGCAGCGTAAACCCAGTCAGACCTCCAACACCTTCCACCTAGCCCTCTACACCGCACCCAAGGCACCCACGATCCAACTCACGACTGACAACGGCGACAACGCCCCGCTGCAGCTCACCTCCGTTCGCCTCGTGTATCCCGTCGTGCGACTGCTGTTTCGCGTGCCCGATACCACGCCTGTTCAACTCTGCTACGGCAACCGCCGCGCCACCCACACGCGCTACGATCTCCAGCTCGTTCGCCAAGAATTCGAAATCGCCACCAAAGTCGCTGCGACCCTCGGCGACGAGAAAAAACTTCCCGGCTACCAAGCTGATCCTCTTCAAAGCGGCAAAGGTTCTCCCTGGCTCTGGGCCGCGCTGGCGTTGGTCGTCGGTGCGTTGCTGTGGATCGTTGCAAAGATGCTGCCGAAGCAGCAGGCGGGCAGTTGAACACCCGCCTTGCAACCCCGCCCCTCATGCCGACGTTAAGTCATTACCCCCAATGAGTGATTCCGGCCAGCCCCACAAATTTACCAATGCCCTCGCCAAGGAGCGTTCGCCCTACCTGCTTCAGCATGCCCACAATCCGGTGAACTGGCTGCCGTGGGGCGATGCCGCGTTCGCGAAGGCCAAGGCCGAGGACAAGCCGATCTTTCTCTCGTCCGGTTACTCGACCTGCCACTGGTGCCACGTCATGGAGCGCGAGTCGTTTGAGAACGAGGAGACGGCAAAGCTCATCAACGACAACTTCATCCCCATCAAAGTCGATCGCGAGGAGCGGCCCGACGTCGATCTCACCTACATGACCTACGTCCAGGCCGCCAGCGGACACGGCGGCTGGCCGATGAGCGTGTTCCTCACGCCGGAGCTAAAGCCGTTTTATGGCGGCACGTATTATCCGCCGGAGAACACGCCCGGTCGTATCGGGTTCAAAAACCTGCTCACCGAACTGCACAAGGTGTGGACGGAAGACCGCAAAGGCATCGGCGAACGTGCCGCACGCTCGGTGGAGAAGCTGCAGGACCATCTCGACAACGAAAACACTGCCGTCGCTGACATCAATCACGACACGCTGGTGCAGAAAGCCTACGACGATCTCTCCGGCTCTTTCGATTACCATGAAGGCGGCTTCGGCGGAGCGCCGAAGTTCCCGCGCCCGACCTCGCTGAACATGCTCATGCGCATCCATCGCATTCTCGCCGAGCGGAAGGGCGAAGACCGCGTCTCCGAGAGCAACTGGGCCATGGAGATGACCGTCAAAACCCTGCGCGGCATGGCCAATGGCGGCATGCGCGACCACGTCGGCGGCGGCTTCCATCGTTACAGCGTCGATGCCTACTGGCACATCCCGCATTACGAAAAGATGCTCTACGATCAGGCGCAGCTTCTCACGGCTTATGTCGAAGGCTGGCAGATCACGCAGACCGCGCTCTTTGAAGCCATCACGCGCAGCACCGTTGCCTATCTCAAGCGCGATCTGCGTCACAAAGACGGCGGCTTCTTCTCCGCCGAGGATGCAGACAGCCTCGCAACCGCCGATGCCGCGCACAAAACCGAAGGCGCCTTCTACGTCTGGAAAGCGTCCGAGATCGACGAACTCCTCGGCAAAGACGAAGGCAACATCTTCCGCTACGCTTACGGTGCTCGTCGCGATGGCAACGCACGTCCTGAAAGCGATCCACACGGCGAACTTAAAGGCCTCAACACCCTCTACCGTGCCGTCTCCTTCAAAAAGACCGCCGAGTTCTTCAAGAAGACCCCCGAAGAAGTCCAAGCCATCATCGACAAAGGCCTGAGCACGCTCTTTGAAGCCCGCACCAAACGTCCGCGCCCCCATCTCGACGACAAAATCATCGCCGCATGGAACGGACTTGCCATCGCTGGCCTCGCCCGTGCCGGAGCAGCTTTTGGCGATGCCGAAACGATCGCACTTGCTGCCGGAGCCGCGCAGTTCATCCACGATCAGCTCTGCACCACGCCCGGCAAAGGCCTGCACCGCTCCTGGCGCGAAGGCGAACGCGGCCCCAAGGCCTTTGCCATCGACTACGTCTGCCTCATCCACGGCCTGCTCGATCTTTACCAAGCTTCCTTCGACGTGAAATGGCTCCAGTGGGCCACCGCCTTGCAAAGCGAGATGGACACGCTCTTCCTCGACACGAAAAACGGCGGCTACTACAGCGTCCACACCGACATGCCCAACAGCGTCCTCCGCATCAAGGAAGACTACGACGGTGCCGAGCCCTCACCCAACTCCCTCGCTGCCCTCAATCTCGTGCGTCTCAGCGCCCTGCTCGCCAAAGACACCTGGAAGCAGCAGGCCGAGAAAATCTTCGCCCTCTTCGGCTCCACGCTGCAAAGCAGCCCGTCCTCCGTGCCCGTCATGGCCATCGCCTTCGACCTGCACCATCGCGGTAAACAGCAAATCGTCCTCGCCGGCGATTCCACCACGCCCGAGTTCAAAGCCCTCGCCAATCATCTCCACCGCAAGTTCCTCCCCAACGCCGCCCTCCTCCACGCCGACGGCGGCGAAGCGCAACAATGGCTCGGCCAGCACAACGAAGCCATCGCCGGCATGAAACCCGTCGGCGGGCAACCCGCCGCCTACGTCTGCCAAAACTTCACCTGCCAGGCCCCGGTGACGACGGTGGAGGATTTGGAGAAGGCGCTGGGCAAGTGATGTAATCTTCGTGCTTGGCTTTGGTCCCAAATAGCGGCTACTCGTATCTTCATGGCCGTTCCCGATTACCAAACTTTCATGCTGCCCGTGCTTCGTTATGCAGGGACAAATGCGAAACGCTCCATTCCAAATGCTGAATTAATCGAAGCGATAGCTCACGAGTTTCGACTGAGCGAAGAAGATCGGCGTGAAATGCTTCCGAGTGGAACCCAAACCACTTTCATTAACAGGGTTAGTTGGGCCTGCACTTACATGAAGAAAGCGGAGCTTCTTACAGCACCCGAACGTGCGCATATCCAGATCACGCCGCAGGGAATCAAAGCGCTGTCCGCTAAACCGACGGGAATTAATATTGCGTTCCTAAAGCAGTATCCTGCGTTTCAAGCGTTCCGCACACGCAGCAAGCAGATCACGACAGAGGGGCCGATTGATTTACCCTCAAGCCAAACGCCCCAAGAAAGCATAGAGGCAGGTTATCAAAGCCTCCGCTCCGAATTGGCTTCGGACCTGTTGCAGCAGATCAGTTCATGCAGTCCAGGCTTCTTTGAGCGTCTGGTTGTCGAACTGCTTGTGAAGATGGGCTATGGCGGCTCGCTGCGGGACGCAGCGCAAGTCGTCGGCAAATCCGGCGACGGCGGCATTGATGGCATCATCAAGGAAGACAAACTCGGCCTCGATGCCATCTACGTTCAAGCCAAGCGGTGGAACGATAAAACCGTCGGCAGGCCTGATGTTCAGCAGTTCGCCGGTGCTCTGGCTGGCAACAAAGCCACCAAAGGCATCTTCATCACGACTTCGACCTTCACCAAAGATGCAGTCGAGTTCGCCAAGAACGTCAACAACAGCAAGATCGTCCTCATTGACGGTGACGAGCTGGCCGAACTCATGATCGACCACAACGTCGGCGTCTCGGTCGCTCAAGTCTATGAAGTGAAACGCATCGATTCGGACTACTTCGCCGAAGGCGAATGAGCCCCGATTCCTTCGGGATCAACCTCGCGCTGGACAGTGTGACAAAACTTTGTGATACTCTGTCCGCCATGAAAACCGCCACCATCCGCGACCTCCGTTACGACTTCGCCAAGCTCGAAGGCTGGCTGCGCCATGGCGAGGAGATTCAGATCACCAAGCACAACAAGCCCGTGGCGACGCTCCTCAAGGCGAAACCCACGCAGAAAACCCGCCCGCCGCAGCCGGATTACAGAGCACGCGCAAAACGCATCTGGGGCGACCGCGTGTTCAGCGCGAAGGAAGTCGAGGAAATGCGGACCTTTGAAACCGGGGAACCATGACGGACTACCCGGACACGAGTTTTCTCTGCGCTGTTTACCGAGTTCAAGACAACTCCGAAGCGGGTTGGGCTTATCGTGAATCCATGACCGAACCGGTCCGCGTTTCGACCTTGCTGGAATTCGAGTTTCGCCAGGCCATCCGTTTGCAGGTGTGGCTGCACAGCCAGGACAAGAAAAAAGGCTACACGCAGGCCGAGGCGGATCTGATGCTCGCTGACTGGGAATCAGACATCGCTGCGGGTCATGTGGAAATCATTTCCACGGACGCCGAGGCCGTCCTGCGCATGGCCGAGCACCTGTCCAAGAAACACACCGCCCTCACCGGCAATCGCACGTTGGACATTCTCCACATCGCGACCGCGAAGCATCTTTCGGCCAGAAATTTTCTCTCCTTCGACGACCGGCAGAAGAAACTCGCCAAGGCGGCTGGTTTGAAGACGCCGCTGTGAATGGATTGCTGAGCGCAATCTCCCGCTGCGCCCGTTTGCCACTTGGGAGCGTATCGCTACTCTCGCGCTCCCCCCATGTCTCGTGTTCCGAAAAAAACTGTCCGCCGCCCCATCTCTGATGACGTCATTCGCATTCGCGGGGCGCGGCAGAACAATCTGAAGGGAATCGATCTCGATCTGCCGTTAGGGAAGCTGAATGTGATCACGGGGCCGAGCGGCAGTGGAAAGTCATCGCTGGCGTTCGACACGATCTACGCGGAGGGGCAGCGGCGGTATGTGGAGACGTTCTCGCCTTACACGCGGCAGTTCTTCGAACGCATGGACAAGCCGCAGGTGGATTCGATCGAGGGCATCCCGCCGGCCATCGCCATCGAGCAGGTGAACAACATGCGCAGCACGCGCTCGACCGTCGGCACCATCACGGAGATCAATGATTACCTGAAGATGCTGTTTCCGCGTCTCGCTTCGGCGACGTGTCCGTCTTGTGGGCAGCCAGTGAAGCCGGAAACGACAGAGAGCATCCTGCATACGCTGCTGCACGGCCACGCGGGCAAGCAGGCGCTCATTCTCTTTCCCGTTCCGGTGCCAAAGGATACAGCGTCGGCTGATTTCGCAGCCTTTCTGCAAGCGCAAGGCTTCGTGCGCATCTGGCTGTATGGACAGATCGTGCGGCTCGATGAAATCACGCAACGCAAACTACCAGCGCAGGTGATGGTGGTGCAGGATCGCGTCACACTCGAAGCGAAACAACGCGCTCGCATCAGTGAGGCGGTCGAAGCGGCGATTCGATTCGGCAAAGGCAAGGTAGCTGTCGCATTCGAAGTTTCAGGTTCCAAGTCTCAAGTTTCAAGCTCCTCGCTCTCGAACGCCAAGGCGGGCACGCCAACTTTGAACTTTGAACCTGAAACTTTAAACCTTTCGACCGATTGGAGCTGCGCGGACTGCGGCATCACACTGCCAGCACCGACGCCGGGCTTGTTCAGCTTCAATTCACCCATCGGCGCGTGTCCGACGTGCCGTGGCTTTGGCCGCACGCTTGGTCTCGACATGGGGAAAGCAATTCCGGATGAATCGCTGAGCATCAATCAAGGTCTGGTGCGGCCGTTTCAAGGCAGCACCTATGGCGAGTCGCAGCTCGATCTCGAACGCGCAGCACGGAAGCGTGGCGTTGATATTCACAAGCCGTTTGAAGATTACAGCGATGCGGATCGCAAATGGCTCATCGAAGGCACGAATGACGATCCAGAAGTCGCCTACAATCGCGGTGAGTGGTATGGCGTGCGCGGGTTCTTCAAGTGGCAGGAGTCGCGCAGTTACAAGATGCATGTGCGCGTGTTCTTGAGCCGCTACCGCGCCTACACGGAGTGCATGGACTGCGGCGGCGGGCGCTTGAAGAAGGAGGCGCACAACTTCCGCATCGGCGAGCACACGCTGGCGGATCTGTGGCGTCTGCCGGTGAGCGATCTGCATCCTCTGGTGCAATCCTGGTCGCTCAAAGACGGCGATCACGCCGCTGCGATGCTGCGCGATGAAATCGCCAGTCGCATCAGCTACATGGATCGTGCGGGCCTGGGTTATCTGAATCTGGATCGTCAAACACGCACGTTGAGCGGTGGAGAGCTTCAGCGCGTCAATTTGACGACCTGCCTCGGCGCTTCGCTGGTGAACACGCTGTTCGTGCTCGATGAACCGAGCATCGGCCTGCATCCGCGTGACATCGGTCGCCTCATCGGCGTCATGGAAGGTCTGCGCGACAAAGGCAACACGCTGCTCGTCGTCGAACATGAAGAAGCCGTCATGCGCAGCGCCGACAACGTCATCGACATCGGACCCGGGCGTGGCGACAAAGGCGGCGAGCTGGTTTTCAGCGGCCCGTTGTCGAAGTTGAGTGCGAAGGTCGGTTCACTGACGGGAGATTATTTGTTTGGGAGGAAGTCGGTGCCCGTGCCGCAAAAGCGGAGACCCGTTTCAAGTTTAAAGTCTCAAGTTTCAGGTTTGGTGAACGAGATACCCAAAGGCACACGCAAGCGCCAACTTGAAACATCAAACCTGAAACCTGGAACTCTTTCGATCCGAGGCGCACGCCAAAACAACCTCAAAAAGCTCGATGTGGACATCCCGCTCGGCGTGTTCTGCTGCGTCACGGGCGTCAGCGGATCCGGCAAATCGACGTTGGTGCATGACGTGCTCTACCGGAACCTGCAAAAGCTACGTGGCGAGGTTTGCGAGGACGAACCGGGGCGCGTGAGCAAGATCACCGGCCATGAAAATCTGCGCGAGGTCGTGATGGTGGATCAATCGCCGCTGGCACGCACGCCGCGTTCGACACCGGCGGTGTTTCTTGGTGCGTTTGATCACATTCGCACGCTGTTCTCCGAAACGAAGGATGCGAAGACGCAGGGCATCATGCCGGGCTTCTTCAGCTTCAATTCCGGCGAAGGCCGTTGCGAGCGTTGCGCGGGCAATGGCTACGAAAAGATCGAGATGCAGTTCCTCAGCGATCTCTACGTGACCTGCCCCGAATGCGAAGGCAGGCGCTACCAGCCGCATGCGCTGAAAATCCTGCTGCATGGCAAAAGCATTCATGACGTGCTCGGTTTGACAGCCGAGGAGTCGGTGGCGTGGTTCAGCAGCCCGTTGTTCGAATCGTCAAAAAAAGCCGCACAGATCGTGACGCAGCTTCAGATGCTCAACGAGGCCGGACTTGGCTACTTAAAGCTCGGACAGCCGCTTAACACGCTTTCCGGCGGTGAGGCGCAGCGTTTGAAGCTCATCGGGCATCTGATTGAGAACCCCACGAATCCCAAAGCGAAGCAAGGTTCCGGCAGCCTGCTGCTGCTCGACGAACCAACGACTGGTTTGCACTTCGATGACATCGCGCTGCTGGTGAAGCTGCTGCAACGCCTCGTCAACGAAGGCCACAGCCTGCTCGTCATCGAGCACAATCTCGAAGTCATCAAATGCGCCGACTGGGTCATTGATCTCGGGCCGGAAGGTGGCGCTTGCGGTGGTGCGTTGGTGATTGCGGGAACGCCGGAGGAGGTGGCGAAGTGTGAGGCTTCGCATACGGGGCGATATCTCAAACAAGTGCTCAGTGCTCAGTGCTCAGTGCTTAGAGAAGAGGCGGCGAGCTACAAGGTGTCATCGAAAGCGACAACTGAGCACTCCGCACTGAGCACTCAGCACTTAAAGTCCGCCAACACGATCAGCATCCGAGGCGCCCGTGAACACAACTTAAAAAACATCTCGCTCGACATCCCACGTGATCAATTCGTCGTCGTCACGGGCCTCAGCGGCTCGGGCAAGTCGTCGCTGGCGTTTGATTTGATCTTTGCGGAAGGGCAGCGGCGCTTCCTCGACAGCATGTCGGTGTATGCGCGGACGTTTGTGGAGCAGATGGAGAAGCCGGAGGTCGATCTGATCACGGGCGTGCCGCCGACTGTGGCCATCGAGCAGCGCATCTCGCGTGGTGGTGGCAAATCGACCGTGGCGACGGTGACGGAGTCGTATCACTTCCTCCGCCTGCTGTTTGCGAAGCTGGGCACGCAGTATTGCCCGAAGTGCGCCGTGCCGGTGAAGAAGCAGAGCGTGCAGTCCATTTTGAATGCCGTGATTAAACAGGCGACCAAAGGGCCGCTGCATCTGCTGGCGCCGCTGATCAAGGCGCGCAAAGGTTTCCACAACGAGGTGGCGGATCACGCGCAGCGGCATGGCATCGAGACGCTACTCGTCGATGGTGAGTTTCGCGAGACGCTGGGCTTCCAAAGGCTGGAGCGCTTTAAGGAACACAACATTGATGCGGTCATCGCGAAGGTGACGAAGGCCGATTCCGATGAAAAATTGCGGCCGTTGGTCGAAGCGGCGATCAAAATGGGCAAGGGCACGATCAAGCTGCGTTTGACGGACAAATCGACGCAGGTGCTGAGCACTGAGATGAGCTGTCCTTCGTGCGGTTTGTCGTTTGAGGAGCTTGATCCGCGACTGTTCAGCTTCAATAGCCCGCATGGCTGGTGCAAAGACTGCCGCGGCTTTGGCGTCGTCGGTCGCAAACTCGATCTGAGTGATCGTCAGCCCGATGTTTCGGTGCTGGAGGCCGAGATGGAAGAAGAACGCCGTTTCAACAGCGAGGACGAGGAAGACGCGCCGCGTCAGACCTGCACGAGCTGCCATGGCAGCCGCATCAACGAGATTGGCCGCGCGGTGCAGCTTCAGGGCAGCACGATTCAAGACTTCACCTCGCTCACAGCGGGCGATGCGGGCAAGCTGATGAGCAAACTGAAGTTTGCGGGCACGGAGGCAATCATCGCACGCGACATTGTGAAGGAGATCGAGCAGCGGCTCAAATTTATGCAGGAGGTGGGCCTGGGTTATCTTCAGCTTAATCGCAGCGCGGACACGCTCAGCGGTGGCGAGGCGCAGCGCATTCGTTTGTCCGCACAGCTCGGCAGCAATCTGCGAGGTGTGTTGTATGTGTTGGATGAACCGACCATCGGCCTGCATCCGCGCGACAACGAGAAGCTGCTCGACACGCTCTCCGCGCTGCGGGACAAGGGCAACTCGCTCCTCGTCGTCGAACACGATGACGAAACGATGCGACGCGCGGACACGATTCTCGATCTCGGGCCGGGCGCGGGCAAATTCGGTGGCGAAGTCATCGCACAAGGCACGCTGGCGCATCTGTTGAAGAACAAGAAGAGCGTCACGGGTCAGAGCCTGAACAAACCGCTCAAACATCCCTCACGCGGCGAGCGCCGAGCTTTGCCTGCGCTCAAATCGAAAGACGGCTGGCTGCGGGTGACTGGGGCGACGGCGAACAATCTCAAAAACGTCGATGTCGCGATTCCGCTTGGTCGTTTGACCGTGCTCACCGGCGTGAGCGGAAGCGGCAAGAGTTCGCTGATGCATGGCGCTCTATCGCCAGCGGTGCGCGAGATGATCAGCAAGTCGAAGGCGAAGATCGTTCACGCGTGGAAGAGCATCACAGGCTTTGAGAATTTGCAGACGGTGCATGAGGTAGATCAATCGCCGATTGGGAAGACTAGTCGCTCGTGCCCGGCAACGTATGTGGGCATCTGGGATGACATTCGGAAGATTTTCGCGCAGGTGCCGCTCGCCCGAACGCGTGGCTACTCGTCGGGCCGTTTCTCCTTCAACACCGAAGGCGGACGTTGCGAGACCTGCGGTGGCAATGGCGAGATCAAAGTCGAAATGGCATTCCTGCCGACCACGCGCGTGCATTGCGAGACCTGCAACGGCCTGCGCTTCAATGCCGCGACGCTCGAAGTCGAGTACAACGGCAAACACATCGGCGAAGTGCTGCGCATGAGCATCAGCGAAGCCGCCGAGTTCTTCACGCCGGTGCAGAAGATCGCGCGTCCGCTCAAACTGCTCGCCGACACCGGCCTGGGCTATCTCCAGCTCGGTCAGCCCAGCCCCACGCTCAGCGGCGGCGAGGCGCAGCGCATCAAGCTCGTCACCGAACTCCGCAGCGGCGACGGTCGCACAATCAAAGAGCAGCTCAAAGGCATCACCAAGGCCGGAAAGCGCAATCTCTACCTCATCGAAGAGCCGACCATCGGCCTGCACATCCAAGACGTCGCCAAACTCATCGACGTCCTCCACCGCCTCGTTGATGAAGGCCACACCGTCGTCGTCATCGAGCATCACCCCGACGTCTATGCCGAAGCCGACTATCTCATCGACATCGGCCCCGAGGCAGGAGCCGAAGGCGGCCGCGTCGTCGCGGCGGGAACGCCCGAGCAGGTGAAGAAGTGCAAGGAGAGTAGGACGGCGCGGTTTTTGTGAAGGGTCTCCAAGCTGAGAGCTTTCTTCATAAGTAATAATGCTTCACCTTGCCATGCCGTTGCTTGTTCGTCAGTGGCGGGAGATCGAGGTGGAAGAAGTGGCGGAGGGTTTTGGTGTGGTGCTTGAGAGTTTGCTTGGCCGCTTCCTTCAATTCGGTCCAGCGGCGCCAAGGGTGAGCAGGGGCATGGGTGATGTGGCGCAGGAGACTGAGCCATTCGACGTAGGCTCTTGAAATATCACCTTCGGCGATGCCAGCCTTCAAATCTTGGGCACCGGGACGTTCGGGATGGAGCAAGGCATCAAGGAGTTCGGCAGCTCCTTCGCCGTAATCGGTGGGGAGGCCGTTTTCGAGATAGCCGTGATGATTGATGAAGCCGTAGGTGCCACGGCACACGGCGGCGAGACGTTCGGAACCAGCGGCATGAGGGAGATCGAATTTAGAGCCGCTGCGGAGGTTGGCGAGATGGTTCACGAGTTCATCGGCGTGATAGCTTTCATCTTCGAGTGCAGCGCAAATAGCGAGGCCTTCGCCGTGCTGGAAGAAGCTGAAGATTTCGCCGCGACGTGTCGGCACGCCTTGGGCGTCGATGAGGCCGAGCGTGCGCCAGGCGTGGATGGGCGAGCCGACGCGAGGTTCGCGGTCGCTGTTCTCGCCACGATGCGTTTCGTCTTCGTGATGCACGCCCGTTTCATTGCGAACGACGATGCCGCGTTCCTGCGGAGCAAAGAGGAGACGTTGATGACTGTCTTCGTAGGCCATGACTTCGACGGGCGAGAGATCGAAGCAGGCGAACACGAGATTTTCTTTCTGCACGGTGCCGATGAACTCGGGCGCGACATCTTTGATGATGTCATCCACGGTTTCGAGGATCGCGGTGCCAAGCTCACCGGCATGCAGGATGGTGATTTCTTCGAGCGCGATGGTTTCGGCTTTGCGCGGCAGCTTCAAGAGGCGGCGAATCGTCTTCGTGGGACGGATGTGGCCTGATGGTTCCTCAACGGGTGTGCCGAGGCTGATTTCGACGCCGTAGATCGTTTCGTTCTCGCGTCTGATTTTGCCGACGCGGCCGATGCCATGCGCGAACTTTGCAGCGAAGCTCGGAATGGTGAGCGCGGAGCCGATTTGAGTCGTGCTGGTGATCCAAACACGAGAAAGCGGCACGCGTTGAAGCGCGTGGCGATGTTTGCGTTCCCATTCGCCGAGGGAGTTCAAGATTTGTCGCTCGGTGGCTTCGAGACCGAAGAGTGCTTTGGCTTCTTGGGGCTGCACGGATGAATCGTTGGCCTCCAAACCAAGCAGCGGCGGTACTTTGGCGAACATGCGCTCCGCGAAGCGGGTGGCGGCATCGAAAGGGTTTTCTTGTTTCAAGGCGGCGTGCTTCATCACGCGCACAAAGATCGGCCAGGGAAGCAGCGCACTGCGGTGCAGGCGTGCGGGACGTGCATCGGAGAGCGAGGGGCTGTCGCGTGAGGTGATGACGTGGCCTTTGTCATCGAGACCGCGACGCCCGGCGCGACCGTACATCTGCAAGAGTTCGTCGGGCGCGAGTTTGTGCTCGCTGGTGCCGTTGTGATAAGTCGTGGCGGCGACATGGACACTGCGCACCGAGAAGTTGATGCCGGCAGCGAGTCCCATCGTCGCAACGATGACACGAAGTTGTCCCGCTTTGGCCAATGGCTCGATGATTCCTGCTCGTGCCGCATAAGAGAGACCGCTGTGATGGAAGGCGATGCGGCGCTCGATGAGTGTGGCGAGATCTTTGCCGCACACGGAACGTTGTTCGGCCGTGAGTTCGAGCGGATCTCCCTGCGGCAGGTCGTTGGCGAGTCGGCGGGCGATGGATTCGGCTTCTTTGCGTCGTGGCGCGAAGATGAGCAGCGGCGCGAGATCAGCGAGCATCACAGCTGCGGCGAAACGCGGCCAGTAGTGATCAAATTGACGCGTGCGCTGCGGCAACGCCTCATGGGCGACTTCTTCGAGCGGCACGGGCCGTTCACGCGTGGCGACGACTTCGGCTTTGCGACCAAGACGCTGCATCCAAGCGACGATGTCTTCGGGATTCGCGACGGAGCCGCTGAGAAGCAGCAGCCGCGTGTGCACAGGAGCGAGCGCGATGGCGGCTTCGTAGTTCGCGCCACGGGCGTTGTCGGAAATCATCTGGTACTCGTCGATCACGAGCAACGCGGGGCCTTCGCCGCGCACGAGGCGCTCGAGCTGGGTTTCGAGCGTGGCGACGACGACAGGCGCATCGACATTTTCGGCGATGTCACCGGTGGCGATGCCGACATTCCACTTCGCTTCCTTCCACTCGGCGTATTTGTCGTTCGCGAGAGCACGCGTCGGCACGGTGTAGATCGCCGGGCCCTGCAAATGACGGCCCTGATGCAGCAGTTCAAAAATGTAGGTCTTGCCGGCACCCGTAGGCGCGCTGACGACGACATCGCAGCCGGTGCGCAGCAAATTCACCGCCTGATGCTGCCAGGGGTCGGGAAGTTTGAGCTGATTAAGGGATGGAAGCATGTTGTTCACATTGCGTGTGCTTGGTTACGAACAACCTCACCCATGCGCAACAACGGTTTATGCGAGGCCCGCGCTTGAATCCACGCCATGCCGCGTTATCGCTGACACACATTGAAAGACTGCCGCCAGGAAGAGATCGTTAAAAGCCTCATGACCTCGTATCACGAGGTCGGCGGGATCAACCACGTCGATTGCGGGAACCTGCCTTCGAAGCAAGCGATTGCGTCGCTATGCGAGGATTTGCTGCAACTGCTGTTCCCCGGATTTTTCTCCGAAGAAGCGGTGTCATCGGACGAACTGCAGCTCATGACGCATGAACTCGTCGCGGGCATCCGCCAGCGCTTGAATTTGGAAGTGCGCCGCACGGTGCGGCTGAACGGCAACACGGAGCAAGCAGAGAGCGAAGGCATGGTGTGCCAGTTCATGCTGGCGCTGCCGCAGGTGCGCGCGCTACTGCAAACCGATGTGGAAGCCGCGTTCGCTGGTGATCCTGCGGCACGCAGCTTTGAGGAAATCATTCTCGCGTATCCCGGTCTTGAAGCGATTGCGATCCAGCGTGCGGCGCATTTGCTCTACCAAGAGAACGTGCCGCTGATTCCGCGCATGATGACGGAGTGGGCGCATGGGCGCACGGGCATCGACATTCATCCCGGCGCGGAGATCGGCACGCATTTCTTCATTGATCACGGCACGGGCGTAGTGATTGGCGAAACGGCACAGCTCGGGCATCATGTGAAGCTGTATCAAGGCGTGGGCCTCGTGGCACGCTCGCTGGCGGCTGGACAGGCACTGCGTGGCAAGAAGCGTCATCCCACGCTGGAAGATCACGTCACCGTGTATGCAAACGCCACGATTGTCGGCGGCGACACGGTCATCGGCGCACGCAGCACCATCGGCGCGAACGTGTTCATCCTCGAAAGCGTCGCGCCGGACATGATTTTTGCGCTCGGCGAGCAGGAGCACAAGGTACAGGTCAAAAAACCGAAGTGACGCATGTTCGGACTCTCCCAGCTCAACTTTGATTTCGCTGCGCTGCCACGCTGGGTGCCGTTTCGCTCGGTGCGTGATCTCGAAATCGAAGAAACACCTGCAACTGCAGAAGAAGCCACGTTGGAGGGTCGTGATGCGGTCTTGGAGGAGCAGACACGTTCCCTGCTGCATGCGCTGGATCTTCCCGGCGGTGCCAAGCTGGTCACGGTGACCTGGAATGCACGGCTGCGCAGCACGGCGGGCTATGCACGCTATCCGAGCTGGGCCATCGAGTTGAATCCGCGACTGCGCGAGTTTGAAGGCCAGGTGGACCGCACCTTGAAGCACGAACTTGCGCATCTCATCGCCTACCATCGTTCAGGACGCCGCCGCATTGAGCCGCATGGGCATGAATGGCGTCTTGCATGTGCCGATCTGGGCATTGCGGGAGAGAAGGCGCATCATCGCCTGCCGCTGCCGCGCAAAGAAGTCGCACGCAAGCTCACCTATGTGTGTCCTGCGTGTCAGGTACAGGTGGCCCGCGTCCGCAAGTTTCGCCGACCTACGGCCTGCCTGCATTGCTGCAACACGCACAGCAGCGGCAAGTATGATGGACGGTTCAGGTTGGCGCTGGTGGATGCCAAATAGCGGCCCACTCAGTCGTCTTTTGGGGTTCCGATCGCGGCTTTAAGCAGATACGTGGACGCACCTGCGAACATGATGAAAAAGATCGGAATGAGTAATTCAAATATCTTCGGCGGACTGCCTGATCCCGTGGGAAGCATGCGTACCAACGGATGCAGGAGCAACGCAACGACCCAGAGTGCAAGGTTCACGGCGATGATTTTCTTGGCTTGTGTTTTGTTCATGGTTCTCTTTTTGCCTCGGCGTTAGTAGCGAAAACGGAGTTGTTCCCAGCTCTTATGATTGGGGTGAGTCGATTTGCCTAAATCTTCATATCCGTAAGGAGTGGTAACAAGCGCAACAAGTGGGTTCCACCCTTTGATTCTGCGGGTTCCACGGGCACTGAGGGTGTGAATGCTTTCGGCAGGAATTGTGAGCGGGCAGGAACAACTGGGGTTTTGCACGGCGGCTCTCAGTGCTTGCTGTTTTGTTGGTTCGGCTGTTCACGGGTTGTTCGCAGTTGTTTTTGGAGCTTGGGATGGTCCAGCGCGGCCTGAGCGGCCTGGACTTCGGCCTCTTTTTTGCTGCGACCGCTGCCACGGCCGAGTTCGGCACCCTGCCACACCACTGCGGCGATGAAGTTCTTGGCATGGTCGGGGCCTTCTTCGCCAATGATCTGATAGACGGGTGAGGTGGTGCCGACGGCTTGCACGAGTTCCTGGAGCTGGCCTTTGGGATTGGTGTCCAGCGGGCCGTGGCTGAGGGCATCGAGGTCTTCGGCAAAGAGGCGTGCAGCGAACTGCTGTGCGGAATCGCTGCCAGCGTCGATATGAATGGCACCGGCGATGGCCTCGAGCGCATCGGCGAGGGTGGATTCGCGATCACGGCCGCCATTGGCCTCCTCACCACGGCCCATACGCAAATGAGAGCCGAGTCTGATGCGGCGGGCAATGCGGGCCAGGGCCTTGGTGGAGACTAGCTGGGCGCGTGCCTGGGTGAGCACGCCTTCATCGGCCTGGGGCAGACGTTGAAAGAGCAGATGGGAGAGCGTGAGTTGCAGCACGGCGTCGCCGAGGAATTCGAGGCGCTGGTTGTCGGCCTGCGCACGCTGCGATTCGTAGCCGATGCTGCCGTGCGTGAGCGCGAGCTGGAGCAACGCGGGATCGCGAAAGGTGTGTCCGAGAATGGTTTCCAGCGAGTCGTCCATGCGTGGCGGCGATTGAAGCCGCTGGAACACCGGTGCTCCAGTGAAAAAAGTGGGGTGACCGACGGGATTCGAACCCGCAACAACCAGAATCACAATCTGGGGCTCTACCGTTGAACTACGGCCACCATCTCAATCGAGAGTCGCGGATAGTAGCCGGTCACGGGGCTTGCGCCAGCGAAAATTCGGGGGGTGGGGCAGCGGGTGACGAAACGGTCAAATTTGAATGTGACCGAAAAGTCAGTGAGTGAATTGTGACTGCGTAGGTTTTGAGCCAAGGGCTGCTGCAAGGCAAGCTGATCGCATGGAAACGCTCATCAGTTTGATCTCCGCAGTGCTAGATTTCTTCTCCGCCACGATGAAGTTTTTCAGCGATTTGATGAAACCAATCAATGGCATCGGTACCACGGAGACCCTAATGGTGGTGATCATGCTGGTCGTCACGGTGGCAGGGATAGCGGCCAATGGTCTCTGGAAACCACGGCCCAAGTATGGTGAGCGGCCAGCGGACTAGATTTAGGCTGACCTGCCGAATGTCTTGACGTGCTTGCTGCCGCCCGCCAGCATCGCGGCCATGTTTCTCCTAACCGCAACTTCGGCCAGCTACTGGCCCTTCGTCGTTCTCGCCATCAGTGTCGCCTTCATCATCGTGGGCATCAGCGTACTGCGCATGCATGCCTTCGTGGCCTTGATCCTGGCGGCGATGCTGGCCGGGCTGCTGACAGGCAAGGACTCGTGGGACATCGTGCAGAAGGATGGCAAGACGAAGGCGATGTCCTCGATGGTCGGCGTGGTGGAAATGGTGTCCAAAGGGCTGGGTGACACGGCGCGTGACATTGCGATCTCGATTGCCTTGGCGGCGATCATTGGCATGTGCCTGATGGAAAGCGGTGGCGCTGACAAGGTGGTGCGGCGCTTCCTGGCATTCTTTGGCGAGAAAAGGGCGGGCTGGGCGCTGCTGTGGAGCACGTTCATTCTGAGTGCGCCGATTTTCTTTGATACGATGTTCATGCTGATGGCACCGCTGGCGATGGCGCTGCGCATGCGCACGGGGAAGGACTACACACTTTATATTCTCGCGGTGTGCTGCGGCGGTACGGTGACGCACTCGATGACGGTGCCGCATCCGGGTCCGGTGGCGGTGGTGGATGATCTGCATCTCAATGTGGGCGAGTCGATCATTGGCGGTCTGGTCATCGGCGCGATTACTTGCACGTTTGGTTTCATTGTCAGCAAGTGGCTGAACAAGAAAACCGAGGTTCCGCTGCGTGCCACGGGTGGTGTTTCGCTGGATGATTTGAAAGGTGTGAGCGCGAAACCGGAGAGCGAGCTGCCGAGCTTCTTCTGGAGCATGACGCCGGTGATTCTGCCTATTTTGCTGATCAGTCTGACGACGGTGTTTGAACTGGCGCACAAAGGCGCTGAGACGGGCGCTGGCTGGGGCGTGGCAATGGTGAATGCCTTTGGCGGTGACAAGAGTTTCACTGCCGTGCGGGCCTGGGTGGACTTCATCGGTCACAAGAACATCGCGTTGCTGATCGGTGCGGCGATTTCACTGTGGGTGCTGGCGAAGCAACGCGGCTTTGGTTTAAAGAAAGTGGAAGAACTCGTCGGTCCACCGCTGGAAACGGCGGGGATGATTATCCTCATCACGAGCGCCGGCGGTGCCTTCGGTTTGGCGCTGCGCAGCGCGGGCGTAGGCGATGCGGTGAAGGTGCTGGCGCAGGGTTACAGTCTTAATCTTGTGCTGCTGGGCTGGATCGTGGCTGCTGTCGTGCGTGTGGCGCAAGGATCGGCCACGGTGGCGATGCTGACGACGTCCTCGATCATGGCCCCGATGCTTGTAGGTGGTCAGCTCGGCTGTCATCCGGTGTATCTCTTTACTGCCATCGGCTTCGGCGCGATGTTCTGCTCCTGGAT